>Ga0256406_1001460_pt1 | contig 38044 bp, 33 predicted proteins | sample RumenRJG_03DNA_FD_185986 | JGI IMG/M metagenome (GOLD analysis project Ga0256406, IMG submission 185986) | Bovine rumen microbial communities from Lethbridge, Alberta, Canada - RJG_03 | ecosystem: Host-associated > Mammals > Digestive system > Stomach > Rumen | place: Canada: Alberta | collected... | reverse complement strand
GCAATCTCTGATGTGGATAACTCCATGGAAGGAGCCAGAACAGAGAAAAAAGGAAATTTAAATTTCTCCGTTTTGCACAAATCAACGAATTTGGACCCTTAAAGAGGGAGTCCTAAACAGTTACCATTCCCTTTAATTTACTGCACTATTTTATCATATTTTGATACAGTAAATTGAAGATCAAAGCGATCATTTACTTTCTATTACGGCTCACGAAAGTGAATCTCCAAACCTCAAAAGCGTCGGATACAGATCAGCAAGTGCTGTCCGACTATCCGACGCTCCAATAAAGCTATTAAAATACTGCAGCTATAAAGCTACAAATACGAAGTCATATGTGCCGAGTTATATGCATGGCTGACAACAATCCAACGCAGTCACATCACAAGATACCCACCGTCCACCGGGATAACCGCACCGCCAAGGTAATTAGATGCATCCGAAGCAAGGAAAACGACAGGTCCTTTCATATCATCACCTGTTCCCCAACGGTGTGCAGGAATGCGATTGGTGAGCTCCATGAAACGAGGGTTATCAGGATCGGTCAATGCCGTATTCATATCAGTATCCATATAGCCGGGTGCCAGGGCATTGACATTAATACCATAGCCGAACAGGTCATTGCTCATTCCCTTCGTCAGCTGTGCCACACCGCCCTTGGCTGCGGAATAAGCAGGGATCGTCTTGCCGCCAAACCAGCTGCACATAGACGCAATGAGAATGATCTTGCCGTAGCATTTCTTTGGACCATTGGTGATTGGAACTACACCATCCGCTTTTGCTTTTTGTACGAAAAAATCTGCTGCAGGTCTGGCCACCCCAAAAACAGAGTCCAGATTCGTCCCAATCACATTATGCCAGTCCTTGGCGGGGAATTCATTAGATGGATGTCTTCTCTGAATGCCATGTGCGACAACCATCACATCCAGATCTCCGCCAAGCAGTGCAAGCGCCTTCTTGAAGGCATCTTCACCGGCCTCGAGTGTATTCAGATCAGCCGCCAGTCCATGACATTTATATCCCTTCGCATTATAATAATCAGCAACATCCATTGCGCCAGGATGGCCTTCCTTGCCTCTTTCTCTTGTTCCAACAACAACAACCTCAACGCCGGCCTGCATGAGTCCTTCGGCCATTCCACGTCCAAGTCCTCTTGTTGCGCCTGTAACGATCGCCTTTTTCCGCGCTATATCAAACATGTTGGCCATTTTATATCCTCCTGTCGCCAGCCGGCATTTACCCGCATTCCCCAAAATTTCCTGCGTTTTATATTGAGTACGCTGTTTATTACAGGTTGTTCTTCACTAACATACAGGCGTGATGCCTCAAGCACCTTTCCTCAATATTTCAGATAAGCCCCTTCCATCGGACTTGCCGCATGTTCCGAGAACAGCCTCAGTACCCCGCTCTTGTAGCGAAGCGGCTTGGGTGTCCACTTCTTTTTCCGCTCTGCGAGAATCTCTTTCATCTCCTCAGGCGTCTTTCTCTCTCCCTTTACGCCGATGATATTCAGCTTCCTCTCCGGAACATTGATCTCTATCAGATCATCCTGCTCCACGAGTGCTATCGGCCCGCCTTCCTGCGCTTCAGGGCTTACGTGTCCGATCACCGGGCCAGTAGATGCGCCGGAGAATCTTCCATCTGTAATCAGAGCAATCGCTCTGCCAAGCTCAGGATCAGAGCTGATCGCCTGGGAAGTATAGAACATCTCAGGCATACCGGATCCCTTAGGTCCCTCATAGCGGATAAATACAGCATCGCCTTTTTCCACCTTGTGATGGAGAACGGCATCGAGACACTCCTCCTCGGAGTCGAACGGTTTTGCTTTCAGAACGACGTTCTGAAGCTCTGCAGGACATGCTGTGTGCTTGATTACTGCTCCATCCGGTGCAAGGTTACCCTTCAGAATGGAAATACTGCCGTTTGTACCCAGCGGTCTGTCAAACGGACGGATGATATCCTCCTTCGTCACATACACATGATTTCTTTGGTTGAAATCATCCAGCCACTTCTGGCACTTCTCATAAAAGCCATTGTGTTTCAGTTCTTCAAGATTCTCTCCGAGCGTCTTTCCGGTAACCGTCATAACGTCCAGATGAAGGTACGGCTTGATCTCCTCCATGATGGCCGGTACGCCGCCTGCATAATAGAATACTTCTGCCGGCCACTTGCCTGTCGGACGCACATCCAGGAGATACCTTGCACCGCGGTGAAGACGGTCAAAATCCTCCCCCGTCAGCTCTATGCCGTACTCGTGTGCAATTGCCGGAATGTGCATGACAGCATTAGTAGAACCGGAAATTGCCGCGTGGACAAGAATCGCATTCTCAAAGCTCTTCTTTGTAACGATATCGCCGCAGCGCAGGCCCTCACGCGCCAGCTCGACGGAACGGCGTCCCGCCTGGTATGCGTACTCAATAAGATCCGGACTTGTCGCCGGCAGCAGAGCAGATCCGGGGAGAGTCAGTCCCAGGGCCTCGGCCATAATCTGCATAGTAGAAGCCGTACCGATGAAGCTGCATGCGCCGCAGGACGGACATGCATTGTGTTTTGCCCAGTCAAGGCGTGCCTCATCAATCTGACCGCGCTCATACTCCGCACTATAGTGTCCCAGCTCGTCCAGTGTCAGCATTTTCGGACCTGCGCTCATTGTTCCGCCTGTTACCATGATGCTGGGGATATTCACCCGTGCCATGCCGATCATATTGCCGGGCATACCTTTATCGCAGCTCGAAATGAAAACTGCCGCATCAAAAGGCGTGGCTTTCTCATGAATTTCGATCATGTTGGCGATCATCTCACGGCTTGCGAGAGAATAATTGATGCCGTCCGTTCCCTGGCTGATGCCATCGCACATATCTGTGCAGAAATAGCGTGCGCCATGGCCTCCTGCGTCGCGGATGCCTTTTCTTGCAGCCTCTACAAGCTTATCCAGATGTCCGCTTCCCGGATGGGAATCACCGAAGGTACTCTCAATCATAACCTGGGGAATCCCCAGTTCATTAATCTTCCATCCTGTTCCTATCCTTAACGGATCCCATTCAGGCGCAAGTTTTCTTTGACGCTGGCTGGCGAGATTGTCATTGTTAATCATAGTATCCTTTCTGTGCCGTGCTTTCGGCAGCACCATTAAAGTGAGCTCAATCCTTCTGCAGTGCTTCTCTGACCATCTGGCGGTATCCATCAACCAGAACGCAGACATCAAGTCCAATAGCTGCGCTGTCAAAATTCATTGCAAAATACTGTCTTGCCTTTTCCGCATTGTCGCAATACGTTATGCAGAACTTTCCCGCGGCGTGGCAGGCATCTACAACCTTCTGAATTGCCTTCAGAAAATCGGGATTGTCGAACTGCCCGGGAATGCCCATAGCAGTTGACAGATCATATGGTCCGACGAACATACCCGCAATACCATCCACACGAACAATATTGTCAATGTCATTCAGGCAGCCCACTGTTTCACATTGTGGAATAAGAAGTGTCTCATCATTGGCAATTCTGAACCAGTCATTCAGCGATCCACCCATATCGTAAGTGAAGCAGTTGGCACGCTCTCCTGCAACTCCCCGCTCACCAAGCGGGTAATACTTGCCGTACTCAACAACTTTTTTGACATCCTCAATGCTGTGCACCTGTGGCACAATGAGCCCTTTGCACCCTACATCCAGGAGTTTCAATATAGCGGGGCGGGTAATTTCCTTGACCCGCGCGATCGGTGTCAGATTGTGACGCTCAGCGGCGCAGACAAATTCTCCTACACTCTCCGCCTCAAAAGGTCCGTGCTCAGTGTCGATCACCACATAATCCAGACCGGTAAATCCCATCATTTCCAGCGCTGCAGTACTGCCGCTTTCAAAGAAGGAGCCGACTGTCTTCTCTCCGCGATCAATTTTTTCTTTCCAAAGATTTTTCAATATACCGTCTCCTTTCCATGCCTGAAAATAACCCCTGCTCTATCTATAAAAGACGCAGGATGTCTGTCCCACGCCTTCATCGCTATGCCTTTAATTGAGAGGAGTTCAGTCACTCGAGCCCCGCTCCCTTCATAGCAGATACTGCATGATCCGTATAAAATTTATAGAACCCCTTTCTCTTCGGGCGCTCCGGTATGCCTTTCTTCGAACGCTTTCTCAGTTCCTCCGAAGCTTCCTCCAATGAACATGGGACGCCATGAATGCCTGTCATGTTGATCTGTCTTTTCTCACAGTCATAAGAGATCAGATCGCCATCTTCGATAAAGGCAATCGGTCCGCCGCTCGCTGCTTCGGGACTGATATGCCCAATGGCAGCCCCTCTGGTTGCTCCGGAAAAACGTCCGTCTGTAATAAGTGCGACTTTTCCATTGATGGTCGGATCACAGACAATGGCCTCGGTTTCCATCAGCATTTCCGGCATACCGGCGCCGCGCGGCCCTTCATACCGGATCACCATGATATCTCCGGGATGAATTCGATGTTCTACAACTGCGTTGTAAGCATCCTGCTCACAATCAAAAACTCTGGCTGGTCCTGTTACCTTTCTTTGCTCGGGAACACATGCTGAATATTTGAAAACACTGCCTTCAGGCGCGATATTGCCTTTCATCACGGCAACGCTTCCAATCTCTTTCGCCTGATTTACAGGAAGAATGACATCTTCACGCCTCAGTCCGTAATTATGCAGATATCCCAGGTTTCTGCTGAACCAATTGCTGCGCTGAAGATCTTCCAGATTCTCTCCCAATGTCTTCCCGGTGACAGTCATGACATCAAGATCCAGCATATCCTTCAGCATCAGTTCTATCATGGGAATGCCGCCGGCAAACCAGAAGGATTCCGTCTGATGCATACCGCTTGGCGTAATATTGCCGATATGCGGAACTTTGTGATTGATCTCATCAAACAGCTCGATAGGAAGATCATAGCCAAGTTCTTTTGCAATGCTGGGCAGATGAAGCGTGGCATTCGTAGAGCCGCCAATCGCGCTGTGCACAATGATCGCATTGCGGAAGGCAGATTTTGTCAGGATCTGTGATGGCCGGATATCCTTCTTCACTAATTCCATAATTTGGCGTCCGGCAGCTCTTGCATAATCTGAGATATCTCTCATCGTCGCAGGCACCAAAGCACTTCCCGGGAGTGCAAGGCCCAGTGCCTCAGCCATACACTGCATTGTGCTGGCCGTGCCTAAAAATGCGCAGGCTCCGCAGGAAGGACATCCAGTCAGTTTATAGTCCCGGATTTCCTCTGGTGTAATAGCGTCCTTTCTCTTTTGACGCAGGGAAATGTCACCTGCCAATATGCTGGTTGTGGCGTTTGGACCCGGACGCATGCTGCCGCCGGGAATAAAAATGGATGGAATATCCATTCTTGCGATTGCCTTGAGATGCGCCGGAACAGACTTGTCGCAGCTGGAGGATAGAATCATACCGTCCCACTGCACTGCGCTCGCATGCATTTCAACCATGTTCGCAATCGCTTCGCGCGATGCCAGAACAACATGCATGCCCGAACCACCTTGAGCACAGCCGTCGCAGATATCTGTACAATGATATTGAGCAGGATACCCTCCTCTCTCAAACACGCCGTACCTGGCCTGCTCCGATAGGCGGTTAAGATGGACGCTGCCCGGATGTGAATCTCCATATACATCATCGACCAGAATCTGCGGTTTTCCAACATCCGATTCGTCCCAACCGCTCCCCATCTCAAGAGCATCAAACTGCGCCCACCACTCTCTTTCTTTGCTGCTTCGCTGTTCCATTCAAACTTATACCTCACTAAGGCAAAATCCGCGAAGGCGGTTTTGATGAATATGGCAACTAGTGCATTGATATCACCCTTCCGCCGCCTTGGCAGCTTCATTATCTCTGATGTTTTTCCTCTTGGTTCCCTTCCCCTTGCGATTGCCCTGACCGTCTTTCTGTCTCAAATCCGTTTTTTCTTCTCTTTCTTTCTGAACTTCAACAAGAGACAGGCGGTTTTGTTCAAGGTGCTCCCTCATAGCCTGGCATGCCCCTTCCCGATCATGGGACTCAATCGCCTCCAGAATTTTCCGGTGACCTATGATGGTCTGCGAGAGAAGCCGGCGTCCGTTCAGTGAGCCGAACAGCCCAACTGAATACGTAATCACCGGAATCAGTTTGGGCACGACCTCGTTATGTGTGCATTTTGCAATTCCTTTATGAAAAATAAGATCATCGTGAAGATGATCTTTTCCTGACAGGATATCATCCTCTACCTTCAAACACTGATTTTTAAGTTTTTGGATATCCTCAGGTGTCGCACGCTGAGAAGCTAATCCCGCCATCCAGGGTTCAAGTTCCATACGGACCTCAAGAAGGTCAAAGGCAAGCTGGAGCTTATCTGGAAAAAAGGCGAATCCGAGGGGATCCTCTATCTGCCCCGGGTGCTTGGTAACAAAGGTACCGACACCGCGCCGTATCTCCACCACGTTTCTCGCCACAAGAATCTTTATGGCTTCCCTTATGGAACCGCGCCCGACATTCAGCAGCTCTGCCAGCTCAAATTCATTGGGAAGCTTTTCATCTGCCTGCAGATTGCGCGAAATAATCAGCTGCACGATCTGATCTGCTACCCGCTCAGGTAAAGGGAGGTTATTCGTTGTCACATCTTGAAATCTAATCTCATCCATTTTCTGCACTCACCATTTCTCGATAGGTTTCAAACTCTCAAATTAATGAAATCACCTAATGTCTTTTATTCTACAGTTGCGTTCCATACAATTCAAACCGTATTCCGAATGGTGAGGATCAACAATTACAATGAAGTCAGCGGCAGATTTTGCGAAAAGAGAGCCGGCTTCTGCCGACTCTCTTTTCGCTCTGACACCTGCAAGAATCAGGCATACAAAATCACATTACACCATGAGGCCCGGCAGGAAGCCCTGGAACAGACTGAGGATGGATGCAAAGATAAGAATAGTTACGCCTGCAATGAATCCGCCAATCGTCCAGCCTCTAATAGTATCCGTGACGCTGATATGGAAGAATCTCGAAATTGCCCAGAAGCCTGAGTCGTTCGGAAGAGAAAGTCCGATACCGCCGGCGCAGATGGCAATTGCACAGAGAATCGGGGAAACGCCGGAAGCGGCTGCTGCTGACGCCATAATGGCAGATGTCGTAGTAAGTGCAACCGTAGTGGATCCCTGTGCACAGCGCAGCACCTGCGAGATTACAAAGCACAGAACCAGAATCGGGATATTGAATTTTCCAAAGAAACCGGTGATGAAATCCGCAATACCGGATGCCTGAAGAATACCGCCGTATGCTCCGCCTGCACCTGTGATCAGGAGGATAAGACCAACCTTATCAGCACCATCAGACATAATATCTGTAATCGAGCGTGTGAGGTAAGGACGGGAAATCAATGCGCCATACAGTACGCCGATCGTCATAGCTACATTCTTGGAGCCAAGGAAGGTCAGAACTGTCAGAACCGGCCCTTCCGAAAGAAACATCGGTCCGAATGATCCGAAAAGAATAAGAAGAATGGGAACGAGGAGAATGGAAAGTGCCATACCCGCGCTCATCTTTTTCTTCTCGGCTACTTTTTCTCTCTTAACTGAATCTGCTGCCGTGTTGACCTCTGTGTTCACCGGACCGCTGGCCTTCAGCTCAGCATCCATATCCGAGAAATCCCACTTCTTTCCGGCCTTCTGATCCTGTTTATTCAGGAAGTTTCCATAAACAATGCCGCCAACGATCATTCCAACGAATGCAGAGATTATTGCATAGAAGAAAAAGATGCCGACGTTGATGCCCATATTCTCAGCTACAGCAAGAGGCGGAGCTGTAGGAAGAACAAGTGCAAAAGTACATGTTGTGGCAATGGAAATCGCGCAGGCATATGCCGTCATGGAATAGCCGGTTCTCTTGGACAGAACGCGGAGCATAGGCGCAAACATGATGTAAACAACATCGCCGAATACCGGGATACCAGTAATGAATCCGGAGATGGCTACCGCAATGTTAGATTTATCATCTCCAAGTTTCTTCAATATGCCTGTAGCAATATTGTCGATACCGCCCGACTCATACATAAACATGCCGAGCATTACGCCCAGACCGGTCACAATACCTATGCCGCCTAAGGTTGAACCAAATTTAGCGGTTACAGTGTCTGTGACATCCATAAGCGGCATGCCGCATGCAATACCTGTGCCGTACGCCGTCACAAGCAGTGCGACGAAGGCGTTCAGTCTCAGCTTGATAATACAGAAGAGAAGAACTGCGATCGAGATAAGGAAGATTACCATTAGCATAGGTCATTTCTCCTTTACATATAATTGTGAAGCAACACCTTGTCCTTTTGACATTTCCGATGTCCCCCGCGGATCGGAAATATCATTTAAGCTGACTGAAACATAATACGTCGCACGTCTAACGTCAAGTGATTCTATTAACAATTCCTAAATTTCATCAATAAATGATAAATTTCTCATTGTTTTATTGTTTATAATTTCGTTGTTTTCCTTCGATGTAAGGATTTATATCGAACTGTTTTACGCATTATTGACATGATTTACTTATTTTAATGCCAATATGACTAAATTCCTGTTATCGCATAATGACTAAAATTGCCACTAAAAATATAGCAATATTCAACGTTGAGTCATATGACGTATGACGTTATAATGTGCGTGTGTGTGAAATAAAGCCATGCTTAAAGGAGTGTCTTTCATAAAGAAGGATCCTGTAAGTGATCCTGTCCCCCTTTTCTTCTATATGAGAGATGCATCAAAGAGCCCGGCCAGGAAAGAAAAATTGTCCAGCAGTTAAACCAGTAAAATCCAACCAAAGATCTTCGTGATTTCATATTTTCAGATGATGAAAAGGAGTATCCAATGAAAGCTATCAAATATGCAAAGCCTTGGGATGTAGCATGTGTCGATATGGATCGTCCGACTAAACCAGGCAAGGGACAGGCACTGATTCATATCATGACAGCCGGTATCTGTGGATCCGATATTGGAGCTTTTCGCGGAACCAACAAGCTGGTCTCCTATCCCCGTGTGATCGGTCATGAACTCGCCGGCGTGATCGAAGCCATTGACGAAGAGGACAATCCGAAGGGATTCAAGGTCGGCGACCGCGTTATTGTAGATCCATATATCTACTGCGGTCACTGCTATCCCTGCTCTATCGGCAGAACCAACTGCTGCGTAGATCTGCATGTTCTTGGCGTTCATGTAGACGGCGGAATGGCTGAGTATTTCTGCCATCCTTCAAAGCTCCTTGTCAAGATGCCTGAAGATATGGATTGGATTCTCGCCGCTATGGCAGAGCCTCTTACCATCTCTCTTCACGGCGTGCACAGAGGTGCCCTGAGGGCCGGTGAACATGTAGCTATCTATGGTGCCGGTACAATCGGTATTCTGGCAGGAATGGTAGCAGAAGCCTACGGCGCACATGCTACCATTATCGACCTCGTTCAGGAGAGACTTGATTTTGCAAAGAGTGTAGGCATTGAGCACATCATCAACTCCGGCAAGGAGGATGTTGTAAAGCGCATTAATGAGATCACAGACAATGTCGGTGCCCAGCTTGTTATGGAATGCACCGGCGCCAATGTATGCATCCGTCAGACGCTGGATGTCGTTTCCAACGCAGGCCGCATTACATTCACAGGCTGGCCCTCAAAAGAGACTTCTATTCCAACCGACATGATCACAAAGAAGGAAGTTGATATTCGCGGTGCGCGCACAAGCGCAGGCGAATTTGAGGAGGCAATTGAACTGATCAATTCCGGAAAGGTAGACATCCGGAAGCTCCTCACAAAGACTGTCTCCATGGAAGAGGCGCCTGAGACTATTCGCGATATTGAGAAGAACCCCGGCAACTATCTCAAGGTCGTTGTCAGAGTTGGTATTGACGGCTGAGTTTCCCTCACATTTCAATAAAGCATCAGAAAAGAAATCCCCATATTCATTATGAATATCCGGGGATTTCTTTTCGAAAAAAATATCTCATCTTCCGCGCTTAAAAAAGAAGTCATGACGATCCCTTCCGCAGGGTCACATGCACAAACTTCGTTTTGGGCGCAGCAGAAAGGAGAGTTTAAAACCAATTATGAAAGAGCTCTATCTCACAGAAGAAAAAAATGGCATTTCCGAACAGCAGTTGGACACCATGCTGGATCAACTCCTGGAACAATGGCCTGACGTCAAAAAAGTGCTCATCATTCCTCCAGATTACACCAGGTGTTATTCCTATGCCGGAATCATTACACAGAAAATCTATAGGAAGATCGGCAGCCGTGTTCATATCGATGTTATGCCGGCTCTCGGCACACACATGCCGATGAGTGAAGAAGAACTGGAGAAGTTCTTTGGGGATGTCGTTCCCAGAGACCGCATCCTGGTTCATCACTGGCAGACAGATACCATCCGACTTGGATTTGTTCCAGCAGAGTTCTGCGGCGAAGTCAGCAACGGACTTTTCCCCGAACAGATCGATGTCGAAGTAGACCATCGTCTGTTCGACGGTGGATATGACCTCATTCTCTCTGTAGGACAGGTGGTTCCCCACGAAGTCGTCGGCATGGCCAACTACTCCAAGAACATCTTCGTAGGAACCGGCGGACGAGAGATGATCAATAAGTCTCATATGCTCAGTGCTATCTGCGGCATTGAGAATGCGCTCGGTGTCATGAACAGCCCCGCCCGCAAAGTATATGACTATGCTCAGCAGCACTACATTGATGGTAAACTTCCTCTCGTCTACATTCAGACAGTGACAACTGCAAAAGAAGGAAAAGTTACTTTGCACGGCCTGTTTATCGGAGAATCCAGAAGGCCGTTTGAACATGCCTGCGAGCTGGCTGACAAACTCAATATTATCCATGTGGATCACCGTGCGAAAAAAGTTGTGACATACCTGGACCCTGACGAACTGAAGACAACATGGGTCGGCAACAAAGGTGTTTACCGCACCAGAATGATGATTGCCGACGGCGGCGAACTGATTGTTCTTGCCCCTGGCGTAAAGGCATTCGGCGAAAATGAGGAAATGGATAAGATGACCCGCAGGTACGGCTATACCGGAACTAATCATATTCTGGATCTCTACCGTCAGGGTGTCTTCGAGGGCAAACTGATGAGCGCCGCACATCTTATGCAGGGCTCCAGTGACGGCAGGTTTACCATCACCTATGCCACAAAACCTGAGAATCTTTCCAAAGAAGAGATAGAAGGTGTTGGATACCAGTGGGTTAACTATTATGAGATCACAAAGCGCTATGACCCTGCAAAACTCAAAGATGGTTGGAATACAATGCCGGACGGCGAGGAAGTCTATTATGTGAGTACACCGGCGATTGGTCTGTGGAAGGTAGATGATTAATCCGTACTCAAAATAGTGGATGATAAATCGGACACAATTCCAGTCTTTATACTGCTACCTATCGTAAATGGTTGGTTTAATCCGACACTGAGCAGTCAGGTTAGCCCGACGCTAACAAAAAATCGAGTAGGAGGCGGTGATTAGCCGCCGTCCTCTCACACCACCGTGCGAACCATTCGGTACACGGCGGTTTCAACAGTTGACGTGCACAGACTGGTATGCTGTGGCTAAATCGAAAAAGCCCCAGTGTATCAGTCTTTCTTTAGTTAATGCCATGTTCACTCCAGCCGTGTGCACTGTCCGCCAGTATCCCCGGCGACTGTTGGCGGTCTGCCATGCCAGCCATTCCGGGACACCCAATCCTCTGAGCTTTCTCAGCTTTGTTCTGGGCTTCTTCCACTGTTTCCAGATACACATACGAATTCGCCTGTACAGCCAGCCGTTTAGGTCTTCGATGTTCATCTTCATGTCCGCTATTCCGTAATAGTTCAGCCATCCACGGGCCACGACTGTGATCTGCTTCATGGCGTTTACTATGCTTCCGCACCTGCTTCGGGATGTAAGTGCCTTCAGCTATGTCCTTCCCACTACCAGGCGGACTCCGGACTTGCACCGGTTAAAAACGTGCGCCGCCGGGCGCACATAGAGAATGCGCGTACAGATAGTGTCTGCACGCGCATTCTCTATGTCCATTTTTTGAGTATTCCAATAAAGAAGCTAATCTCAGAGCCATCTCTAAATGAATATAGAGTTTCTTTTCCTCAATACTTGTAGAACCCTTCTCCCGCATTCACCCCGGTCTTGCCCTCATCCAGATATTTCTTCAGCATGGCGACGATCCTGCCCATTGTGGAACCCGGATCCTTCGACTGTGGATTCATGACGCAGATGTCATAGGCGGTCTTGAGGCCGACGATGTCGAGGATGCGGAACGGCCCGACCGGAGCGCCGGTCGCGAGCTGCCAGGTGAGGTCGATTGTCGCGGGGTCGGATACGCCGTTGGCATACAGACTCTCCGCCGCAGTAAGGAACGGAACAAGCATGGTGTTAAGAATGTAGCCCGGCTGCTCCTTCTGAAGGCGAAGAGGAATCATGCCGATTTCCTTCGCGAACTGAGCCACCTCTTCATACACCTTCGGATCTGTTCCATCGTGCCCCATCACCTCAGCGGTGTTGTTGTTCCAGATCTCGTTGGCGAAATGAAGCGCCATGTAGCGGTCCGGGCGGCCTGTGTAGTCGCGGAACTGGCTGGGCACCATCGTGGAGGAGTTGGTGACGATGACAGTTTTCTCCGGCAACAGATCCTTCATCTTTGTGTAGACGTCGATCTTTGCCTTGGGGTCCTCCGTCATGGACTCGATGACTAGGTCTGCGTCCGCAACTGCCTTCGCCATGTCCAGCTCAATTTTAATATTCTTATAGGCCTTCTCGACCTGCTGCTTCAGCTCCTCTATCTTCTCAGGTGTCAGATTCTTCACGCCGTCGACGAGGCCGCGCGCATATCTCTTCGTGTCTGTTCCGCACAGCGCCTTCTGGGCGTCCAATGTTTTCAGATAGATGTCTCTGAGACGGTCGATCTTTGGCTGTGTGCGCCCGATCGAGCCCTCACTCCGGAGCCAGAAGGTCACATTTTTGCCCTTATATGCTGCCTGGAAACCGATCTGGGTGCCCAGGACGCCGCCGCCCGCTACTACTATATTTTGAAAACTCATATTGTCCCTCCTTCTTTTGACATGCCCCACAGCACAGGATTTGTTTCCAATGCGTAGAAGCGACATCCCCAAATCTCTCTTCCAGCCCGCGCCGCAGGAAACTTATTTCTAAACCTGACCTGATGATACTGCCGCAGCTATCCCGCGTCTGTCACATACATCACGGAATAAGTTTTCGTCCCTATAGCAACAATTCTAACATGATGCACATTTTCATGCCCGGTGAGATAGAAAGTATTACAAAAAATTAATATAATAGTGCTGGTACTTTAAACGATATCTCGTCATAATGTATATATTATTTCATAATTTTTCGGCTATTTGCACACTGTTCAGGAGGTACAGTCCATGCGTGACCTCGATTATCTGAAGCTCCTTGCACGCCAATTTCCGACAGAGGAGGCAGCGGGCGCAGAGATCATCAACCTTAGAGCGATCTGCGGGCTGCCAAAAGGCACCGAGTATTTCTTCTCCGATCTGCATGGAGAGAGCGAGGCATTCATCTACCTTATGCGCAGCGCCTCCGGCATTGTGCGGGACAAGATCGACGAGACATTTGGAAACCTTCTCTCAGAAGAGGACCAGCTGGCCCTGGCCAATCTCATTTATTATCCCAGGGAGATTCTCTCCAACCCCGAGCACCAAAAGATCGATACCCCGGAGTGGCAGAAAATCACAATGAACCGCCTTGTCTCCATCTGCCGCGTGGTTTCGTCCAAATACACGCGCTCCAAAGTCCGCAAGAAAATGCCGCGGGAATATGCCTACGCCATCGATGAGCTCCTGCATTATGACAGGAATGATGTCAATAAGCGCGTCTACCACAACGAAATTCTGAACGCCATTGTGGGTATCCAGATGGGCGACAACTTCATCATCGCGCTTTGTGAACTGATTCAGAACCTGACCATCGACAGTCTTCATATCATCGGCGATATCTTTGACCGCGGGCCGCATGCCGACCGGATCATGGAGGAGCTGATAAACTTCCACGACGTCGATATCGAGTGGGGCAACCACGACGCGGAGTGGATGGGCGCCGCCTGCGGAAATCCCGCCTGTATCGCTAGCGTGCTGCGGATCGCAACCTCCTACAACTCCTTTGATGTTCTCGAGGACGGCTACGGCATCAATCTCCGGCCGCTCTCCATGTATGCTGAAGAGGTATATGGAGAGGATGACTGCGCATGTTTCCGGCCGCATATTTTCGATCACAATATCTCAGATTCTGTCAATCCGGACCTCGCCGCGAAAATGTGCAAGGCGATCAGTATCATTGAATTCAAGGAAGAGGGGCAGCTGATCCGCCGCCATCCGGAATATGAGCTGGAGAATCGTCTTCTGTTGGATCAGATCGACTACGAGAAAGGCACCGTTGAACTTGATGGGAAGACCTATGCACTGAAGGACACGAATTTTCCCTCCATCGACCCGAAGAATCCCTATCAGCTCACCGCAAGAGAGCAGGAACTCATGGACACGCTCATCTACAGCTTCACCCATTCCCAGCTCCTGCAAAAGCACATCCGGTTCTTTTTCACCCACGGATCGATGTACAAAGTCGTGAACAACAACCTTCTCTTCCACGGCTGCATCCCGATGAATGAGGACGGAAGCTTCCTCTCTCTGAAAACATCCCAGGGCCCTGTCAGCGGCAAGAGGCTGATGGATTATTTTTACGAGAAGGCGGTGGAGGCTTATTTTCTGAACGACCAGATCGACCCGGAGGGCAAGCTCTACGCGACGGATGTCTTCTGGTACATGTGGTGCGGCCCGAAGTCACCGCTTTTTGGCAAAGAGAAAATAACAACCTTCGAGCACTGCTTCATCGAGGATCCCGCCACACATGTGGAGAAATACAACCCCTATTATCAGTTTTCCAAGGAATTGGAATATGCGGACCGGATCATGGAAGAATTCTGTGTGGACAAAGAAAAGGGGCACATCATAAACGGACACGTACCCGTAGAGACGAAAAAGGGAGAGAGCCCGATCCGCGCGAGCGGAAAAGTCTTTGTGATCGACGGCGGCATCTCCAAGGCCTATCACTCGAGGACGGGCATCGCCGGATATACGCTGATCTTCAACTCGCGGCACCTCGCGCTCGCCGAGCACAAGGACTTCCATAAGGGGGAGGAGAACACCCCCGAGATCCAGATCGTGGAGCAGATGCGCCACAGAGTTCTTGTGGGTGAGACCGACACCGGCCGGCAGCTCAAGCAGCAGATCGCAGACCTCGAGGAGCTCCTGCAGGCCTACCGCAACGGCAGCATTCGTGAGAAGGGGGATGTGGCGCCGAGGAAACTGCAGTAGGCATTTCCAGCGGAATTTTTAAACCGACACCTATAACATAACAGATATATATCACTCATGAACAAGGCATGATATAATCCAGCTATCAAAGAGTCGGCAAGATGGCTGTATCCCATTTGCCCCGGCGAATCAGATCAACGAAAAACGGCCGCCTAGCTCGCCAAAGTCAGGGCGGTCGTTTTATTTGCGCTTTCGCAGTAAACTAAATTCTTAGGTATAGATCTTAAGATGAGGAGGTAATGATTATGAAAGAGAAGAAGAAATTCGGAACAAGGGAGCTCGTGACCGCCGCTGTACTGCTCGCGATCTGCCTTGTCTCACAGCTGTTCAAGAACACAAGCGTATTCATCACGGGTCCCATCATCAACGCGTGCCTGATCCTCTGCATTCTGCTGTGCGGGTGGGTGCCGGCCATCATTCTGTGCATACTCACGCCCGTCACTTCCGCACTAATCACCGGTGCCCCGATCATGCAGGCTGTTCCCATTCTGATGCCGCTCATCATGATCGGCAACGCCGTGCTGGTTGTCATTGTGGGAATCATCGGGCACAAGACGAATGTTCGTCTGATCCTCGGCATGATTGTCGGTTCTGTCGTGAAGGCCATTGTCATGGGTCTCACCATTTCCTACGGCGTTCTGCCGCACATGCTGCCTGCAAAGATGGCAAAGATGCTGCCCGCCCTTCAGGCGCAGTTCTCCGTTGTGCAGCTGGTGACCGCCCTCATCGGATCCGTCTACGCATTCATTATCTGGACGGCGTGGAAGAAGGCGGGGAAGAATTAAAAATTACAGGATGTCGATCACTTCTCCAGCCAGTGCCTTGTTCATGGAGCGCACCGCGCAGAACTTGCCGCACATGGAGCAGGCGTCGCTGTGGTCATCTTCCGGCTCTGACGGAGCCAAGTACTTTTCCTACAGGTGGTACTCCTTCTGCAGAAAGAGGATATCTTCCACAATCCCTTCCCTGTCCGGGATGACATCATGCGCATATTCCAGCACCCAGTCCGTCATCCTGCCGTTCCTGCGCCAGGCCCGCAGAAATGCACCAAAATCGAGCGTCCCATTGTGAATTCTCTGGTGACTGTCATGGTGTCCGTCATTGTTGTGCAGGTGATAGGAAATAATCTGCCCGCGCAAATCCGTCATGAGCTTCGGCAAATCCCACCCGTTTGCGTGAGCATGCCCGATATCGATCAGCACCGGGCACTGCTCCCTGCGGCACAGCCAGGTGAACGCATCCTGCTCGAACAGGACATTGCCGCGCTCGTGCACCCCCACATTCTCGACCGCAACCGCAATCCCATACGGCCTGAACATCTCCTTCACCAACTGATAATTGTGCCACGAAATGCGGATCATCTCATCTTTCTTCTCAGGATCGACCCGCACATTATTGTGGTGGTAAACCAGATAACGGCTCTTCAGGAGCCTCGAGTAATCGAGTGTCTTGCGCACCATGCGCATCGTCCGCTCGAATTCCTCAGTGCCCTCCGGCGCGGAGTGCTCCGCCTGATAATAAGGCCCGTGAAAACTAATCGGCAGCCCCTCCAACGCATTCATCTGCAGGGTCAGCGCATCCTCAAACTCCGGATCATGAAAGAGGGGAAAAACTTCGACACCGATCCCTCGCGTAAAAGCCCTGATATAATCGGCAATCTCATGAAATTCATCCGTGTGATACATGTTCGTGCTCAACAAAATAGCCATCTTTACCCCCGGAAATCATGCAATCGATAACGCGGTGCGTCAAGCACCGAGACTGATGTTTGAAAATGATGCATCGGCGTCATTTCCGAACTTACACCCCCAGGTTCTTCTGTGTCTCCTTATCGAACAGATGAAACCGGTCGAACCGAGGCAAAGCGAATACGCGCGTCCCAGGCTGCGGCGCCATCCCGGCCGGGCAGATGGCCACGATCTCGTCCTCACACCCATCCGGCTGAAAATAAACGCCGACCCGGTTCCCATAATCCTCAATATAGTGCGCCGTGCCAGTGATCAGGGCGTGTGAATCTTCCCTTATCGCTCCTCTTCCAAAAGCGGCGGCTGCGTCATTTCCGCCGACAGCTTCCGCACCGTCTCCCTCCCAGCACAGCCGCAGATCCTCCGGCCGGATACCGGCAAGATAGCCTTCACCCGGGTGCGTCGCCGCCAAAGCAGACAGACGCTCTGGAAGTGCCAGTTTAGACGCTCCCACCGTCAGCACTTCCCCGGAGACAGTTATTGGGAAGATATTCATCGCAGGCGACCCTATGAATTTTGCACAGAACACATCCGCCGGATGCTGATACACCCGCTCCGGCGTATCGACCATTGCCATGCGCCCGTCGTGCATGAGTGCGATTCTCTGTCCGACCGTCATCGCCTCCACCTGATCGTGGGTTACGTAGACGAAAGTCTGGTGGTATTTTTCATGGATGCGCACCAGCTCCTTCCGGGCATGCACACGCAGCTGGGCATCCAGGTTCGAGAGCGGCTCATCGAGGAGAAAATAATCCGAGCGCTTCACAATCGCCCTCGCCAGCGCAACCCTCTGCCTCTGGCCGCCCGAGAGGTCCTTCGGTTTTCGCTCCGCATACTCTGTCAGCTGCAGCATCTGCAGGACATCCTTCAACCGCTCCTCCAGATCCGCCGCCGGCATATGGTGCGCCTTCAGGCCGTAAACGATATTCTCTTTTACGGTCATATGCGGATAAATTGCATAATTCTGGAAGACCATGGAGACGCCGCGCCTGCCGCAGGGCACCTCATTCATCCGCTGCCCGCCCATGAGAAGATCGCCCTCCGTGATTCCCTCGAGGCCCGCGATCATGCGCAGCGTCGTGGACTTGCCGCAGCCGGAGGGTCCGAGAAGAATCAGCCGCTCTCCCTCGTGAATTGTCAGATTCATGTCGTTTACAACTGTTGTCCTGCCGTATCTTTTTGTCACATGACGAAATTCTATATCTTTCATCTTTACACCGTCTTTCCATTGCTTCGATGACATATCATCCTTTTACCCCCGACATCGCGAACGTGCTCACAATCTGCCGCTGGAAGAAAATATAGAGCGTCAGCGGAATCAGAATCGTCATCACACTCACCGCCATGGCCGTCGTGAACTGTGTGCCGCCCTCCGCGCTGACGAACATCTGCAGAGCGAGCGAGAGCGTATAGTGCTCCGTCGTCTTGAGAATGAGCACAGGCCAGACATACTCATTCCATGCATTGATAAAGAAAATAATGCCCGTGGAAATAATGGCCGGCCGGATCAGCGGCAGAACAATATCCTTCATGATCTTCCAGTCCGGAATATCCTCCATCTTGGCCGCCTCGATCAAAGACACCGGAATGCTGCGCATCGCCTGCCGCATCAGAAAAATCCCGATGACATCCGCCAACTCCGGCAGAACCACGCCCCAGATGCTGTCGCGAAGACCAAGCTTCGAGACCAGAAGATAGTTGGGAATCATCGTCACCGTGAACGGAACGAACATCGTCGTCAGCATGAGAAAATAAAGAATTGTCTTACCACGATAACGGAAGTACACAAACGAATACGCCGCAAAGAGCGAAGAGACCATCTTGACCGCTGTGACGGTGACGGCAATGGTGAGCGTGTTGAGCGTTATTTTCAGAAATGGGAGTTTCCGGAAGACGTACTGGTAGTTCTCCAGAGTCGGGCGTGCCGGAATCAGCTCGAGAATTGTGTTGAACGCGTCCGACATCGTCTTGAAAGAGTTCGAGACGGCGAAGGCGATCGGAAAGAGCATGAAAAAGACGATCAGACAGAGAAGAATGTGCCAGGGCAGCTGCAGTTTTTTAATTTTCATAGTAGATCCCTCGCTCCACAAAACGGAATTCCAGAACCAGCAGTACGACAAAGAGCAGCATCGTCAGCACCGACGCCGCAGACGAAGTGCCTGTGCGGTAGAGTGTGAATGCCTCGTGATAGGACAGGTAAATGAGGTTGGAGCTCGCGTAGTTCGGCCCGCCCTGCGTGACCACATTCACCGGCGTGAAAACATACTGAAGGCCCTGCACAATCGTGATGATGAAAACATACACGCCCGTAGAGGAACTCATGGGCACAACAATGTCCCAAAAAATTTTTCGCAGGGGCACGTCGTCGAGCTTCGCGGCCTCGATCACTTCCTTCGAGACACCGCCGACGCCGCCCAGCAGCACAATGAAGTTGTACCCGAATGCTTTCCAGGTTGTGATGATGCACAGGCCCGCGATCACCCACCCGTCCGTCTTCGACCAGAACGGCATCTGAATGCCGAAATTGCGGAGAATAATGGCGAGAGGGCCGGATACCGGATTCAGAATCCAGGTGTAGAGGATGGAGCCGACGACCAGAGAGATCAGACTCGGCAGGAAGAAGACGGCCCGGTAGAAGTTCTTCCCCTTCCGGATCACATAGGATAGGACGAAGGAGAGAATGTACGGCATCAGGCAGTTGAACACGAGGAGAATAACGATATACCAGAACGTATTCGAGAGGATTTTCCATGTGTTCGGGTCCTGAAAAAGAGTGATGTAATTCTGCAGGCCGACGAAGCGCTTTACCGGCTTGATCATGTTCCAGTCGAAGAAACTGAGGTAGAGCGTATAGAAAAGCGGGTAGAACATAAAGACAGCGAAAACAAGCAGGGAAGGGGCGAGGAAGAGATAGCCCAGGATGTTCTGCCGCCCTGCCGAGAGTCTGCGTTGTTCCTGCATGAGTGATGTCCTCCTGGCGCATTAGAGAGGGGCGGCTTCACTGTCAGCCCATTCCGACAGTAAAGCTGCCCCAAGTGTCTGCACAAACGCTATCGTTTCTGTTGGTCAGCAGCCGATCTGCACCGGCTTACTGCGCCGCAAGGAGCTGGTTGATCTGGTCCTGCGTGGAGGTCATCGCCTCCTCAGCGCTCTTCTGGCCGCCGAAGATCTGATCTCTCATATCCAGCAGGAGCTGCTCAGCCTGAAGGCCCGCATCTCCGGGGAAGGAAGCCCAGGCCACGACGCCGTCCATCTGGTCAATGGCTGCCTGCATCATCTTATTTTCAGCGAGGAAGTCCTTCAGACCGTTCTCCGCATCTGCGACATCCTTGCGGGGCGGCACATAGCCGGTGCCCTCCGTCCAGGCTGCCATGGACTCGACGCTGTAGAGGTATTTTTCGAACTCCCACGCTGCCTTCACCTGCTCATCCGACTGCGCCGTGATGGCGAGGAAGCACCCGCCGGCCGGAACCTTGCGTGCCTTGTCACCGAATGTGGGCGATTTGATCGTCGCGGCATCAAACTTGGCGCCTTCCTGCACGGAAGCGCGGCGTGCGATGGTTGTGTAGAGCATTGCGCAGTTGCCGTCAATGAAGCTCTGGCAGCCCTCATCCCAGGAGACATTCAGGGCATTGCCCTCCTTGATCATGTCCTGCATCAGCTGCATAGCTTCGATGCCCTCAGGAGAGGCGAAGGCCGCCTGCTTCTTTCCGTCGCTCCCCGTCGTCAGCATCTGGCCGCCGTTGGACTCGATGATGGCCTGCTGCGCCCAGAAGTCAGCGGGCGTCTGCATGTAGAATCCATATTTTCCCGTCTTCTCTTTTACTGTCTTTGAAAATTCGTGCACCTCGTCCCAGGTCTGCGGACCATCCTCGGACAGTCCTGCCTCCTTAAGAAGATCTTTGTTGATAAAGAGAACCGGAGAACTGCAGGAATACGGAATGCCGACCTGCTCGCCGTTCGAGTTGACCGCCAGATTCAGGACATTCGGAAGGAAATTGTCCTGCAGGAAGGTGGCGTCAGAGCTGTCATATTGATCAATCGCATCCTGCGGTGCAACATAAGGGAAATTGTTGGAAAAGTAATCGAGAAATGCCCAGCCGACCTGTACGAGCGCCGGAGGATTGCCGGTCGCCTCTTCCGCCTGCAGATTCTGCATGAGGCCCTTGTACATATCGGGATTGTACTTGGCGGTTACGTGGATGTGGTCGTTGCTCTCGTTGAACTTCTTCACCAGCTCATCGACTGTCTTGCCGCCCTGGCCGTCGGAGTTCACGTGCCAGTACTCGATCTCGACCTTGTCGCCGGAAGCGGATGCCGTCGATGCTTCGGCCACCGGGTCCTCCGTGACCACCTCTGCGGAATTATCCTGCGCCTGCGCCGAATCACCGCTCTGCGGTGTGACAGCGCCCGTCATCGATGCACCCGCCGACCCGCATCCGGTCAGCGCAAGAATGCCTGCGAACAACAGTGCAAGGAACTTCTTGTCTCTCATTTCACATCTCCCCTCTGTCTGAATAGTTATGCCCTCATGTGTGAATAGTTATGCAACACAATGCATGTTAACAGACAAAAAAAGACGGTTCCATCGCGGAACCGTCAGATTTTTGTAAGGTTTATGTTATGGATTTCAGCGCAATGTTAAATTGCGCTCAGTTTTATCTCTCTTTTTTGTCAGCCATACCTCACATGCAGCACAGGCGGTCGTACGCATCGATCCACCCGGTGGCCACCATCATCACCGCCAGCACCGCGTCATCCTCCTCGCAGAAAAGATGGATCTTTCTGTCTGCAAACAAGGCCATCTTCTTTCCTCTGTCATTACGCACCAGAAAATATTCGCCCGCCCGGTCGCTCTTCATCGTCCAGCCTTTTACTGCCAGCCTGCAGCCGCTCCTGATACGCCCCGTCATTGCCCCCACATACCGGTACCGATCGTTCTGTACATAGTACAGATCGTATCTGAGCATACTGCCCTCTACCTGACCGACCTGCAAATCCCTGTGATAAATCTGCAGGTTGTGCTTCCAGTTGCTGCTCTCTCCCTCAACAGAATATATGGTATTGCCGTCATTGTCGCAGAAACGATAGTTGTTGTCCCACGCATCTGCGTCAGATAAATAAGCCGAATCGTCTTTCTCCTCGATCACCATGCGTAAATTCATCATTTGCTCCCTCTTCCCGGATCAGACCCATTTTGTATCGGTCTCTCCGTTCTCAGATTGAGTACAGACAAGCACAGAGGAAACAGGTCTTTCGGCGGAAATGTTTCACCACAGATCCGCAAAATCCTGCGTCAGCCTTCCGTCAAAAAAGTAAGCTTAGAGTACCATAGAGCGAGAATTTGTTTTAGTACTATTCTCTCGTATTTGGATTATTTTTAGATAATAATAGTTAATCTTCGAAATTGTAGACCTACTCCTGCATACGCCGCGGGGAGGTAGCATCATTGCATCGCCAATAATGCCTCCTTCAGCTTCCGATAAATTCTCTCGTTCCCCGCATCATTAGGATGCAGGCCGTCCGGGTTATAGCGCTCCCGCAGCATCGGAACCTCCGGCTGGAGGCCGGAAGTGCGGTAGAGATCAACAACCGGAATGGCATAATAGGCGGCGACCTCCTGAATGATGTTCACGTAGGTCTCGAGATCAGCCTGCGTGGGCCTGCCCATCTCGTTGATGTGCGCCTTCTCCCCGACACGGTGGAGAGGCGTCATGACGAGAAGGCGCGCATCCGGATACTTTGCAAGGAGATCCAGATACAGGAGATGGAGCGCACCATAAAAGGTATCATCGGTCCGGTCATCCATGCAGCCAATCGGAGCATCCCCATGCCCATAGTCATTCGTCCCACCGAAAACAACGACAACATCTGCATCCGGGTTCATCCCGCTGACGCGGCTTCGAAAATACCGATCCCAGCTGGGTTCCGGAGACGGCACCTGCTGCCTCGCAATGCGCGTTCCGCCAATGCCATAGCCCCGGGCGATCACACCGTCCCGCTCCGCCAGCAGGTTCCAGTAAACATTTTTCAGGTCAGAAGTGCCGCACCCCTCGGTGATGCTGTCACCGAGGAAGTTTATTTTCAGATTCTTAAGGTTCATCCGTCATTGCTCCTTGTGAAACTCCTGTTCCAATTGCTTCATTCCAAGGATATACCCGCAACCGGCTTCTCGTTAAGAACAAGATGTGCACGTCCCATCGCCATAACAATGGCAGGGACCAGCAGAAGATGCAGAATAATGCCCGGCACCGCATTCGTGAAGGCGCCGGCGATGAACATGCCGAATGTGAACTGTGTCTGGGCAACCCCCGCCAGCAGGAAGCTGACAATTCCCCACACAACACGCCCGCAGAGCATCGCGATGATCAGATCCACATAAAGATACAGTGTTTTTCTGGGAAGTGCCCTGAATAAGATGCCCGAAACGGCGCCATAGACAGCGAGCTCAAAGGACATCGCGATGCCGGTCGGGAACAGAACAGGCATGCCGAAGATCACTCCGCGAAGCACCGGCGCAATTGCCCCCACAACCAGGCCATAGGGCCAGCCGCAGAGGAATCCGCAGAGAAAAACGGGGATGTGCATCGGGGAGAGCATGCGTCCGATCTGCGGAATCTGTCCTGTCAGGATCGGAAGCACCAGGGCCAGTGCCAGGCAGACGGCGGAATAAACTAACTTGCGTACATTGGTATTGCTGGTATTCATGATAAACTCCTTTTCTTTGATCTTTTCTTTTCGCAGCACCTTATCTTGGACCGCCCCGGAATGCGTAGCAATTCTTCGACGCGGTGTCCAGAGTTGCTGAACAAAAATAAAGGCATACAAACCTCTCTTCTGAGAAATTTGTATGCCTTCATGGCCTACACTTTACAATTGTCCGTAATGAATCTTGGTATACCTCTGCATACCGCGCCTGACTTTGGCGTTGATTCCACATGCCAAGGTATAACTTCAATCGTATGCTTCTGCATACCACAAGTATAGCTTCATGCCATACTTATACCTTTATTTTTGTCTGTCCGTGCCCTTCTGTCAATGTATTTTTTGACCGGAAAACTCTTACAGGATAAGCATCCGGGCCTGACTAAGACTCATCTGCCAGCATCTTTTTCACCTCGGCAACTGCATCGGCAACGAGCCGTCCCGTACTGAAATCGTTCACACCCGCGATGTAGTTATAACAAGTGCAGAATGGGATCAGAATTCGCCTTGCGTCTGCCTGCGCGATGGCACGCGCCATCACCGGCGTGATCTCTCCCAGCATGGCATCAGCGATCACCATCCCGATCGGTCCAATGATCAGATCCGCTTTCCTGCACGCGACGACAACAGAATTCTCGCCCGTTGCAGCCTGATCCGCCCCCGCCTTCAGCATTGCCGCCGTCGCCGTCGTATTCGTCCCGACAGCAATGATGTGCACCTCCGGCAGTTCCTTCTTAATGTCTTTGATCAACTGGCGTCCAAGGCCGCCGCCCTGCGCATCCACCACCAGAATTGTTTTGATCGCACTCACGCCATCACCCCCTCGAGCATCTGCAGATACAGCGGCAGCTCGTCAAGGGAATGCAGAATGACATCTGCGGCCGCCATTGTCTCATCGTCAGGTTGGAATTCATCGGGGATCAGTACTGTTTTCATTCCTGCTGCCTTTCCGGACAAAATGCCGTTGCGGCTGTCCTCCACTACGACACAGGAGGATGGGTCCGCATGCAGACTTTTCGCCGCGAGCAGGTAGATGTCCGGTGCCGGTTTTCCATGCTCCAGATCGTGGCCCGACACGACGCTGTCAAAATACCCGGCTGTCCCGGTCACGGCGAGATAGTGATCCGCTACTTCCTTCGCACTCGACGTGGCAATGGCTGTGCGGTATCCGTGCTCCTTCAGCCATTTCATCGCCTTCTCCATGCCGTCCTTCAGCGGAACATGCTGCGCAAGAAGCTCATCGCAGTACGCCTTCTTCTCTTTATATGCCTCGTCGACATCGGGGACACACGATGCGATCAGTCTGCGGATGGCACTGTGATCCCGGCCGATCAGCTGCCGGTAGACCTCGTCCGGAACGCCCGCATAATTCCATCCGGCGTGATAAATCCTCTCTGTATCGAACAGTGTGCCGTCCATGTCGCACAGAACTGCTGAAAATTTCATTCGCTACGCCTTTTCCTTTCTCCCTATATAAAAATTTTCCCGTCATGTAAATCCGGATTCAAGCGCAATATAACGAAGATGATTCTTTGCCGAAATACAAACGGGCTATGCTTTCCACTGCAGCCGATGCAGCGCGCCCTTCTTCTCAAGCCCCGCGAAATCATTCTGCCGCAGCGCCTCATAGAGCACAATGGCCGCAGAGTTGCACAGGTTCAGCGATCTTGTATCCCCAAACATCGGAATCCGGATGCAGTCTTTCTCCCTCTCCACCAGAATTTCCTCCGGAATTCCCCGGCTCTCCGGCCCGAACATGATATAGTCGCTCATTTCATAGTGAACGTCGGTGTAGACCTGGTGCGCCTTTGTGGTCGCAAGCCACAGCCGGCATCCCGGGTTCTGCTGCAGAAAATCCTCGAAATTTTCGTACACATGCAGATCAAGCTTTGGCCAGTAATCGAGCCCTGCCCTGTGAATCTCCTTCTGCTCGAGGGAAAATCCGAGCGGCTTGATCAGATGAAGCGTCGTGTTCGCCGCGACGCAGGTCCTGCCGATGTTTCCTGTATTATATGGAATTTCCGGCTCATACAGAACAATATTCATAAATGGAATACTCCCTTCATCAATAGCGCTGTCAGGCACGCGGTCTCATCCGCACTTGAATCGCAATTTTGCGATTTTTGTTCATGCTTTCCTGCCTTATAGTTTACTCTGCGCACAGAAAAAAGGCACTTCCGATCATCTGTTGATCAGAAATGCCTTTGAAAACAGCCTTCGGCTGCCATTGTCTATTCGTGCTGTCCGATTGTAAATCGTCCTTGTCCATTGCTGCGCGCTTCTGTTCGTGTGAAGTTTGCAGTGAAGCGCAGTATAGTTTTACTTCACTGCACTTCGCTGCCAGATGGTTCGCGGGCCTGATCGCCGCGTGAGATCAAGAGTCCTGTTCAGTCCTTCCCGTACTCCCACGGCTGGCCGTACTCGGCGAGGTTCGGAAATCCGCAGAAGCCGTCAGCATTGAACTTGCTGCTGAGGTCTGCCCCTGCCGGGATCACGAGCTTTGCAGGATTTCTCTGCCACCTGTACTTCACAGTAACCGTCACGTCGGGGCGGCTCTGCAGCGCAGGAAGAAGAACGCTCTTTGCAAAGCTGATCCACTTGTCCGTGGAGATCGTCACAGTCCCGTTCTGAGGCGCCTTCGCAATCTGGTTGGCTGCATCCACGTTGAACTGGTAGTAAGCGCTGTTCGGCACCCTCTGCCAGGAAGCGATGTCGCCGCAGTCCGTGCACTGGTAGGCCAGGATTGCATCCTCTGTGTCCGTTGCAGATGCGTAGTTTACCCACTGGTAGGTGTGGGTATGGGTGCTCGTCTTGTGGTGCTTCTTTTTCTTCTCAGCAGCCTTTTTGGCGGCCTCTTCTTCGGCCTTCTTCTCTTCTTCCTCTTTTAACTCTTCCTCGGTCTTGTCGTCGGTATCCTCAGAATCCATCGTTTCTTCAGAGTCTGCTGTCTCTTCGGAATCCGTCGTCTCTTCAGAGTCTGCTGTCTCCTCGGAGCCAGTCGTCCAGATCATATGTGATTGTCTGCGGATCCCCGACCTCCGTCTGTGTCGACACCATCGCGTGCGCGTCGACTGACGGCATCAGAAAGAAGACAGCGGCAGCGCCCAGCGCTCCGCCCATATACCTGATCATACGTAGTGCCCTTTTCTTCCCCATTGACAACTCCTCCTGCAAAAATACCTGTCTAAAACCCTGCTGTAAAATGTTCTGCCGCCGCATATCCTGCGGTCAGACTTCCTGCTGCCATATGCAGAAATGCATCTGGTCATTGTCCGACATCCTGCTGCCGCATGCCGGAAGTGGATCTGGTCATTGTCCGACATCCCACCACCGCAAGTCTGAAATGCATCTAATCTCATTGCCAGTCATCCTGCTGCCGCATGCCTGACAATGCATCTGCGCATTGCATGGCTGCCTTTATTTTCAGCAAAAAAGGCAGGACGCAAAAAGTACCAATTCTGCATAAAAATATGCAAAATTGGCACTTGACACATTTGCCTTGCAAATAAAGATACGGTCAATGGGACCCTTATGTTCTTCAGGGGGAGTGGGTTTGGGGCGAGGAACTGCTGTCCGAGTGAAGTCTACAGTGAAGTGCAGTGTAGTTTACAGTGAAGTTTAGTGAAGTTTTACTTCACTGCTTCACTATATTTTTGTAAAATAGCAGTGTAGGAGGCGCTCTGTGATGTTTATAGAAGAACTCATTCCCGGTGTGAACCTGGAAGACAAGAATACGGAATTTAAGGGAATTATTAAAGAAGGCAAGGACAAGGATGGAAAACTTCTTGAGACCGGATGGCTGAAGACATTATGCGCCTTCGCGAATACAGACGGCGGCAAGATGTACATAGGGGTCGAGGACAAAACGCATAAGATTACTGCACTGGACCATAAGCTGGCTGATGCTGTCATACGAATGATCTATCGGCAAATCCGTGAAAAAATTGAACCAGGTCTCGATCTGGAGATAAAAACTATATCTGTCACAGGCGGTGAACAGATCCGATATATTATAGAAATTGACGTCCGTCCCGGTAGGAATCTTCCGGTCGTTCTTCATGAAGGGGGCCTTCTCGGCATTTACGTCAGAAATTATGGACAGACCGAAACCGCTTCACCCGAGCAGATCAGAGACCTTATATTGATGAGCGAACAGGTTCCCTTTGACCGTCCTTTCACGGAGTACGACTATGAAGCAGCTGATTTTCATAAAATGTTTTCAGTTATAAAGGAAAGAAATGGCTCTGTCTCTGAGAAACAGCTGATCTCGATCGGATTCATGTCCGAAAATAAAAAATTGTCCCGGGGAGCTTTGCTGTTCAAAGACGATTATCATCTCTCAGACACAGAAGTTGTATGCACACTCTGGCCTGGTTTTACAAAGGGAAGTGATGTAGTGCTTGCCCATGAGGAGCTGAAAGGAAATTTGCTGGATATTCTCCAGAAATCCATTTCCTTTGTTATGGATCATTCTGCAAATGGTTTCCGGAAGGAAGCAGCCTCGAGAACAGATTATTACTCCTATCCGGAAAGATCCATAACAGAGGGAGTTGTCAATGCGGTAGGCCATAGGAATTATTTCATATCAGGAACGCAGGCGGAAATCAATATTTTCAAAGACCGCCTTGAAATTACGTCTCCCGGATCTCTTCTCGGCGTCAGGAATCTGAAGCGCGAAACGAATATTTCCTCCATTGTTCCCCGGAGAAGAAATGAAGTAATCTGCAACATTCTGGAATTATGCAGATACATGGAGAAAAAAGGGTCTGGATTCGACAAGATTGAGGAGGACTATATCAATGCGGATCAGAACCACAAACCTTTTATATCAACTGATGGCTCCTCGTTCACGCTGACCCTGCCGGACCTTACCTATCTGCAGGGAACTCCTGATCCTGATCTTGATCTGATTCCTGAAGTTTACAGTGATGTCACGACAACAGGTAAAAAGGATTTATCGGTACTGGCCTATACTTATAACCGTCCTCGAACGGTAAGAGAAATTGCGGATTACCTCGGTGTGAAGCCATCTACCTATTTTCGAAAACATACCATAACCAGATTGACAGAAGCCGGACTGTTAGTGGCGCATCCTGGCAATACAGCTGTCGAGTTTCAAAGCAACCATATGAAGGTACATAGAAAATAATACCGGATATAGAGAAGTGCAGTGAAGTTTGCAGTGAAGTACAGTGAAGTTTTATTTCACTACTTCACTGCCGGATGATTCGCGCCCCCGATCACCGCGTGTGATCAGGAGTCCCGCTCAGTCCTTCCCATACTCCCACGGCTGGCTGTACTCGGAAAGATTCAGGAATCCACAGAAGCCGTCAGCGTTGAACTTGCTGCTGATGTCTGTCCCTGCCGGGATCACGAGCTTCGCGGGGTTCCCCTGCCACTTGTACTTCACGGTAACCGTCACATCCGAGCGGCTCTGCAGTGCAGGAAGAAGGATGCTCTTTGCAAAGCTGATCCATTTGTCCGTGGAGATCGTCACGGTGCCGTTCTGGGGAGCCTTCGCAATCTGGTTGGCTGCATCCACGTTGAACTGATAGTAAGCGCTGTTCGGCCTTTCACAGTTCCAGACTATTCTCATTCAGTAAGAAATCATAAATTCCCATAAAGGTAATCCCCTCATCATTTCTCCAAACAGGGGCGTTTTCACTTACAACAATAATTTTCCTGAATGAATCCCGAATTCTTCTCAACGATGCGGTCTCTTGTTCCAGCTTCTCCTGATCCGGAAGAGCAAATGCAGACTGAATATAATATCGTTTATTCGTCTGGTTAACAACAAAATCTACTTCCAGCTGCTTCCTCACCTGTTTTCCATTTTCTCTCATTCTCGATTCTATGATACCCACGTCTACGCTGTATCCTCTATAGATAAGCTCATTGTAAATCGCATTCTCCATCAAGTAGGTCTCTTCGAACTGTCTGAAATTCAGCAGGGCATTTCTCAGCCCAAGATCCGTATAGTAGTATTTCGATGGCGTACTGATATATTTTCTTCCCTTAATATCATATCGGTCAGCTTTCTGTATAAGAAAACTCTCCTGCAGGTACCTCAGATAATTTGATATGGTTGGCATCGAGATTCCCTTTATTCCCTTACTGCTAAAGGTATCCGATATTTTTTGTGCATTGGTGAGTGATCCAACCGCTGAGGCCAGAACCTTCATTATAGTTTCAAGGCTTCCATTCTCCCGTATATCGTAGCGTTCACGCAGATCACGCAGATAGATTTCTCTGTTAAGGCGTTCCAGATACTGACTTTTGGATTCCACATCAGGTTCAAGCAGTATATGAGGAAGCCCGCCATAGAACAGGTAGTCTCTCCATGCATCTGACTTCTCTTTTCCACTGGCCGGATAATACTCTGCAAAGGACAAGGGCGCGACATGAATCTCATCCCCTCTGCCGCGGAATTCTGTCATGATGTCGGAAGATAAAAATTTAGAGTTGCTTCCAGTGATGTAAATATCCACATTTTGTCTTCTGAGCAGAGAATTCAGAACGCCATACAATCGGATCGGCACATCCGGATTCTTCATTTCCTGCTTTGTTATGGCATACTGTGCTTCATCGATAAAGACATAATATTGTTGATTCGTATCTGTAATCTGTCCCTTAATATATTCAAAAAGTGCATGCGGCTCACAATACTCCTCATATTCAATATCATCCAGAGGGACCCTTATGATATTGCTTACGGGCACACCAGAAGAGATAAGATAATTGTAAAAGAGGTGAAAGAGAAGATATGATTTTCCACTTCGACGAATCCCGGTAAGAACCTTGATTAATCCATTATCCCTCTTGGCTATCAGTTTATTCAGGTAACGATCTCTCTTAATTTCCATCAGCGGTCTTTCTCACTTTAGTTTTATGACGCATGTGCCATTTTTCTAAAGTATATGATACCCAATGGTTATGATCAAGCTCTATTTCAGGTTTTGGCGAAACGTCAGTTTTTTTAGTGATTTTTGTGTATTTCTGCAGGGCCGGTCATCAGGCAGCCGATGATTCGCTGATCGCCCGCTGATATTGCATTCAGCCGTTATGATGATCAGGTATGTGCAATTGCGCATAAGATAAACAAAGCTATGCCAACAACAATATTAAGAATCTGATTATCCCTCAGGAATCCGGACTTAATCCGCTGATTCACCAATGGGCACATATATGCCGCGAAAACAAAAGCAGAAACAGCACCTGTTACAGTGTCCGGGATATCGACCAGGCTTCCCAGCAGGAAAAATACCGAGATCGCCCAGCCGGCGGCCAGAGAGATCATATGCCACACTTTGCCGGCACCGCTCACCGCTTTTGCAGTATATTCCTTCCGTTTCTCCTGCTCTTCCTGCACGGAAGCAGCATCGATTGACGGCTGTTCAACACGATCCGTACTGCGTGCAGCGGCCGGCTCCTCCTCCGGAACAGCCGGCTCGTCCTTTGGAAGATGCAGCAGACTCCTTTTCTGCTCGGTGAATTCCTTCTCCGTCAGAGTTCCCTCATCGTAGAGCTGTTTTAGCTTTTTCAGATTTTCAATTGTATTGTCTTTTTCCACAGCTTTATTGCTCCCCCGGCATGTGATTTTCAGTACCTCCATTTTACCAAATCCCCTGTTCTGTAAAAACGCCTGCCGGCCTGTTAGCAAGGCAAAATCCGGCTGAAAATGAATAGTTTTCCGCCTTACAGATGATCAGTTAAATAAAATGAGGTGTCCTTAAGATCGTGCCGCCAGTCCATCTGTCCCTTCTCGTTCCATCAATACAGTTCCTTCAGAATTTCCAGGAATTCCTTCGCGTAATCTGACAGTTCCCGTCCCTTCGGATGCACCCAGTAATATTCTCCCTCCAGACTGCAGTCTGAAAGGCGCAGAATCTTCAGCCCCTCTGCATATGCGCTGTATCGCTGAAAATGTTCTCCCGACACCATGAGCAGGCCAAAGGCACTGCCGCCGCGAATAATGTCAAAAAAAGCGTTGCTGCCCGTCACACAGATTTCACCTTTGATATGCACCTCATGGCCTGCCGCATGGAGCAGTGCGTGATCCGGATTGTCGGACGCCGTCCCATACTGCACGCCGACATACGGGTACAAATCTTCCATTCGGACCGAATCCCGTCCGTCAGCCAGAGGATGTCCGCCTCCCACTGCCACAAAGACAGCATCTTTCCCCAGGAGATGAAACTCCATGTCAGCAGATTCAAATTCGGACAGAGCAATCCTGCGGGAAGGAGAAAGAACACCGCAGGTGGCCAGGTCCAGTCGCCCGCAGCACAGCCTTTGCATGACTTCTTCCAGCGTCACAAAGTTCTGATAAGACAGGCTCACCGGCTCATCACTGTGACGGGACGCGAACGTATTGAATGCCGCCGCGCCACGGCTTGAACTCATGGAACCGATCCAGAGCGTTTTGCGGGCCGGATGCAGATGCGCCGCATACACATTGATTTCTTCGTACTCCCGGCGGATGATCCGAAAACGTTCAATGATCTCCTGTCCCTGCGCCGTTATCCTGACACTGCTGGCCTATGCGTTCCTGAGCAGCCGGATTTCCATCACCATTCTCACCATGGTGAGTGTCTGTGCGCTCATGCTGTTCGGCTGCATCGACCCGAAGGACGTCCTCAGCTGTTTTGCCAACTCCAGTGCCATTCTGATGGCCTCGATGTTTATCGTCTCTGCCGGACTGAACAGGACGCAGATGGTCAAGAAAGTTTCCGCAGCCATCTGCAGGATTGCAAAAGGATCTTTTACGAAAGTCCTCGCCGGATATGTCTTACTGACCGCTATTCTGGTACAGTTCATTCCCAGCGCTGTCGCCTGCTTTGCCGTCGTCTTTCCGCTGGCGCTCGGTGTGATCCCTTCCCCCAGCCGGAATAAAGACATGCGCGCAGCCTTTGTCAGAAACTGGATGGCAGCCAATGGTTTTCAGAATGTTTCCATCGACAAGGCTAAAAATGTCATCGCGGAGTACGGATGTGAGGGAAAAGACAGCCTTCTTGTTTTCGCGGCCCACACCGACGTGGTGTTCCCGGATACAGAATCTCTTCCGCTGAAGGAAGACGACGAGAAGCTGTATGCACCGGGCATCGGCGATGACACATCCAACCTGGTTAATTTGCTGCTGGCAGCGCGGTATATAATACACCACCACATCTCATTTCCTTTTGGCATTCTGTTCGTGGCAAATGCCTGTGAAGAGGGACTTGGGAATCTGGATGGCACCAAGGCACTTTTTGAGACCTATGGGCGGAAAATCAAGGCATTCTATTCCTTTGACGGCTATCTTTCCCAGTGCACCAACTGCTCCGTGGGCTCCTATCGCTACAGGGTGAGCTGCAGCACCCAGGGCGGCCACTCGTACCTGAATTTCGGGCGCACAAACGCCATCGAAGTCCTCTGCCGCCTGGTCGAAAAGCTCTATGCCATAGAAGTTCCCACGGAAGAGCGGACAACATACAATGTCGGCGTCATCGAGGGCGGGTCCACCGTCAATTCCATTGCCCAGCGTGCATCGCTGCTGTATGAATTCCGCTCTCCTTCACAGATCTGTCTGGAAAAAATGGAGGAGAAATTCGCCGCCGCCGTGGACAGTGTCCGCGACAGCGACCGGGAAATCGTCGTAGAACTGCTGGGCGTACGCCCCGGAAACGGACCGATTGATGCACAGCAGCTCCAGGACTTCACCGCACACAGCGCCGATGTCATCAGCACATTTTTCAGCGGAGAACTCGACTACCAGGCATACTCCACGGACAGCAACATCCCGCTCTCCCTGGGGATTCCCGGCAACACAATCGGCACCGTATCCGGCGCTCTCGCCCACACACGCGATGAGTGGATCAGCAAAAAGAGTCTGAACACCGGTCTGAAAATAGCCCTGTCCCTGATGCTGCGGGCTGCATCCGAGGCACTTTTCTGAACGGAAAGCTTTCCTCACTCAATTCATTCCATAAAAGGAACAAACGGGCACGAAGTCGCCAAAGTCATCCCCGACATTAATAGACATAGGTTGTATAGTCAGGGTACAGCTGTCTGTCTCGAACTGTTGCAGAAGATGCAATGCTTCCATCCTGATTATAACTATATACTGTATACTCCCCACTATCTGTGTCCTGGCAGCTTACAAGCTTCCCCTGCAAAGCCTCTTTTGGATGAACCCCCACTTATTAATACTTATGAATACAGGCACAAGCGGCGGAACAGCCCACCAGCGGCTAAGTTAAGTTAAAAGTTCCCTTGATGGGACAATTTTAGCCGAACAATTTTAGTGTTTAAATCCCAAACACCTTCCTCAATTCCGCCTCCAATGTCCCCTCCTTCGCATACTTCAAGGTATCGCACAGCTTGATATTGTACTTCTCTATCTTGATCTCCTTGCTGAACCCCAGTATATACGAGAGGCAGATCCGGTAGATGATCTCCGTCGGTGCGCACCCGTACACCTGATGCGCGAAGATGTGGTTCAGCCGCTCCGCATTATCCGGATAAAGAGCCTTCATCCGCCGGCTCTGGTACAGGCGCGTCACGATTTCGGTGATGTACATGCCCGATTTCATGTAGAGGTCCGCGAAGGTGTTGTCCGGATCGTCGAAGCAACCAGGGTTCTCCTTCTCCAGTCGGTCCACCATGTCCTTCACCACCCACTTTGGCGTGAAGATCTGGTTCGTCCGCTGCGGCGGGATGTAGTCGAAGATGTCACCCTTACTGTTCTCGTCGAAGTAATCGGCCAGATCGTTCTTCCTCTTCATGAATTCCTGCACGGCGTCATTGAAAACAACTTCGTCGAAGAGATGTCCCTGAAAATGCCGCTTGTGCTCCTCGTCACGGATTTCCTTCCCGTTTTCGTCCTTCTGGTAGTAGTCGCCGCCGTCTCGCAGGAGCCTGAACTGGTCCATGGTAACGCCTTTCCCGGACTGCGGATTCACCGTCACCTCCCAGAAAACATCTGCCGGCACCAGCTGGTCGAAATTGGCGAGGGTCGTGTTTTCATCCCCGTATGCCATGAGGAACGCCGGAATCGTTCTGGAGAATCCGCGCAGATGATCGCGGACATCGCTCTCGATGGAGTCCTTCACGGCGTTGGACTTCTCCGTCTCCACCGTCTTCACAATGGTCTGCGCCGTCTTCTGGATCGTCTCCTTGCTGCTCAGCTGCTGCTGAATGCGGCTGACCATGTCCTCGTAGTTCTTTTTCTGCTGGGCTTCGAACTCTTCGTTCAGCCGCGTGATCTCTTCCATGGGCGCATCTTTTTTCTGCGCCGCCTTCAGCTCCTCTTTATGCGCATTCTCCATCTGCTTGCGCTGGATCGTGTAATCCCCGTACTCGCGGCCCACCACCGCATCCGTCGTCTCCTCGATCTTCCTCTGCAGCGTATTCTCCGTGGCCTTCTTCAGGTCCGAACCGTACTGCTGCTTCGCCGTGCTCATCAGCGTATCCGCGATGGGCTTGCTGAACGTCTTTTTCAATTCCTTCAGCTCATCCCGCTTCGTGTCCTTCTTCTCAAAATCCGACGCCGCATCCTGCACAGCCTCGGTGAGCTGCTGCTGCACATCGCCGTAAACCTTTTCGCCGAACAGATTCTGCTCAAGGCCGATGACCTGCTCCTGCGGGATCTCGACATTATTGTCAGCATTCAGATGAAGATCCTCCGCCGTGCCGTCGTCGATGTCGACGTCGGGGAGCTTCGCCTTCGGCTCCTCCAGCGGCTGCAGGCCATTAATAATGTCGATGATCTCCTTAGGTGCCCCGAAAATGCCGGAAATATTGGCAAAGAGAAAGTTCGACATGAACCCCCGCTCCACAACTTCCTTCGCATGGATGTGCCTCGGGATCGTCAGCACGGACTCCGCATCCAGCGCGACCATCTTCCCCTGGTCATCCTCGCCATATACCGGGAAGAAATTCAGGAGCTCCCGCACATTGTTCTTCCTCTGGTCGATGTCGCCGCGCTCGCCGGATGTCTCCGGGATCAGGTCGTTTGCGAATTTTTCGAAAATATCGAGCGTCCGCGCCGGATCGAAATCGAAGACATACGCGTTCTTCTTCCGGTAGCTGTTCCCCTCTTTGTCGTGGAAAAGGCACGGATTCTGGGCGCGGAACGCCGCCTGCATATACAGGGCTGGGCTCTTCATGTTGGAGAGGATCAGCACCGCCGTCCACTCGGGGATCGTGACGCCGGTCGTCAGCTGCCCGACAGAGAGCGTGATGGTCCTGTCATAATCGCGGATCGCCTCCCGCACGAGATCAAAGGACTTCTCGTTGGTGGCCGCATCGTCCTCATCGATTTTGCCGTCGCCAAAGGCCGGAACAATATGATACTGGCTGAACACAGGATGGTCATGGAGTTTTTTCGCCAGCGCCTTCGCACTGGCCACGCGGTTCAGGATCCAAAACGTGTGCTTCAGCTCGTTCCGCAAACCCTCCGTGGAGAACGGAAACTTCTCCTGATGTGTCAGCGCATCGAGAAACCTGTCGACATCGGCGTCGTGCACGAACTTTCCCGACTCATTCGTCGCAAAGAACTCGTTCAGATCGAAGGCATACTCCTCCACATCACTGTCGGCCAGCTCGATTCCGCGCTTGACCTTGTCGCGGACAATATCGGACATCTGGTAGGTGTAGAGGTTGAGCCTCGGGAGATTTTCGTAGGGATTCTCCTGCTCACTGGAATCGTCCCACTCCCTTTTCTTCTTCTGTTCATCCGCATACGTCCAGTTGAAAATAGCGTCGTCCGCGAATTTCTCGCTCGCCAGTGCCTTGAACGGCGTGCCGGAGAGGTGAAGCGTATGTTTCCTCCGGATATGATTGAAGGCAACGTCCGTCTTGTACGTATCGACGCCCTCGTGCGCCTCATCCACGATCAGCAGATCCCAGACATAGCCGATGTCCCTGCCGTCTTTTTTGTAATCGCTGCACTCACCCAGTTTTTCATACTGACCGCCGAAGTAAAGAGATCCCTTGAGATCCTGAAGACTGACGAACTCGATTAAGCCCTTGATCTGCTCATTGTCGTCGTGGAGGACTCTCTGGTGGAATTCGTCATAGGTCATGACATATTTTCGATCCTTGATGCCGTCGACGCTGCTGACAAAACAGAACCCCGACTGCGGCCCGAAGAACGTCTCGTAATCCGAGTACCAAGAATTGGCGATGGCCGGGCGGTTGGTGACGATCAGCACCTTCGTCGCGTGCATCCTCTTGCAGAGATCATAGGCAGAGAGCGTCTTACCAAAGCGGGGCTTCGCGTTCCAGAGAAATTCGCCCTTGTCGTGATTTTCAAAATACTGCATCGTCACCGTCACAGCCCTGTCCTGCTCCTCGCGGAGCTTGTATGGAATGACGGCATCCGCATCTTCATCCGAGACCTCGCCGTGGTTCTGCGTGAAATCCACAAAATCTTCCCTGGCATTCTTCGGATCGATCCGGAACCACTCCGTGCCCTGCTGCCGGGAGACGCCCAGCTTCTTAAGATACGAGTGGAACTCCTTGTCCGTGAACGTGCCGAAGGGCTCCGTCATGTAGGCGGCGCGCAGATGCCACCACGTCTTGTGCGGAATGCCGGCGGTATGTGTCTGCTCGTTGATGCGCGTCTCCACATCCCGCTCGGTGAAGCCGATCTTCGTCCAGCCGTCATGCGCCGGAATCCCCGGCGTCGTGTACGCATAGCACTGGGGGACGACCTTTGTGGCTGTATTGATCTGGATTGCTGCCATTATGCCATCTCCTTTACGTGCGTCTCGATGAAGCCAATCTCCTTCTCGTCCAGCCCGTATTTACGGTAGAGCTGGAGGTCGATGTCGTGGATAGACTTCGTCCAGTCAATGTCGGATTCATCGGTGAAATTTTGGAGGGGAACATACTTCCACTTATAGGGTGTAGTATCTTGAGTTGTCCTTAATACGCTGAGCAATGCCCTGCAGAACTTTGTCTTAATATACAAAACAAGATTATTGGCTTCGTTTATATTGTCAAAATTTCCAATGGAAATAAAAGACTGTGTATGACCTTGTTTTGGTTTAGCCACCACCATTTCAGAAAGGGCTTCGCCAAATTTTCCTGCTCCATTGGCCTTGGATATTAATACCTTACTGAAACTTCCCACACGGGAAATGACCGCGAACCTTGAAAACTCAATAGTTTAGCCGATAAAAAAGGCGTAAGCCCCATGCCTTGGTATAATAGATTCGACGAAAAACCAATCACACCTTGGAGGA
>Ga0256406_1001459_pt1 | contig 38068 bp, 28 predicted proteins | sample RumenRJG_03DNA_FD_185986 | JGI IMG/M metagenome (GOLD analysis project Ga0256406, IMG submission 185986) | Bovine rumen microbial communities from Lethbridge, Alberta, Canada - RJG_03 | ecosystem: Host-associated > Mammals > Digestive system > Stomach > Rumen | place: Canada: Alberta | collected... | reverse complement strand
GAAAATAAAATTTGGATATTTAAAAAAAATCCGTACCTTTGCATTCCCAAAACAATATCGCGGGGTAGAGCAGTTGGTAGCTCGTCGGGCCCATAACCCGGAGGTCAGAGGTTCGAGTCCTTTCCCCGCTACTTGAAAGAGGCAATCCATCAGGGTTGCCTCTTTTTGAATATGAGAGCCCAGAGGCGCTTTCTTAAGACCGTCAGGTACCGAATCAGCTGGACAATTAGGAGACCGAAGGTCAGAGGCCGATGTTTCAGGGGGTGTGGGTGATGGTGCTGGCAGCGATGGCGAGGATTTGGATGAGTCCGAATGCGATGACTAACTGGGCAGTCATTGAATCTAGGGATTTGATGGCTTCGGGGTGGTCGGTCGAGTGAGCCGAAAACATGCACTTTGTGTTCCGGACGGCGATCGGAGCGGTGAGAACCACGGCGACGCAGGTCCAAGGCAGTATTCCAAGGATGCAGCATGCCAGAATTCCAGCATATGCCAAGATCGTGTAAACGACATATTTATATTTGCTGCATTTAAGCCCTAGCAGCATCGCCTGAGTCGTGATGGAGGCCTTTCCGTCGTCGCGTATGTCTCTGGTGTTGTTCGCATGCAGGATATTCACGATTAGCAACCCTATCGGCGCAGTGACAGCAACAATATGCCAGTCCAGAGTCGACGTCATGCTGTAAGTCACGCCGAGGGGAACCAAAATGCCGAATATTATGAATATGCATAAGTCCCCTAAGGCATGATATTTAAGAATATAATAGAAGTAGGTGCCGGTCACTCCGAGCGAACCTATCCAAAGAATATGTGGCCCTGCGAAGAGGAATGTCAGCATGCCTATGAATATGCCGATTGCGAGTGCCGTTAGCCCGAAATTCAGTATCTGGCGAGGCGTGAAAACCCCATTCACGAGCATGCGGCTGGAGCCGAAAGTGCCAGCGCGATCGACCCCATGATTGAAATCGTAGTAATCGCTGATCAGATTCCCCGCAATCTGGAATATTACGGCCCCACAGACGGCGAATATTCCAAGTAGCCAGGAAGGAACGCTCCAGGAAGACAATGGCTCGTGCCAACCCATTCCGCCAGGGTAGGTGATGCCGGACTTGACAGACCAGAAGGCGTAGGCGAAGGCTATCAGAGCCGGAACAAAAGAGGCCGGCAATGACCAAGGACGAGTAGCAAGAATCCAATTATTCATGAAGGCATATTCTCATTTTGATTGCTTGCAAAGATAATATCTTTCCTTGCGAAACTAAAAAATGTGATATTTTGGATGATTTCTTTTTATTACTAATTTTACAATTAGTTATTTCAAAACAAGTAATTCTAAAAAACAAGAATAGATGGAATTTATCGACAGGGAAAGGGAACAACGCAGGCTGGAAGAAGCATTATCGTCCGACGCTCCTGCATTCATCGTGCTTTACGGCCGTCGGCGATTAGGCAAGTCAACGCTTGTCCGTAAGGTGCTGAACACAAAAGACGTGTATTTTGAGGCCAGTCAGAGCGAGGCGGCAACACAAATAAGCATGTTGTCAAAGGCAGTTGCGATGGTCTATGAAGGTTTCGACGGGCCAATTTACCCAAGTTGGGAAGAAATCATCCTGGCTTTCAACCACAGATGCGAAAATAATGCTACTCTTGTACTTGATGAATTTCCATACATGGTGTCTGAGGATTCCTCACTGCCATCAACCTTACAAAGGATTGTCGACAGACGTGTGATTGGTGGCGATGGCCTTCGTTGCAATATTGTTATTTGTGGTTCATCACAACGTATGATGCAGAGTCTCATTCAAGGCTCAGAGCCTTTATATGGCAGGGCGGATGAGGAATTCTGCCTAAAGCCTATCAGACTGCCACATTGGAGCAAGGCAATGGCAATGGACGCAAAGAACATTATTGAGGAATATAGCGTATGGGGCGGTGTACCGCAATATTGGACGCAGAGGGAGAAGTACGGCTCTTTTGAGGAAGCCTTGAATGGCCTTGTCTTGAATGAGCATGGGCTTTTGTACAATGAGCCTTCGAGGCTCTTTATGGACGATGCCTCCGACATCGCTCCCTATTCATCAATCATGACGACCATAGGCAGCGGACGTCACAGGTATTCTGACATTGCCAGCACTGTTGGTAAGAGTACAGCTGACCTGTCCAAACCCATCAAGAACTTGACAGAAATGGCATTTATCCGCAAAGAAGTGCCGTTTGGCGAGAGCGAGAAGAAGACAAAGAAGACTCTCTATTATATAGACGACCCATTTATGGCATTCTATTATAAGTTTGTAGAGCCCTACAAGTCGACCATTGCCATGGGACGTACCAACATCGTAAAAAGGATGCTTGAACAGTCGTTTTACGACCATGTTGGCGGCATTTGGGAGCGCATTTGTCAGATAGCCGTTTCCGGCAATGACATTTCCGGTCATACTTGGAAAGTGGCAGGCCGTTGGTGGGGCAAGGTTCCTGTTTATGAGGAAGGCAAAAAGACTCCGGTTGGGTATGAGGACTTGGAGTTTGACGTGGTTGCGGAGGATCAGAATGACAGCGATACAATTCTTGTAGGCGAATGTAAATGGACGGGGGCTGACTATGCTGACAGGCTTCTTGATAAGTTGAAGAAGAAAGTAAGCATGGCACCATTTGTAAAGGGCAAGAAAGTGGTTTATGCATTGTTCCTTCGTGAGCAACCATTGTCTGCTGCAGATTGTGTCATACTGTTTCCAGAGGATGTCATACAGCAACTTCCAGAATGATTAGAAGAAGAAATACGTGATCATGAAGAAAGTCTTAGTCGCCATATTCATAGCATTCTTGCTTTGGTGCCTGATGTTCTCTCCTTGGACTGCGCCTCACCTCAGTTTCTGGGCGTGCATGACAACTGCGGCAGTCATCCTCATAGGCATCAGTCTTTGCCTCCTGCCGGATTTCAAGGCGCAATGGCATTTTTCACCAAAGGAAATCGCCATCGGAATAGCCTCCGCCGCCATTCTGTGGGGAATATTCTGGATTGGTGACAAATTGTCATCCATGATGTTCGCATTCGCAAAACCGGAAGTGAATGCGATATATGGCCTGAAAGGCAATGGTAATCCCTGGCTCATTGGCGCCGCGCTGCTTCTAGTCATCGGTCCGGCTGAGGAAATATTCTGGAGGGGCACGGTTCTTCGCGCATTTCTAGGCCGATTCAGATGGCCGCTGGCAGTGATGCTGGCAGCGGCGATATATTCATTAGTCCATATTCTTTCCTTGAATTTCATGCTTGTCATGGCCGCCTTAGCATGCGGCATATTCTGGTCTGTCCTCTATGCATGGCGGCGCGACCTGGTGGCGGTGACGATCTCGCACTGCCTCTGGGATGTGGCAGTCTTCCTCATATTCCCTATCTGATTCATGCATAGAGCCTTAATGGCAAATCCCCTCTAGTCCGAATACGCCATGCCTGTAATTTTGGCGTGTTTGGAATTTTACAGTTTCCTAAAAAAATTGGATAACTTAAGAAAAATCGTTAATTTAAAGCGTTGTTTCGTCTCCGTTGTGCCTTTAAAATATATACGGGGGAGACTGTCTTAAAAGTAAAAGTACCCCCAGTGAGGATTGAAAATTCGTTGTCGCCCCTGTAGTGGGGTACATACTTTTCAACTCTCGCCGAGACTTTTCAGACAGTCTGGGGGGTAAAGGAATAATGTTTTAATCAATAATATCGACACTCCCGATAATTAAACTTTTAACCAACATGGAAATTGATGGTAAAATCGAATCCTTTAATCGTATTGCGGCGGTTGCATTGCTTTCCGGCTATACGATAGGACTGGAGACGGTATGGGGCAGGATATTCGCTGTCGTCGCGATTTGCAGCATTGCCGTCTCATTGTCTTTCATTGTTTATCTCATCGCTAAAAAGAAATTATCCGGCACTATCCTAAGAGGACGGCAAGATCCGGTTTTCTGGCCTGGGATTGTTCTGCTATGGACAGTCATCGCTTATTCGAAAGGTTCCGCCATCAAGCTGAACATAATTTTATTGTGCGTAGTAGTCGTGCTTCAATTGGGCGTGCTGCTTACGAACGTGAAAAAGAGGTAGCTTTCCTAGAAAACGAGAGGGCGGCTGGAGAAATCCCGTCGCTCTTTTGCTATTTTAAAATTCCTTATGTCAGGGGGCTGTCGGTGCCTGATTTTTGTTATATGTGGGGAGAGTTAGTATATTCATGAAAAATTAAGAGCATGAGTGAAGGTGACAAGCCATTATATCCTTTCCACCTCATAGATGAGGGTGAGGACTTGCCTTGGGGGCACGTGAGCTACAAACTTGCCGACCTGGGCTTCAAAGATTCCATGATAGAAAGCGGCTGGCTAGGCGGAAACACGCTTAGCGAACTCATCGGGACGTATTTCGAGAGAGTGGTCGGGGACAATTCCTTTGAGTTCTATGGCACGCAGTTTCCTGTGATGCTGAAGGTAATAGAGGCAAAGGCATTCCAGCCGCTGCAGGTGAATGTTGCCGATGATGTGGCGCAGCAACGTTACGATTCTTTCGGGAAGACAGCGCTTTGGTATGTCGAGGAAACCAGGCAGGATGCCCGAATTGCGCTTGGGTTCAACAAAGACGTGCCTGCTGAAGAATTCTATCGCCGTTGCAAGGATGGAACGGTTCAGGAAGTCTTGAATATTTTCACGCCAAGGAAGGGGGATGCCTTCCTCATCAAGCCTGGAACCGTGTTTGCAGCTGGCCCCGGGCTGAAAATCCTGGAGATAGCTGAGTCCTCCGAAATGACGTTCCAGCTGGCTGAGCTTTTCCATCAGCATCAGGTGGATGCGTCGGAGCTGATGCTTGACGAGGCTTTCGATTTGATAGATTTCAAGAAATATTGCCCTGCGGCTTTGCGGAACCCTCTGCATGAGGTTCCTAAGCAGTCGCCCTATACGAAGGCAATTTCTTCTTGCGATGAATTCTCTGTTTCGAGGATTGGCTTGCAGAACCTTCTGCATGTGTCGGTAGAAGACGCAGTCGGCTTCACGGTGTATTATTGTCTTTCGGGGAAGGCCTCCGTTCAAGTGCCGAAGGCAGGGTCGGAGCCTGTCCGTGCAGGAACAATGCCTCTTCCGGAAAACTTGGATCGTTACGAGCTTAGGGAGGGGCAGATCCTCCTGATGCCTGCCGAGGTCACGGATTTTTACCTTGTTCCGGCAGAAGATGGCACAGACCTTCTGGAGATTGTTGTGGACAATCGGAAGGTCAGGGATTCGTATACGAACGAAAACGTGGAGCCATCCAGCTTCGGAGATGTCCGGCGAGATGATTCTACCGACGATAATGCTCCTGACCCGCATGTCGGATATTGGAATTAAATACCAATGAATATGAGTGATGCTGAAAGAATAGACAAGGTTCTTTGGGCTTTAAGAATATTCAAGACCAGAACCGATGCCACAGATGCCTGCAAGGGAGGGAAAGTTAAGATCGGTGGTTCTAACGCAAAGCCGTCCCATCTGGTGAAAGTAGGAGATGTCATCAATGTACGCAAGGGTTCGGTAACATACACTTATCGGATCAAGAGAGCTTTGTCGCAGAGGGTCGGCGCCAGGCTGGTGCCGGATTTCGCAGAGAATCTCACTCCGCAGTCCGAACTGGATAAGCTCAAGGCACCTGTGGAGACGTTCTTCGTGCATCGTGACCGTGGTCTTGGGCGTCCCACGAAAAAAGACCGCAGAGTCATGGATGAGGCCTGGGAGGCGCTGGACCGCAACGAGTCTGCGGCTCCAGGCAATCTGACTGTCATCGAGGACATTCCGGACGACATCGCCGAGAAGTTCGGCCTCACCGACGACGACCTGGAAAGTCTCTAGGCGCAAATGCTCTGGCCCGGATAATTTAATGCTTGCCGGAGAAAAAATAAGCCATCGGGCATTACTCCCGGTGGCTTTCGAATTCTGTCTTCCTTGATTCTGAACGACAAAAAGAGTCGTCAGGATGATACTGGGAGGCGTCAGATTATTTGCCGAAGTAGCGTGTCAGAAGGCCGTAGAAGCCGGCGCCGTGGCGAGCTTCGTCCTTAGCCATCTCGTGAACTGTGTCATGAACGGCATCGTAACCGAGTTCCTTGGCTCTCTTAGCAATTGCCAGCTTGCCTTCGCAAGCCCCTGCCTCTGCCTGATAACGTTTCTCCAGATTAGTCTTTGTGTCCCAGACGATGTCCCCGAGAAGCTCGGCGAATTTAGAAGCGTGCTCTGCCTCCTCGAAAGCGTATCTCTTGAATGCCTCGGCAATCTCCGGATAGCCTTCCCGCTCTGCCTGACGGCTCATGGCAAGGTACATCCCGACCTCGCAGCACTCGCCGTTGAAATGATCATGCAGTCCTTGGAGAACCTCAGGGTCGTCAACTTTCCCATCTCCGAGATGGTGCTCGCAAGCCCACTGAGGTTTGCCTTCATCTTCTTTGATCTCTACGAATTTGCTAGCAGGCGCATGGCACTGAGGGCATTCTGCTGGCGGGTTCTCGCCTTCATAGACGTAACCGCACACTAAACATCTGAATTTTTTTTTCATGGTAGAATATAATTTAACCGTTAACGTAATTTTCAAACTATCAAAATAGCTGCCACAGTCGTTTCTGACTGCCTGACAGAGTCTCTTTCTGTTTTGACGCTGCAAATATAGCCATAGTTTTTAAATATTCAAATTTAAATTATTTTTGTGCAGAAAGTTCCTGCGTGCCGTATTTTGGCACAATTATCTATTATATTCGTAACAGATTTGGCGCAAAAGAAATTAATGAATATATTCAAACGGATTTGATTACTATATATGCAGTTCCTAAGACAAGTAGTTGAGCATTATTTCGGCACGGACGGCTTCTCGTCTCTGTGCTTCGTGTTTCCGAACAGGCGTAGCCAGGTCTTCTTCAAGAAGTATCTCGGAGAGGCAGTGAAGGCTGCCGGAACCCCGATCGCATCTCCCAAAATGCTCACGATCAATGATTTCTTCTTCCAGGCCGCTGGCACTTCCGCCGCAGACAGGATACGGCTCCTGCTGATTTTATATGGTTGCTACTCAAAGCTTTATAAGGAGCCGGAGCCACTTGACGAATTCATCTTCTGGGGCGATATATTAATAGGTGATTTCGACGATTTGGACAAATATCTTGTGGATGCCAGGATGCTTTTCGCCAATGTCATGGACTTCAAGGCCATCCAAGATAATTATGAATATCTTTCCGAGGCTCAGCGCAAGGCAATTTCTCAGTTCATGTCGCATTTCCGTGGCGCCGAGGGAATGAGGTTGGACCCTGACTCCAAGGACCCTAACGTGAAGGAACGTTTCCTTAGGATGTGGCAGATTCTGTGGCCGTTGTACAATGATTATCGTAAAACCCTTACAGATAAAGGGATAGCCTACGAAGGCATGGTTTACAGGAACGTCGCAGAAAGGCTTAAGGGCGAAGCGGCTGCGGACGTGCTGACAGAGGCATTCCCAAACACGCGAAAATTCATATTCGTCGGCCACAATGCCTTGAACGAGTGCGAAAGGGCAGTGATGAGGAAGATGCGGGACGCAGGCGTGGCAGAGTTCTGCTGGGACTTCTCGAGCAAGATGATGAAAGATAAGCATAACAAGGCTTCGCTTTTCCTCTCAAAGAACGTCGAGGAATTCGGGCAGGCATTCGATCTGGATTCGGAAGGCTTGCCAGAACCCAAATTCGAGGTCATCAGCGTCCCATCCTCGGTCGGGCAGGCAAAGCTGCTGCCTGAACTGCTCTCGGAAATAGCTTCCGAAGGGCAGGCCTTGGAAGGCAATCTTGGGAGTCTTTGGAACAATAAGGACTACAGTGACATGGCGGTAGTGATTCCAGATGAAACCCTTCTAGTGCCTGTGCTGAATTCCGTGCCTCCTGAAATACGGGATATTAATGTGACAATGGGGTATCCGATGCGTAGCAGTCCATTCTATGATTTTCTCTCGGTCGTGGATTCTCTTCAGCTGCATCTTAGGGAAAAGGATGGCAAATGGTACTTTTACCACAAACAGGTCTGGGACGTGCTGTCTTCCGGCATATTCCAGAAAATCATCACAGAAGACGATGAGGCTGCGAAAAAGGCAATGAACATAAAGAAAGATTCGAGGTACTATGTCTGTGAGGATGACCTGCGAGGCACTCCGCTTTTCGATTTGGTGTTCAGGGCAGCCGTCAAGGATCCAAAAGCCATTGACAATAAGCAAATCCTTGCAATAGAAGAGTATCAGCTGAGCATGATAGCCGGCATTGCTAAAAAACTTTCCGAGGGTGGCGGGGCTTCGATGGACCTGGAGTTCGCTAAGGCCGCCTACAATGCCGTGAACCAGTTGAAAACAAACGACCTGGCCATACTGCCACTTACGTATTTCCGGCTTTTCGAACAGCTCATCGGCCCAGTCTCGGTGCCGTTCAATGGAGAGCCTCTGAAAGGGCTGCAGGTCATGGGGCCGCTCGAAACCAGGGCGCTGGACTTCAAGCATATATTCCTGCTCTCTTGCAACGAAGGCATATTCCCTCGAAGAAGCGTCAGCTCTTCATTCATCCCTCCAGAATTGAGAAAAGGTTTCGGCTTGCCAACATACGAGTTGCAAGATGCCGTGTGGGCATATTATTTCTATAGGATGATTCAGCGGGCGGAGACCGTGACCATGATTTTTGATTCCAGGACCGAGGGATTGAAGGTAGGGGAGGAGAGCCGCTACATCAAACAGCTGGAATATCATTTTGGCGTGCCACTAAAAAGAAGTTTCGTGAAAGCTTCAGCGAAAAGCCACATAGAGATAGCAGACATTCCGAAGACGGAGAGCGATGTGGCAGCATTGCGAGAGGTCAGGTTCTCGGCTTCCACGATGAAAAGCTATCTGGACTGCCCGGCAATGTTCTATTTCTCCAGCATAAAGAAACTCAGTGAGGAGGAAGAAGTGGCTGAGGATGTAGATGCCCCAACGTTAGGAAACATATTCCATTCTACTATGCAGGCGCTTTATCTAGGGGAGGCTGCGATGGATCCGTCATACGACATTTCAGACAGGAATCGGAATGATAACTTGCCGGGGCGGCTGACGGAGGTGACAAAGGAATATATCGACCTCTGGCTGAAGCGCCAAGATGATATTAAGGCAAGAATCAGAAGCTTGATACTCAGCCAGATGCATACATTTGAAGTGAGCGGTCGCGACCTCGTGACCGAGAACGTCATCCTGCAATATGTCTTGAGGACTCTGCGGCGCGATAGAGAACTTCTCGAAAAACACCACGTCAATTCTTTCAAGATACTAGGCTTGGAGGAACGCGTGGAGGCAGAAGTGGACGGATTTAAATTCGTGGGCTACATAGACAGAAAAGACAGCTTCCTTCCTGGCCAAGTGCGGATTGTTGATTACAAGACAGGAAAGGTGGCGGACTCCGAGGTGAACATAAACGATGATGACGCAGAGGCTGTTGCAGAGGCTTTGTTTGCTCCAGACAATGATAAAAGGCCTAAAATCGCTTTCCAGCTATTCATTTACGACTACATGGTTCTCCACGACCCGAGTTGGAGGGGCGGGCAGATAGTGAACTCTATTTACCAGCCGCTCAGCATGTTCAAGAATGAGGTTCTGGAAGTACCCATGAGCCAGAAATTCAATGAATGCACCGAGGCGCTCCTGCACTCGACGCTTGTGCAGATGCAGGATTTAAACATAGGCTGGCGGCGGACGAATGCCACTTCGGTGTGTGCTTGGTGCAGTTTCAAAAATATTTGCGGAAGATAAATGAATATTCATGATTAAGATATTGAAAGCATCAGCTGGTTCAGGAAAGACCTGGAACCTTGCCAAGACATATATAGAGCTATTGCTGAAGAACGACGATCCTTACGCCTACAGGCACATCCTGGCCGTCACTTTCACGAATAAGGCCACCGACGAGATGAAGAGCCGGATCTTGAAAGAGCTGCACACGTTAGCCTCAGATACAGAAAATTCCAGCTACCTTAAAGAGTTCGTGCCTTCTAAATTTCAGACGAAAGAGGCTTTGAGGGATAAATCTGCTGCCGTGCTATACAATATATTGCATGACTATAGCGCATTCGCCATCAGCACCATCGACCGCTTCTTCCAGCAGAGCCTGAAATCGTTCTCTCGCGAGATAGGCCAGTTCTCTAACTATCAGGTCGAGCTGGACAAGGATTCTTTGGTCGAAGAGAGCGTTGACCGGATTCTGGACTCGCTATCCGAACTCCAGCCAGAATTGTTGAGATGGGTGTCCGACAGCGTCATGGAGAGGCTGGAAAGAGGCCAGAAGTACAGCTTGAAAGACGATCTTCTGAATATGGCTTATCAGCTTGAGTCGGACGAGCACAGGGCAGTGACAGAACGGTATGGGGTGGACGACTCTAAGGCATATTCCAAGGAAAACCTGAAAAGGATGAAGGTCGTATTGAGAAAGGTGATGCAAGATTTCCGTCGCGGGCTGAAAGATGCCGTGCAAGCGGTCAAGGACGCTTTTCTTTCGGCAGGCGTCGATCCGGGCGTAACTTCGCGGTCGTTCATGTCCAAGACACTGGAAAAATTCGATGGCATGGATCCTTACGGAGGCGTCCCTGGCTTCACTGATTCTTTCAGATGTAAGGCGCAGGACTTCCAGTCTTGGTTCAAGAAGGCTGACGTGGAGAAATATGCCTCTCTGGAAGGGCTTCTGCTTCCACCTGTGCAGCACCTCATAGCGTATTACGACGGAGGCATAAAGGCGTTCAATACGGCCGCTCAGATCGAGGACCAGATAAACGATCTTGGCATCGCCAACGAACTTTCGACGGCCTTCATGGATGTGATGAGAGAACATAACGTGATCTGCATAGAGGAATCCAACGTTCTGCTGAAAAACATAATTGATGGCTCCGACGCCCCTTTCGTGTACGAGAAAATAGGCGTCAGGTACGAGCATTTCCTTCTGGACGAGTTTCAGGATACGTCTCGGATTCAATGGGAAAATTTTCATCCGCTCATAGCCAACAGTAACTCTCAGAACTTAGAAAATCTGCTCGTCGGGGATGTTAAGCAGAGCATTTACAGATGGCGAGGCTCTGACTGGAACTTGATGGCTAGGGAAGTGCAGGCCGAATTCCCGAATGCGCAGCCAAGCGGGATGACAGGCAACTGGCGAAGCCTTAGAAATATCGTGGAGTTCAACAATGCCTTTTTCCGATATGCTGCCAAGGCTATCGATGAGGTAGATGGCTCGGATCCTGCGAAGGCAGATTCCGTATCGGCGATTTACGGCGGGCTAGAGCAAGAAGTCCGTACGAAAGATATTCAGGAAGGCAGCGTGGAAATTGTTTTCTGCAATTCAGAGGAGGAGCTTCCCAGAACGTTGGAGACGATTAATAAAGTACTTGGAGCAGGGGCGAAACTTGGCGACATAGCCGTCCTGGTAAGAAATAACCAAGAAGGTTCCAAGACGGCTGCTTATCTTATAGAAAATGGCTTGGACGTAATCTCCGACGATTCCTTGAATTTGAAATCATCGTCGGTCGTCAGAAAGCTTGCATCGCTGATCTCTGCGGTGAATAATCCTGAAGACAAAATAGGCTCGTACATAGCAGAGGAGGCAGGGCTGGATGCCAGGAACGTTCAATTCCACAGCCTCTTGGAACTTTGCGAGATACTGCTCAGGAAAATCCGGGAGAAAATGAGCGAGGCGGATTTCGAGGATGAAGTGCTTTATATTCAGTCTTTCATGGATTACGCGCAAGATTTTGCGGCCACGAACGGCAATTCCCTGAATGCTTTCTTGAAGCAGTGGGGCGAGGATTCTCCGAAAGTCAGTTCCCCGAGAGACGAGAATGCGGTGAGGGTCATGACAATCCATAAATCTAAAGGCTTGGAATTCCCATATGTGATATTCCCGTTTGCCGAAAAAGTGGGCTTGTTCCGAAGTACGAACCGCTGGATAGTTCCGAGAGTAAATGGAACCCCATTAGAGGGCATTGGAAAGGTTGCGTTCAACTTTGCGCTCTCGAGTGGCAGTTCGGACACGATTTTCGAAGATGACTATAAGAACGAGGTCTTCTTGCAGCATGTAGACAACATCAATACATTCTACGTGGCTCTTACTCGTGCTTCAAAAGGACTTACTGTCATTGCAGAGAGTGGCGGGACCACGAAGGATGGCAGCTTCAAGAGCCTTGCCGGAATATTGGAGAGTTTCATGGACTCCGATGCTCAAGGATTCACGAAGAGTTCGGAAGGGGAAGACATCATATTCATGAAAGGAGCTATCTATGATTTTTCCAAGATGGATAGGGGCGGGGAGAAGTCGCAGGTCAGGAATCCTGGCTTTCCTTCCTTCCCTCTCGATTTCGGCGAGGGAGGCGGCCGTGGTGACCTTAGGCTTCGGCTCAGCATGGATTCATCAGATTTTTTCACCGAAGAGGCTAAGGCCCGCGGCGAGGCTGTCCGCAATGGCACCGTCCTGCATAATATCCTTGCCTCTGTGATAACCCCTGGTGACGTTCAGCCGGCTGTGGAAAAGGCTTTGCAGTCTGGGGACTTAGACGTAGAGAACGCAGAGGCGGATATGAAACTTCTCAAGGAGAGGATCGCCGCGCATCCGGAATGGTTTCCTGAAAAAGGTGCGGAAATCTTCACCGAGACATCCATCTTCGATGCTGACGGAGAGGAGCATCGGCCAGACAGAGTCATCATCCGTGATGGGATGGTGACTATCGTGGACTACAAGTTCGGCGAGAAAAACCCTCGCTACAAGTCTCAGATGTCAAAATATATGAATATCTATAAGCGCATGGGATATTCACAGGTCGAAGGGACTATTTGGTATGTGCCGGCAGATGAGGTAGAATAATTTTCTTATATTTGCAAATTGACAACAATTTATGAATATGGAGCCTGGAGAAAATACGATAAAGCTTTATTACAACACTGAACGTGAGAAGCTTGAGATGCCTGAATATGGTCGCAACGTCTTGGAAATGGTGGAGCAGCTGAAGAGGATTCCAGACAAGGCGAAGCGTTCCGAGCAGGCGAGGGCGGTAGTGAAGGTGATGGAGTTGCTGAACCCGAGCGTCAAGTCTCAGGAGAATTATGAGCACAAGCTGTGGGATCAGCTCTACATGATAGCTGATTACGATTTAGACATTGATTCGCCATACCCGATGCCAGAAAAAAAGGCGAAGGAAGTTCCCCCAATGAAGATTCCTCTGAATAAGAAACCTATTCGCGCAACTCATTACGGCAGGAACATAGAAAGCATAATAGACCTGATCGCCGGAGAACCGGAAGGCGAGATGAAGAGGGCTATGCTACGCTCTCTGGCAATATACATGAGGCAGCAATACCTTATCTGGAACAAGGACAGCGTGGCTGACGAAACAATATTCGCAGACATCGAAAAGCTTTCTAATGGCCGCATACGCATTCCTGCGGACTTGGAGCTGTCGAAGATATCCGACGACGCTAACTTCTCGCGTCCTGGCCTGAATCTTGGAATTGGGCAGAATCATAACAAGAATCAGAAGAAACATAGGAACAGGAAATGAGATTATTCACGTTCTGGAGAGATTTAGACGATGACGACAAGGAGAGGGTCATAAAAATCACAGGACTTCTCATAGCCGTCTTCGCCATATTTACTCTCTTGGCCAACGTCTCATACTTATTCACTTGGAAAACAGACCAGAGCCTCTTGTCCACAGAAATTTCTGATAAGTCGATAGAGGTGTCGAACATCTGTGGCAAGCTAGGCTTCAAGTGGTCATATTTCCTGGTCACTCAATGTTTCGGGCTTGGCAGTTTCGCCCTTATCCTAATTCTCTTCGCAGTCTCTATGAGGCTTTTGCTGAAGCGCTGGCATTACTCAATGCTGAGAACAATTCTCTTGACGCTCACGGGGGCTCTCATAGCATCTTTCATTCTGGCTTTCATCTCGAACCTGACTGGCTTCAATAATGCTTTCGGTGGCGGCTTAGGGGGGCAATGCGGGGCTTCTTCCGTAAGCTGGATGACGAACCTGCTGGGAAATATCGTGACCGGAGTCATTCTGGTTGCGGCGGTAATCCTCTGGTTGCTTTTCGCAAGCTCCAGGTTCAAGCATTGGATGGCTGGCATTGGCAAAGACAATCCGGAAGACGAAAAAGAGCCTGAACCGTGCGAAGAGCAAGTGATCGTCGAGAAGGGCAAGAGAAAATTTGAGGAGCCGGAAGAAGTAAATGACTATACCGACAAGGAGCCAGAAGCAAATCCGGAGCGAGATTCTTCAATCAATCTTTCAGGATTCGATGACCAGCTGGAAGCAAAGCCGGAACCATCTGAAGAAGCCAAGGCAGAGGGAACTTTAGAAATCCAACGCGGCGAGGGTCTTTCCACGGAGATCAAGAAAGAGCTGGAGCCATACGACAGCAAGAGTGAGCTGCCCGATTACAAGCCGCTCAGCCTGGACTTGCTGGAAGTTCACGAATCTACTCGCAGGGATGTCTCCAACGAGGAAATAACTCGCAATAACAATAAGATACGCGCTACGCTCGAGAATTTCAAGATTCAGGTGCAAGACGTGAAGGCGGTAGTAGGACCTACTGTGACCCTTTACATGGTCTATCCTGCCCCAGGGGTTAAGATTGCTGGCATCAAGCGGATTCAGGAGGACATTGGAATGTATCTTCATGCCAAAGGCGTGCGCGTGATCACATTGCCAGACTCTGTCGGAATAGAGGTTGCGAACGATAATCCTTCAATAGTGCCTTTACGGGCCGTCCTGAACGATGAGGCTTTCAGGACAAGCAAGGCAGAGCTTCCGGTCGCCATCGGTTATACCATCCAGCAGAAAGTGAAAGTGTTCGATTTGGCAGACGCTCCACATCTGCTGGTTGCCGGTGCGACTAAGCAGGGTAAGTCTGTCTGCCTGAACGTGATTGTTTCTTCGTTGCTATATTCGAAACACCCGTCGGAGCTGAAGTTCGTGTTCATCGACCCTAAGATGGTAGAATTCAGCGCTTACGAGCGCTTGCTGCATCATTATCTGGCCGTCCTTCCTGATTTCCATGACGAGGAAGAGGAGAGGGTGAACGCCATCGTGAAGAATCCGAAGCTGGCGGAGAAAGTCCTGCGGTCTCTATGCAAGGAGATGGATAGCAGGTACGAGCTGCTGAGCAAGGCTTACGTCCAGAAAATCAGCCAGTACAACGATAAATACAATCACCATCACTTGAGGCCTGATGAAGGGCATCGTTTCTTGCCATATATCGTCGTGGTGATTGATGAATATGCTGACTTAACCATGTCGGTCGGGGCTACAGGGGAGGCGAAAACCATTGCGAGAAGCATCTCTACGTCCATCATTCGTCTGGCTCAGAAAGGACGAGCGGCTGGCATTCACGTGATTATCGCTACTCAGAGACCTTCTGTTGATGTGATTACGGGTCTCATTAAATCGAATTTCCCTACTAGAATTGCGTTCAGGGTAGTTTCGAGGATAGATTCAGCAACGATCCTCGATTCTCCCGGGGCCGAGAAGCTTATCGGAAGGGGAGACATGCTGTATTATGCCGGCGTTGAGACTGAGAGAGTCCAGTGTGCCTTGGTCTCTAACGAGGAAATAGCGAAAATCACCAAGGCTGTCAGCGAGCAGGAGGGTTATAAGAAAAGTTATAACACTCCATATTACTTGCCTTCCGTTGACGAGCAGTCGGACGAGGGTGATGGCGGCATGATAGACATGAAGAGTCTCGATGAACGTTTCGAAGAGGCGGCCAAGATGGTTGTCACGACCCAGCGAGGCTCAACTTCTGACTTGCAAAGACGCTTAGGAATGGGGTATGCCAAGGCTGGCCGAGTAATGGATCAGCTGGAGGCTGCCGGAATCGTTGGCCCTCAAGAGGGTTCCAAGCCTCGTCAGGTGTTGATCTCAAGTCTGGATGAACTTGAGAAAGTGCTGGAGGCATATCGCCAGCAATAGGCGCCTTCTGGCATAACTTCTGTAATTTCCATTGTTGCCATGAAAACAAAATATTCAAGATTATTATCCGTCATCGTTTTGGCTGCGGTCTCTTTGGCTGCAGATGCCTCCAGCAAGTCGCTCTCTGCATTCCTGGCCAAAGTTTCCCTCTCACAGGTTTCATTTGAATATTCATTCGTAATGAACAGGGAGGGCTCGAAAATAACTGGCAATGGGAGCGTTACATTGCAGGACGATGCTTTCAGGCTCAATGGCAACGGCCTGGAGATGTGGTGCGATGGCTCCACCAGCTGGACGGTTGACAGGTCAGCGGAAGAGATTCTGATTCAGCCCGTCGAGGATTCTGGGGAAGATTTCGCATCCAATCCGGCTCTGTTGGTGGCTTCTTTGGACAAGGGCTTCTCTGAAACATCCGGAGGCACTTCCAAATTCAATGGCAAAGCGGTCACCACGTCAATCCTTTCCCCAAAGAGCGATGTTAGTTCGATGACAGAGATTTCCTTGCTGAAACTTTATTTCAAGGAAAGTACCTCGGATCTGGTGGGGCTGGAAGTCAAGCTGAATGACGGTTCCGTGTGCGTTTTCACTATTTCTGGATTCAAGACTGCAGAAAAAAACTCGTCGAGAGCAGCATTCCGCTTCGACGAGAAAATTCCTTCAAATTATGTAGTGACAGATTTGCGCTAGTCTTTCACGCAGCGTACTGAAGCATAAAATGTCTTATCCATTATTCCAGAATGGACATCTGGCTCATCTACATAGATGAAACGCAATAAAGCCGTGCCATCATCATAGCTGCTCGATGTCCAGAACACAGCGTAATTGTTTATTCCTTTGAACGTGTAGGAGTTATCCCTTGCGGTAACGTAGCCTACAGGTATCACAGACATTCCGCTCTTATTCGTGATGTTCACCTGCGGCCAATATTCCCACATCCTGCTGCCAAGGAAATAGGCATTAGCCATCATGCCGCCAGAGGCGTTCTTGAAATCTTCTCCTTTAGTGAAGATCGTGCCATCTGCTATTACTGAGTCTGCAAGCTGGCAGAACTCTTCGTCGGACGGCAGGTGCCAGCCTGAAGGGCAGGCGGTCCGGGCATCATTCCAGGTGTAGTACCGCCCGAAAATGTCGTCCATGATTTCGCAATTGAAGTATGAAATGCTTCCTGACGTCTTATATCCAAGGTTCTCCCTCATCCATGTGTTGCCGCCGAAGGTAGTCGTGAAATACGTCTTTCCATCTCTTGAATCAGTGACAAAAGGGGAATCCTTGAACCCGAGGCCGGATACGGTAGAGTCGATGGTTGGATCTACTACGTAAATGGTTTTCGTCGCCGATGTCGAGGAGTAATCGTCTGCGAAAGCGGAACAAGAGACGGTGTACTCGCCGACCGCTGAAGGTGTCGTGCAATCCCAGCTTCCGTCACCCGTGCCGTCCTTCGTCTTCGTGGTATCTCTGGTACTGCTCCATGATGGCTTCCAACTGTATCCTATTCCAGATGTAGGAGTGGTGATTCCGGTCGGGGTGAGGGTGAGCGTCTCTCCCTTGCCAACAAAATCCGGAATTGAGAAGGTCAGCGTGCCGCTCATGTAATTGGTATCGGTGCTGTCATCTTTCTTATTATGGCAAGAAACCAAGACCAAAGGCAGCAGCATGGCCATCAATAAAATATTCTTTAATTTTCGCATATCATGAACAAAGATAGTCAATATTTTTTTAGCAAGCCGATTCAACAACAAAAACTAGTCCAACGGTAATGTGGATTGCCGCATAATTAATAATATTGTAAATTCGCAGCCGTAAATCCGCTGCGGATATAAGAATATGAAAAGATTATCGTTGATATTCCTCATGGCGTTATCTGTGTCCTGTTCCAAGGGGCCTGAATATATTCAGGTCACGGGCCAGGCGCAAGGAGGGACATATTCAGTGAAAATGAACATCAAGGGTGTCAAGGCTAAACCCGAGGCTATTCGTTCTTCCATTGACTCGATACTCACACTGATTGATACGACGTTGTCTGGCTACAATAAAAAGTCTATCTTGAGCAGGCGCAATGCGGGGGAGGCAGTAGTGCTGAATGACATGTTCAAGAATATATTGAAAAGATCCCGGGAATATTTTGACGTGACTGGCGGTGCTCTTGATGTGGCTGCGGGACCGCTTTTCGATGCGTGGGGCTTCGGTTTCACCACCGATTCTCTGCCGTCTAGTGAGAAGATTGACAGCATTCTGTCAGTGTGCGGCATGAAGCATTTGGGCGAGCATAGCGTTTTGAATTTTAATTCCATCGCTCAGGGCTACTCGGCTGATGTGGTGGCGTCGTATCTGCATTCTATCGGGGTGAGGGACATGCTGGTGGACATTGGGGAGATTTATTGTGAGGGGTTGAATCCGAACGGGAAGCCGTGGACGATTGCAATCGACAGGCCTGTGGATGGGAACGTGTTTCCTGGTCAGGATATAGATGGAATCTGGCAGGGAAATGGTGCCGGATGCGGGGTAGTGACTTCGGGGAATTACCGGAAGTTCTATGAGAAAGACGGAAAGAAATATTCCCATACCATCGACCCGCGCACAGGCTACCCGGTGAGTCATAATCTGCTGAGCGCTACTATCGTGGCTTCGAATGCTACAGATGCCGATGCCTTTGCTACATATTGCATGGTTATCGGCTTGGATGAAGCCAAGTCGTTCATCCTTTCTCGTCCCGATCTCGAAGGTTATCTGATTTACGACAGCCTAGGCTCCATGGCCGAGTGGGCATCGCCGGGATTCAATTTGATCAGTAAATAATCGCAGTCAAGTCATCCTCCGGAAGTTATCCTGAGCGGCTGAAAAAATGCTGCTCAGTCCGAACTTCCCGTCGGCTGCCATAATGAACGTTTTGTTTAGGATGTGAGTAGTCCCATTGCTTGGGGTATGGTGAGGGCTGTGTCGGTGGTGAAGCCGCCTGAGCGGGTGCGGCGGAGGGAGTCGAGGGTGGCTCCGGTGCCGAGGGCTTCGCCGATGTCTCTAGCGAGTGCCCTTATGTATGTGCCTTTGCTGCAGGCTATGCGGATGTCTGCATGAGGTAGATGCAATGAGGATATGTCTGTGACGTTTATCCTTGGGTTCGGTCGCATGGGGTCAGGGTCCGGTCTTTGTGGTTCAATGTTCGGTCGAAGGGGCCCAGGGTCCGGTTGCGATGAATCATAACAGGAGCTTGGCAATCTTTCTTCTGGATATGGCAGATGTGGCTGTCCGTCTGGCGCAAAACTCAGTAGTTCTATTGCCGAGATATTGATTATCTGTTTGTTCAGGGTTTCGGCGACGGAATGGTCAAAATCCGACATCACGTCATTTTTTTGAAGATGAGCGTCACGGTACTGCTTGCGGGCAAGTTCATATGCCCGGACTCCGTCAATGGATTTTGCCGAGAAGAGCGGCGCAATCTGCTCCTGCTCCCCGAGAAAACCCTGCAATATATTCCTGATGTTTTCTTCGTTGACTTGATCCGTAGGATAAGCATGGTCGATGGCTTTCTCAAGGTCGTAGGAAGGCGTGGTGGCTCCGAAAGAAATGCCTGCGACATATTCCTTGCCCTCTTTCTGCAGTTCCTCGGCAAGCTTGGTCGCCTTTCCTATGCACACCAGCAGCACCCCCGTGGCCAGAGGATCCAGCGTCCCGGCATGGCCTACCTTCAGATTTTTCTTATGGAAATGCCTGCACGCAGCCCATTTCAGCTTCCGGATCACGTCTGCAGACGTCCACCGGTACGGCTTGTCCACAGGGATGATTATCCCACCTGGAAAGTCGCCCATGTCGCAGGAGAGCTTGCTGCCAAGGAGAATCTTGTCCGCTATCAGAACCTTTTCTTCCACTACACTGGAATCTTGTCGATTCGTCTCTGGTGGCGGCCCCCCTCGAATTGGGTGGAAAGCCACGTGTTCAGGATGCGTGTCGCCATCGGGTAAGAAATGAATCTGGCAGGCATCACTAGCACATTCGCATTGTTGTGAGCCTTCACCAAGCGGCCGATTTCGCTGTTCCATGCCAGCCCGGCACGCACTCCCTGATGCTTGTTGAGAGTAATGGACATGCCATTCCCAGTTCCGCAGAGGGCGACTCCAAGGTCAACCTTTCCCTTTTCCACGGCCTCGGCCAGAGGATGGGCGTAGTCAGGATAGTCGCAACTTACTTCGGAATCGGTTCCGAAATCCACCACCTCATATCCCTTTTTCTTTAATAATTCCACCAACCTGGTCTTATATTCATAACCAGCGTGGTCGCTTGCCATTCCTATTTTCATGATATTCAGAATATTTTGTGTTTGCTAACAGTCGCGATGAATTCCTTCAGATAGAAGGGCTCAAAATAGGCCACATCCTCGAATTTCCTGGCTCTGAATGCTTCAACCGCAGGATGTAGCATGGATGAAGCTTTTGGGCAGCATTGCTCGAAGTAAGCATTCGGCGATGCAATTACATCCTTGCATTTTTCGGCTCCGTCTCCAATGAAAAGCACCGGCCCCTCAGAAAGCCGAGAGGCAAAAGTCTCGCCATCCACCACCTGAGCCACGGTAGGCGATACCTGATGTCCGTCTGGAGAGAAAACTCCTGTATACACTTCCATTCTACGAGCATCGATCATTGGTACGACATATTTGCAACCATCTGGAAGAAGCCCGCCATCGATCGCCTGCCACACCAGCGTGTCCAAGGTTCCGACTGAAATCAGAGGAATTCCTGCCCCAAAGCAGAGCCCTTTTGCAGTTGAAACACCCACTCGTAGTCCGGTGTAGGAACCTGGGCCTTTGCTCACGCACACCGCACTGCAATCCTTGACTGCCAGGCCCCTGTCGTCAAGCATCTCTTTCACGAAAGGAGCTGTCATGGACGCATGCGCGTGAGGCTCTGAGCTCTTCTTGAAAGAGACAATCTTCGCATCTTCTGCCAGGGCAGCGGAGCAAAGGGAGGTAGAAGTCTCAATTAATATTATTCTTTCCATTAGTTATTGAATATCATCTGTTTAATATAAGGGAACACGGCGTCTGAAACTGATTTCATCGGCCCATAGAACGCAGATGCAGAGAGGGTTTCCGGCTTTACGAGATCGAACTTCGAGTTGATTGCATCGAAGAGCAGGACCGCCAGCCCGACCATCAGGAACACTTTCACGAAAGCAAAGACTACGCCAAGCAGTTTGTCTGCCCACCCGAGAAGAACCAGCTTCACCACTCCGGATAGCACCTTTCCAAGAAGTTCCAGCAGGAGGACCACCACTATGAATATGATGACGAAGGCAATCACCTGAAGAACCGTCCCGGACGCATCCATGTAGGGGCTGAGCCAGCCTGCTACGAGCGATGAAAACTTGAAAGACATCCATGCCCCAAGCAACACAGCTATTATTGAGACGGCCTGCCAGATGAATCCTTTCCGGATGCCGTAGAACAGTGCCGGAATGAAGCAAACCAATATTATTATGTCTATTACGTTCATCCTCTATTGTTAAAAAATGGGGAATTACCTATCTTTGCAAACTAAAATTCTGGGAGTCTCGAAGAACTTTACAGATTACAAAATTAGAAATTTAATCATGACATTCAAAGAGTACAAAGGCCTTGATTTGGTCGCGGCAGGAAATGAAATTCTGGAACGTTGGAAGAAAAATCACGCATTCGAGAAATCTCTCGAGCTGAGAGATGGGGCCCCAGAGTTCATTTTTTTTGAGGGGCCGCCTTCCGCCAATGGAAAGCCGGGCATTCACCATGTGATGGCCCGTTCCATAAAGGATGCTATTTGTCGGTATAAGACGCAGACAGGCTTCAAGGTTAATCGCCGCGCTGGGTGGGACACTCATGGCCTGCCGGTGGAGATTGGCGTCGAGAAGAAGCTCGGAATACATAAGGACGACATCGGGACTAAGATTTCCGTCGAGGACTATAACCGCACCTGCCGCGAAGAGGTGATGAAATACACCGCCGAATGGGAGAACATGACCGAGCGAGTGGGCTACTGGGTGGATATGAACGACCCTTACATCACTTACGACAATCGTTACATCGAGACCCTGTGGTATCTTCTGAAAGATATTTATAAGAAAGGATTGCTCTACAAGGGCTATTCCATACAGCCGTACTCTCCGTCTGATGGCACCGGACTTAGTTCGCATGAGCTGAATCAGCCTGGGTGCTACAAGGAAGTTAGCGACACTACGGCGACAGTGCAATTCGAGGTCGTAAAGGATGAAAAGAGTCAGATGCTCTACGAGGGTAAGAATCTGCCTGTCTATTTCATTGCGTGGACCACTACGCCTTGGACTCTTCCTTCCAATACCTCTCTGTGCGTCGGTCCGAAAATCGACTATGTAAGAGTTCATTCATTCAATCCTTATACTGGAAGCGAGGCGGTCTATGTCGTGGCTAAAGCCTTGGTGAGCGCTTGGTTCAATGAAAAAGCTTCCGGAATTCCTTTCAATGAATACAAAAAAGGCGACAAGCTGGTGCCATACGAGGTGCTGGATGGCACTTTCAAAGGAACTGATTTAGTTGGAATGCATTACAAGCAGCTGATTCCTTGGTTCAAGCCTGTCCAGGAGGGCGAGGCTTTCAGGGTGATCTCCGGCGATTACGTGACAACGGAAGATGGAACAGGAATAGTCCACATTGCCAATACTTTCGGAGCCGACGACAAGAGGGTGGCAGAGAATTTCGGCGTGCCGCCGATCATGGTCATCGACAAAGACGGCAAGATGCAGGCTCAGGTGGATCACGATGGCAGATTCTACCCATTGGAAGACCTTGATCCTGAATATGTAAAAGAATATGTTGACCCGTCCTACAAGGAATTTGCCGGGCGCTATGTGAAGAATGCCTTCGATGACAGTCTTCCTGCAGATGCGCCAACGCTTGATTTCGATCTCTGCATGATGATGAAGCAGGACGGCAGGCTGTTCAAAATGATGAAGCACGTGCACAGCTATCCTCATTCCTGGAGAACTGACAAGCCTGTGCTGTACTATCCTCTAGACGCATGGTTCATAAAGACTTCTGCGGTGAAGGATCAGATGGTGGCCCTGAACAAGAACATCGTCTGGAAGCCAGAATCCACAGGGACTGGGCGATTCGGGCAGTGGCTTGAGAATATTCAGGACTGGAACCTGTCCAGGAGCCGTTTCTGGGGCACTCCGCTCCCGATATGGCGTACCGATGACGCGAAGGAGGAAATCTGCATAGGCTCGCTGAAGGAATTATATTCAGAAATCGAGAAAAGCGTGGCAGCTGGCTTCATGAAGTCTAATCCACTCAAAGACAAAGGATTCGATCCTGCAGACATGAGCAAGGCGAACTATGACAAGATCGACCTGCACCGCCCTTACGTCGATAACATATTCCTTGTAAGCCCTTCTGGCAAGAAGATGACTCGCGAGAGCGACCTTATTGACGTCTGGTTCGATTCTGGCGCAATGCCTTACGCTCAGGAAGGACTTCGCAATCTTGGCACGAAGCAATTCGGCGCTACGGCGGATTTCATCGCCGAGGGTGTCGATCAGACCAGAGGCTGGTTCTATACGCTGCACGCCATACATACTATGGTGAGCGGCACGCCGGCGTTCAAGCACGTTATCTCCAACGGCTTGGTTCTGGACAAGAACGGCAACAAGATGAGCAAGAGGTTAGGCAATGCCGTGGATCCTTTTGAAGAGCTGGATAAATTCGGGGCTGATGCGCTCAGGTGGTACATGCTCACTAACGCCCAGCCTTGGGACAACCTGAAATTCGATGAAGAAGGCGTGGACGAGGTGCGCAGGAAGTTTTTCGGGACGCTCTATAACACATATTCATTCTTTGCCCTCTACGCCAACATCGACAATTTCGATCCATCGGCGGCGAAGGTCCCTTATTCGAAGCGGCCGGAGATTGACCGCTGGATAATTTCCCTGCTGAACTCGCTGATTTCCAAGGTGAGGGCGGCATATGAGGATTACGATGTGACGACGGCTGGCCGGCTCATCCAAGATTTTGTTTGCGACGATGTCAGCAACTGGTACGTGCGCCTGAACAGAAAACGTTTCTGGGGTGGGAAGATGGACGAGGATAAGCTTGCGGCTTACCAGACTCTCCATGAGGTGCTTACTGACGTGGCGGTGCTTTCCGCCCCAATATCTCCGTTCTATATGGACAGGCTTTATCTGGACCTCGTGCCTGGGGGAGAGGAGTCCGTGCATTATGTGATGATGCCTGATGCAGACGCATCGGTCATTGATTCGGATTTGGAGGAGAGGATGAATCTGGCTCAAAAGGCAACCTCTATGATTTTGGCTCTCCGCAGGAAGGTGTCCATAAAGGTTCGCCAGCCGCTGCAGAAAATCATGATTCCAGTAATCTCGGACAAGGTGCGCAAGCAGTTGGAAGCCGTGGAGAAGCTGATTCTTGGCGAGGTTAACGTGAAGGAAGTTGAATATATTTCCGACACGACAGGGATAATCACGAAGAAAATCAAGCCGAACTTCAAGACGCTCGGCAAGGCTTACGGCAAGCAGATGAAAGAAATAGCCCAGGCGTTCGGGAATATGGACCAGGCGACTATCGGGGTGATTCAGGGCGCTGAGGCTGCCGGTGAGACATATTCGTTGAGTCTTCCTTCGGGCGAAGTTGTGCTGAGACCGGGCGATTATGAGATTTCTTCAGAGGATATGCCAGGCTGGCTGGTGGCTGGCGACGGCCCTCTGACTGTCGCCTTGGATGTGCAGATTAGCGAGGCTCTCAGGAAGGAGGGGATAGCGCGCGAGCTCGTGAACAGGATTCAGAACCTGAGAAAGGACAGCGGCTTCGAAGTGACTGACAGGATTAATGCAACAATCTATGCTTCAGGAGATTATGATGACGTTAAGGCCGCTGTGGACGAAAATATTGATATGATCGGAGCCCAAACGTTAGCAGTTTCGACAATTGTATGTAAATTTGCAGACGCAGTTCCGGATGCAGCCGTCATTGACTGGGATGGATCTGAAATGAAGATGAAGCTTCAAAAGGTAAACTAAACTATATTGCTATGGCTAAAGAAGATACAAGCAAGGTCGTTCCCGCAGAAGAGAGGACGCGCTACAGCGATGAAGAGCTTGAGGAATTCAGGCAAATCATCAATGACATGCTTGCCAAGGCGAGGAAGGAATATGACACTCTCCGCCAAGTGATAATGCACAATGGCAGCAATGACATCGAAGACACAACTCCGTCATTCAAGACAGTCGAGGATGATGGCGCTTATCAGCTTAGCAAGGAAGAAGCAAGCCAGCTGGCTCAGAGACAATACAAATTCATCCAGAATCTGGAGGCTGCCTTGGTGAGAATAGAGAATAAGACTTACGGAATATGCCGTGTCACGGGGAAACTCATCCCGAAGGAGAGGCTTCGCCTGGTTCCTCACGCTACTCTTACCGTTGAGGCTAAAGAAATGCTTGCTAAGAAAGGTCAGAATTAGTGAAGGTCTCCGAGGGCAAAAAGCTCATCCTGCTAGGGATGATTCTAGTCGTTTTTGATCAGGTCGTCAAGATTCTGGTCAAGACGAATATGGAAATTGGCGACCACTTCAACGTGATTGGCAATTGGTTCCAGATTTATTTCATAGAGAACGAGGGCATGGCCTTCGGGATGAAGTTCGGGGGGACTGTGGGAAAATTCCTGCTGTCCCTTTTCCGCATAGGGCTGTTCGCCCTGCTGTGGTGGTGGATAGCCACCCTGGTCAAGAAAAGGTTTGATTCTGAAGGGAAGGTCGTCCTGAAGGAGGATGGCCGCCAGAAAGTGCCAGAGGGAGTGCTGGTCGGTCTTACTCTCATCACGGCCGGTGCCTTTGGGAATATACTGGATTGCCTTTTTTACGGCATCATGTTCAATTACGCTCCCTTCATGTTCGGCAGGGTCGTGGACATGCTGTATTTCCCTCTCATAGACACGTTCTGGCCGCAGTGGATGCCATTCGTCGGTGGCGAGCGGCTCCTTTTCTTCGCCCCGGTTTTCAATATCGCCGACAGTTGCGTCACCATCGGGGCATTGTATCTCATATTCTTCCAATACAGATTCTTCCTCAGCGAGGATAAGAAGCAATAAGGAAAGGGGAGTTCTCTCCTTATCGTCCATCTTTCATGTTTCCTTATGTCGTGCCGCACATCATTTTGCGGTGCGAAGTCTCTCGTCGCATCCTAATCGCCTGCTTTCAATGTCTTGTATGCCTGGGCGAGGAGGTATGAATATCGAAGGAATGATTTAAATAATGGTTATAATTTGTAACTATATTGCAAATGGACGCTAAAAAATGATCATATTAAACGTTTTTTATATCCTTTTTTATGAATATTCTTGTTTGTTTTAATATTTTAATATTTTTTTTTATTCGTTGAACGTGTTGAGTCTCAGCGATAAAAATGGCATCGTAGGCTGCTGGATGGTATTATCGGCTCCTTTTAGTAATGAATTTATTTTGCATTATTAAAATTTTTCACTAATATTGAAACTGGTTTTTGGGGATTAATGAGTTTTCTAATTACTCCTCTTTGATTTTTTAATCAACAGAATTGTTTTTCTATGAGGAAAAAATTTTTTGTAATGCTTGCATGTCTGTTCTTGGTTACGGGAATAGCCATGGCGCAAGGAAGAGTTTCCGGAATTGTCGTTTCGGCTGCAGATGGAGAACCGCTGATTGGTGCTGCGGTGATGGTGCAGGGAAACACAGGCAAATTTGCAATTACGGATAACGATGGTCGCTTCTCGCTCGATGTCAGACCCGGCACGAAGCTGGAAGTTAGTTTTATTGGAATGCGGCCTACGGTCGTGGATGCTGCCGTTAACATGAGAATCGTCTTGGAAATAGATAATTCTCTCGAAGAAGCCGTTGTGACAGGTATGACGACTCAGGATAAACGGCTTTTCTCCGGTGCGGCGACCAAGGTTAGTGCTGACGATGCGAAAATCAATGGCATGGCAGATATAAGCCGTTCCCTCGAAGGTCGGGCGGCTGGCGTCAGCGTCCAGAACGTAACCGGCACATTCGGAACAGCTCCTAAGATCAGGGTACGAGGTGCCACTTCAATTTATGGCAGTTCGAAGCCTCTATGGGTGGTTGATGGTGTGATAATGGAAGATGTCACCGAAGTCAGTTCGGATCAGCTTTCATCTGGAGATGCGGAAACGCTCATCTCATCTGCAATCGCAGGTCTGAATTCGGATGACATCGAAAGCTTCCAGATTTTGAAGGACGGCTCTGCAACCTCTATATATGGAGCGCGCGCCATGGCGGGAGTCATCGTCGTGACTACCAAAAAAGGAAAGCAAGGACAGTCTCATCTGAGCTATACCGGTGAATTTACCATGCGCCTGAAGCCATCTTACAGGAATTTCAACATCATGAATTCCCAGGATCAGATGTCTGTATACCAAGAGCTTCAGCAGAAAGGCTATCTTAATTATGCCAGCACTTCAACGGCTAGCAATGGAGGCATATATAAGAAAATGTACGACCTCATCAGCACTTACAATGCCACGACCGGTCAGTTCGGCCTGGCTAATACTCCTGAGGCAAGAGCCGCTTACCTTCGCGAGGCCGAATACAGAAACACCGACTGGTTTGACGGACTGTTTTCGAATGATATCATGCAGAATCATTCTGTGTCAATTTCCACTGGTACCGAGAAGGCTCAGACCTATGCGTCCATCAGCGCAATGTACGATCCTGGCTGGACGAAGCAGAGCAAGGTAAATCGCTACACCATCAATCTGAACACTTCTTACAAGTTGAAGAAATGGCTTACCGCAAATTTCATTGGCAATGCTTCTTTCCGTAAACAGAGGGCTCCTGGAACAATCGGGCAAGAACTGGATCCTGTATCCGGAGAAGTCAAGCGCGATTTCGACATCAACCCTTATTCATACGCTCTGAACACTTCCCGAGCGCTCGATCCTGACGAATTCTACACAAGAAATTATGCCGATTTCAACATTTACCATGAACTTGAAAACAACTACATGGATCTTAAGGTGAATGACCTTCGCGTCCAGGGAAGCCTTGAATTCAAGCCATGGAAGCAAATGACCATCACGGCTCTTGCTGCCGTAAAGTCAGCATCGACATCTCAGGAGCATTTCATCCTTGACGATTCCAATCAGGCTTTGGCATACAAGGCGATGGAAACGTCCACTATTCGAAAAAACAATCCTTTCCTCTACACCGACCCCGATAACGTCTACGCTCTTCCTATCTCCGTGCTGCCAGATGGCGGTATCTACGAGAGGAGAAACAACGACATGTTCGGTTGGGACACCCGTTTCTCGATGGCGTACAACAACATTTTCAATACGGATCACATCGTGAATTTCTACGGCGGTATGGAAACAAACTTGGTGGATCGTCGCACGACGTGGTTCCGCGGCTGGGGCATGCAGTATTCGCTGGGCGAAATCCCGAACTACGCTTATCAAGTTTTCAAGAAAGGAGTTGAGGAGAACACTCAGTATTATTCACTCGCCAACACTCACACCAGAAGCGCTGCATTTTTTGCGATTGGCACGTATTCCTATAAAGGCAAATACACAATTACCGGCACCTACCGTTACGAGGGCACCAACTTCCTTGGTAAATCAAGGTCTGCCCGCTGGATGCCTACATGGAACGTCTCTGGAGCATGGAATGCCCACGAAGAGAAATTCTTCAAGAGCCTGAATCCTGTCTTGACTCATGCTACGCTTCGAGTGTCTTACTCTCTGACCGGCGACCGTCCGAGCATCTCGAATTCGTATGCCATTTACAGTTCTTATAATCCTTGGAGACCTTTCGCCGGGGTTAAGGAGTCTGGATTGAAGGTCAGAAACCTGGCCAACGAGGGACTCACTTACGAGAAGAAGCACGAGTTGAATGTCGGAGCCGATTTGGGATTCTTAGACAATAGGATCAACCTTGTGGTGGACGCTTACAGGCGAAACAATTATGATCTCATCGGATTGACGAACACTCAGGGAATCGGTGGAGAAATCAATAAATATGGTAATATCGCAACGATGAAATCCAACGGTGCCGAGGTCAGCCTTCAGACTACCAACATCAAAACCAAGGATTTCACTTGGACCACTAACCTCATTTATTCTCACACTCACAACGAAGTGACAAAGCTTGAGGCCGACAGTAGAGTGATAGACCTTGTGTCCGGCAACGGTTTCGCCCTCAAGGGGTATCCGGTCAGGAGCCTCTTCTCCATTCCTTTCAAGGGACTTAATAACGAGGGGCTTCCTACTTTCCTCGATCAGGATGGAAACATTTCGGTTTCCGGAGTCTATTTCCAGGAGAGCGACAAGGACAAGCTGGGCTTTTTGAAGTATGAGGGAAGCATCGAGCCGACGGACGTTGGTTCCTTCGGTAACGTGTTCCGTTATAAAGGATTGTCCCTCAATGTATTCATCACTTATTCATTCGGCAATGTCGTACGTCTGGATCCGGTATTCTCCAATACCTACGATGACTTGGATTCCACTCCTAAAGAGTTCAACAATCGTTGGATAGTTCCGGGAGATGAAAAATACACGGACGTTCCTGTCATCGCCAGCAGACGGCAGAACCGAAATAACACGGATTTAAGCATTGCTTACAATTCCTACAACTATTCTACGGCTCGCATCGCCAGAGGCGACTTCATCCGCATGAAGGAAATTTCTATGGGCTATGATTTCCCGAAGTCCGTCGCAAATAAAATAGGCGTCGGCTCATTATCGCTGAAACTCCAAGGAACGAACCTTTTCCTGCTGTACGCTGATAAAAAGCTTAATGGCCAGGATCCTGAATTCGTAAACTCGGGCGGTGTCGCTGTCCCTGTTCCTAAGCAGTTCACGTTCACTTTGAAAATCGGCCTTTAATCTTTAAACTATATGAACACGAAAATATTAAAAATATTCACTATTGGCATGTCCGCCCTTTCATTGGCCGCTTGCAATGATTTCCTTGACGAGATGCCGGACAACAGGGCTACTCTGGACTCGGAAGACAAAATCTCCCACATGCTGGTGTCGGCATACATGACGAACCTCCCGACTCTGGTGATGGAGTACATGTCTGATAACGTGGACGATAATGGGTCGAATAATCCATATACGAACAGATTCTTTGACCAGGTGTACCGGTGGGAGGACATCACTGAGGGGAACAACGAATCTCCTGAGAGTTTTTACGATGCGGCCTATAAGGCTATCGCATCAGCCAATGCGGCATTGCAGGCTATCGAAGATTTGGGAGGCGCTACTACTCCGCAGCTGCAAGCCGCCAAAGGCGAAGCCTTGCTCTGCAGGGCATATAACCATTTCATGCTGGTGAACTACTTCTGCATGGCTTACAACAGCGAAACTAGTACTTCCGACCTAGGGATGCCATATTCCACTTCTCCGGAAACGGAGCTTAGGCCGGAGTATGAGAGGGGCACTGTTGCCGAAGACTATGCGAGAATGGAAGCCGACATCGTTGAGGGGCTGCCGCTTATCAATGACCAGTACTACTCCGTTCCTAAATACCACTTCAATCAGAAGGCCGCCTATGCTTTCGCCAGCAGATTCTATCTCTACTACGAGAAATGGGACAAATGCATTGAGTATGCTGATAAATGCCTTGGGGACAATCCTGCCTCCCAGCTGAGGGATTACTCTGCGCTGGCTTCCATGACGCAAGATTACGATGCGGTCGGCAATGCATATATTGATGCTCAAACGAATTGCAACCTGCTTCTCCTGACCGGCTATTCTGTGCTTGGGGTAGCCTTCGGTCCATATTTCAATTATGGAAAATATTCCCATGGCAGTTACATAGCAAGTAATGAAGATAGCTATGCGACGAACGTCTGGGGTTCTCCTTTGCTAGAGAAGTATCAAGTGAAAAGATATGGGGGCACAAACCTGAACAAATACATATATTGGAGATGTCCTTATAAATTTGAGTATACTGACCCGGTTGCCGGAATAGGTTTCAATAGGACGGTGGCACCTGTGCTGACTGCTGATGAAGCCCTTCTCAACAGGGCTGAGGCAAAGGCTGTATTGAAGCAGTACGATGCCAGCGTTGCGGACCTGAACATTTGGATGAAGAATTTCACTAATGTCACCACAGATCTCACGCTAGAGTCGATTAAGACTTTCTATAACGGCATTGATTATTGCTACAGCGATGCTGACGGCTTGAATTCTACTCAGAAAAAGCACATCAATCCTCATTTCGCTATAGATGCAGAGGGTTCCGATCAGGAGAGCCTTCTCCAGTGCGTGCTTGGCTTTAAGCGCCTGGAAACTTTGCAATGCGGCCTGAGGTGGTTCGATCTCAAACGTTACCGCATCGTTTATCCGCGCCGCCTCCTTGCTTCGAACGGAACGCCACAGGAAAAGACCGACGAGCTTAAGACAGATGATCCTCGTCGCGCCATTCAGCTTCCTAAGAAGGTAATAGATGCCGGACTTGAGAAGAACCCTCGTTAATGTTCATATCTTTTAAAAACGGAAGAAATGAAAAATAAATTAATAAACATATTACTTGCGTCTGCCTCCCTGCTTTTCGCTGTTTCTTGCTCTGAGGCTTACCTTGATGACGACAGCGTCATCGTAGTGACGCAGACAGAAGAGAATCAATTCGACAAATGGCTGAAGGTCAATTTCGTGAATCCTTATAACATTGAGTGGATGTACCGCTATGTCGATTTCGAGACTGACATGAACTATTATCAGGTGCCTGCTGATTATGAGCAGGCGATAAAACTGGCTCATATCGTTAAATATGCGTGCATAGAGGCTTACGATGAGGTGGCTGGGATTGATTTCACTCGTCAGTATTTCCCGAAATTGTTCACTTTGTCAGGTGAGTGGCTTTACAGGAACAACGGAACGATAGTTCTTGGTACGGCCGAGGGCGGAAAAAAGATATTCCTTGCCGGCGTTAACCATTTGAATCAGAACATGGCTTCCAGAGCTGCCCTGAACACGTATTACCTTAAGACCATTCATCACGAGTTTACTCACATCCTAAATCAGACCAAGGATTATTCTGCTGATTTCCAGCTTATCACAGGCTCTGATTACGTGTCTGACAGCTGGAATGAGTCACCGTTCAACGGGTCAAGCTACTATCTCACTCATGGCTTCGTTTCTGCATATGCGCAGAATTCCCATGGAGAGGACTTCGCCGAGTGCCTGTCTGTCTATCTTACCACTTCTCCAGAAGACTGGGCGAAGATGATCGCCGATGCCGGAACGACCGGCGCAGCGCTAATCGCCAAGAAGATGGAGTTGGTAAGGCTCTACTTGTCTGATTCATGGGGAGTTGACATTGACGAGCTCCGGTCGGCAATCCAGAATCGTGAAAATGATATTATTAAAGGAGCAGTTGACTTGACTGATATTTCTACTGATTAATTTTCTTGACGATATGAAAACTCACAAATATTTTTTAATCGGGGTGATGGCAATTTCCTCGCTGGCCTTATCCTCATGTCTCAAGGATCAGGAGGATGTTTTCGACGGGAATGCTTCGGAAAGGATGCAGACCTATCTGAGCGATGCTCAGAAGACTCTGATGAGTTCTGAGAACGGATGGGCGCTTGACTATTATCCTGACAGGAATCAAAGTTACGGAGGATTCGCTTACGCAATCAAGTTCACAGGTTCTTCTGCAACCGTTTCTTCTGCCTTGCTTCCTGGGGTGTCAGAAACCAGCTTGTACAAGATGACTACGGACAATGGCCCGATGCTATCTTTCGACAGCTATAACACGTTGATGCACTTTTTCGCCACTCCTAGCGGTGACAATTACGAAGCTTACGATGGAGATTTCGAGTTCGTGATAGACAGCGTGGCCTCTGACTTGGTCAAGATACATGGCAAGCGTAGCGGCAACACTATGTATTTCCGCAAATTAACAAAGTCTCCAGAGACGTTTATCGCTGATGCGGATTCAGTAGCCGGGGAATTGTTCGTCCTCGGTGGGGAGGGCACCATAGGCGGCTCTGCTTTGTCTGTGTCAATGGACTACGATTATCAGCTTGCCACATTTACTAGCGGGACAGAGACGGTAGAAGTACCTTTCACGATCATTGATAACGGACTCCGATTCTATAATCCCGTGACGATTGCCGGCAAGACTTTCTGGGAATTGCCATACGACTCGTCCAACTTCCTTTTCTCCGGCACTTGCACTGACGGGACGGCGATTTCACTTACGGCTCAGTTCCCTGACAAATATGTGAAATTCGCCGAATATGAGGGCGATTACTGGCTGCACTACAACCGTACCTCAACCATCAAGGATTCTTGCATGGTGTCTCTGACCCCTGGCACCAAGAACAAGACCTACATAATGTCAGGTCTCAATGATAATTACACCGTGACCTTGAACTTCCAGAAGTCGACAGGAAAGCTTGAGTGGAATTCTCAGAAGATCGGTGAATATGGTGGCAATAATATCTGGATATGCGCTTGGGGATATGGAACTACGCCGAACGGATCATTGACATGGGATACGGAAGCAGGCATGGAAACCACTTGGAACGGCGATAAAGATAATCCTGTGTACAAATTCGGCCCTAATTCGTTTTCTGATTTTCAGATTACATCTTTCATAATGTGGAAGGTGACCCCTTCCGGGTCAAACGGAGGCTCATTCACCGGCGTTAATTCTTGGAGGATAAATAACAATACATACAGGATTTACCTTTTGGATAATCTTACAAAAATCAATTGACAAGCATGAAAAAGATACCTATAATATTTTCAGCCCTTCTTACGGTTTTCATGGTCTCTTCCTGCAAGGACGATGAGATTAATCCATATTCCTTGGGCAAGACCATATCCGTCGTCAGCCAGAGCGTTATCTTCGATGCTCCTGCCGCGACTGGCACTGTGGTCGTGGCATCAGATGGGGGTAGCATAACTGCATCTGCTGATGCGCCTTGGGCAACGGTTTCCGTCAGTGGGAACACGGTGAATGTATCTGTCACCGAGAATGATAACATTAATGGCCGCTCGTCGCTGCTTACGATTAAGAATGGGTCAGACAGCGTCAATGTCACCATTCAGCAACGTGGGTTCGTGTTTCGTCTGGATGCTGGTTCCATCACCGCCGATGATGATGCGCAAGAGAAATCTTTTGGGCTCATCCATAATACCGATGTCTCGATTAAGACTTCTGTTGATTGGCTTACGGCTGCCATCGATGGCGATTCTTTTAAAGTTACTCTAACTGCAAATGATACAAAACATCTTCGTTCCGGCTACGTGTACTACACTGCGGGGACTTATACGGATTCGATTCGCGTTGTTCAGTATGACTTTGAGAAGGACCTGGCAGGCGATTGCATTCTGTTAGGAACGAACACAAGCAATGGCGAGCAGGTCGTTTTGGGAGCGACATTCTCGTATGATAAGGCAACTTCCAAATATGTCTTGGACCTGCCTGACTTCACAGACTGGAAGTTGCATCTGGGATTCAACGCCAGTGTCCCTTCTGCTTCAATTTATGCAGCCGATCAGATTGGTGAATATAGCGGGGGCTATGTTTTCTCCACTCTTTGGGATTTGGATCAGGGTTACCTGAGCTGGTCCTCTTCTGTCAGCATTAGTGGCGACTTCCAATACGACGAGGCTCAAAAGGTGACCTATATTTATTTCGAGGATAATGGCTCTTGGTCTGGCTATAACGTCGGAGCCCTTCGTTTCGAACTGTTCTCGTCGACTACGTTGTCGGGTGCTGCAAGGAAAGGCTTGCTGTTAGGCCTTGCAGAGCCGATGCTACTCCGTTTCAATCCAGAGTAGTAAGGTGCAGCTTTTCCATCGGCTGCATGGCAAACTGAGATACATCAGCAGTACTGCATCAGTCGCTTTATAACGAATGCCGGGGCGCATACATACGTCCCGGCATTTATTTGTCATCCTAACCCTGTTGTCATTTCTGGAAAAACGGCAATTTAATAGAAGGGTTTTGCAAGTTCATTTTTTTTTAATATCTTTGAAATCTCAAATCTGGAGAGTTGGCCGAGTGGTTGATGGCGGCAGTCTTGAAAACTGTTGACCTTAACGGGTTCGGGGGTTCGAATCCCTCACTCTCCGCAAGATTTTTATAATCAAAGGGCTAGCATCGCAGAGGTGGTGCTGGCTTTTTTTAGTCTTTCGCCGTTAAGAAGCCTGCTCGGATCCAGTCGTCCTTCGCTGAACGGCAAAATGCACCCAAGGTATCTTAACCTCTTGCAAGACGCTTAAAGATAGCGTAACTTTACAAATTCAAAACAAGTAATACATGCGGCAATGAAAATAGATAAGAATTTCCTTCGCAACAATGACCTCGGTCTGTTGCTTCTTCGTTTGACGATAGGTGGGCTCATGTTGTTCCACGGCATCCATAAACTCGTGAGTGGCGTAGGCTTCATCAGCGGCATGCTCGAAGGTATGGGGCTTCCGGGTTTCATAGCTTATTTCTCTTTGGCAGCCGAACTCTTGTGCTCGCTGATGATTATCGCAGGAGCTTGGACTCGTGCAGCTGCCATAGTATTTGCAGGCAATATGGCGGTGGCAATCTTGATGGCTCACTCTGGACAGATTTTCTCTGTCGATCCCATGACCGGTGGTTGGGCAATCGAACTCCCAATGCTGTATCTCCTCGGTGCCGTAGTGCTCATTTTTACAGGCGCTGGTAAGTATGCGGTCACGAAAGGTGGCATCTTGGACTAGGCAAAAGGAACGTCCTTATCCGATTCTGAAGGGCGTTCGAACTGCCTGCAAGATATTCATAAAAAAAGAAAGAGGTTGTGCTCTAGGTACAGCCTCTTTCATTATATTAATTAGGAATATGTTTTATTCCTCTGCTGGCTTAAAATCTTCTTTGCCGACTCCGCATAGAGGGCATACCCAATCTTCAGGAAGGTCCTCGAAAGCAGTTCCTGGAGCTATTCCGTTATCTGGATCCCCTGCGGCTGGATCATAAACATAGCCGCAAACATTGCAAACGTACTTTTTCATAATGGTTCTTTTATTGATTTTTGCAAATATAACGAATATTTTGTCTATTCCAACAGCTAATTTTAAATATTCCATTTTGTAAAAATCGCCCGGATGAAGCGGCATGTTGTAAACCCTGCTTTACATTTTTTGTAAAGATTCTTTACAAGCCTTATGCTGGCTGATTATGCTAAAATAATTGAGCGATAGTAAATTAAGCATGATGGCATTGAGGTTGCTTTCCTCTGTGGCAAAAGATATTGAATATGATTAAAAAGAATCTGGAGAGTTTGATTCGCCGCTATCCTATGGCTGTGGTCCTGAATTTCACAGGGCTGGTGGCAGCGTTCGTGGCGTTCGCTTTAATATTCCTGCAGGCCGATTATGAACTGTCATTCGACAAGTGTCATCCGACGGCGGACCGGGTGTTCAGGGTCGATAAAAAAGGCGATGAATCGTTGTTCCGGAATATCCTTCCGAGGGGCTTTGTCGATGACATCATCGGCTCCTCGGCCCATATCGAGGCGGGGTGTAGCTTCATGCCATTTATGGGGGAGACATACTTCTCGGTTCAGGAGAATGGAAAAGCTCCGGTGGGCTATAAGAAGACGTTGATATGCGTTTCTGAAGGATTCATCGACGTGTTTGGCATTACGATGGTAGAGGGTAACAGTCGCTCGTTGGAAATGCCGGGTTCTGTCATTATCCCAAGATCACTGGCGCAAGCGCTTTTTCCTGGCGAACCGGCTACCGGAAAGCTGCTGAGAATAGATGCGTCGAACCTGCTGGGCAGTACGAACGAAGAGGCTACGGTAACGGGAGTCTATGAAGACTTCCCGTCCAACACGCAACTTGGCAATGACCTTTATATGTCCGTAGGCGACTTTCAGAAAGGTTCTTACGGTGGGGCGAATTTCATATGTTATCTGCTTCTGGACGATGCCGGCAATTCCCAATCGGTTGCAGACGAATTCAACAGCCACTTCGATTTTGCCTCCTATGAGAATTGGCTCACTCCCATCGAGCTGGTGCCTCTGACGAGCATATATTTCCGCAATGAAGGAAATGTCTATAAGAGCGGAAGCCGTTCGCAGCTGCTCCTGCTCATTGCGATCGCCATCTTGATTCTGGCTATCGGTCTGATTAATTTTACGAACTTTTACGTGGCGCTGACCCCGCTTCGCATCCGGAACATCAATCTGCAGAAGATTCTGGGATCATCAACGGCACGACTGCGTGCGCTGGTCGTGGCGGAGGCCGTCTTCTGGTGCATATGCGCCTTTGTCGTGGCTGTGCTCCTTCTGCTGCCGGCATCTGATGCGCTGGTAACGCGGGGCGTGCTTATGCAGGCGTTTTCTTTTGGTAAGCACTGGCATCTGCTGCTCTTTGTCGGAACAGTTGCGTTGGCCACTGGCGTGATTGCAGGCATCTGGCCAGCTATCTATTCCACGTCCGGTCAGCCAGCAATGATTCTGCGAGGTAACTTCGGTTTGTCCGAGTCAGGTAAAGGACTGCGGGCGATCCTAGTGGGCGTGCAGCTAGTCGTGTCCATAGCATTGATGATTTTTGTGCTGTTCGTGCAGCGGCAAAGCCGGTACATGCAGGAATATCCTTGCGGTTATGACAAGGACAATCTGGCCGTGGTGGATATTGGCGGAGAGAACAGCAAGACAAAAGCAGACTGGATACGTGAACAACTTCGGGCGATTCCGGATGTGGAAGACGTGGCTTATTCGATGGAACTTATCGGAGGGGCGGATGCTTATTGTACTCAATCCACGGATTTTGGCGACGGGAGCGTGATGTATAGCTTGATATACTGTTCTTGGAATTTTCCTGAGGTAATGGGGCTTAAGCTCACGGAAGGCAGACTCTTCAGGGAAGGTGATAATGGCCCGGTGCTGCTGACGCAAGGAATGCGTGCGCAAGGCGCTAAGCTTGAAGTATATGAGGATCTGGGGGAAGTATCTCCGGTCGTGGGGTTCGTGGAAGATGTGAATATCACATCGCTGCGAAAGGCGGATTCCCCGGTGGGATTCTTAGCCATCGACCCGAAGAAGAACCTCACGTTACCGTATGCATATATCCGGCTCTCGGAGGGCGCTGACCGCTT
>Ga0256406_1001458_pt1 | contig 38087 bp, 26 predicted proteins | sample RumenRJG_03DNA_FD_185986 | JGI IMG/M metagenome (GOLD analysis project Ga0256406, IMG submission 185986) | Bovine rumen microbial communities from Lethbridge, Alberta, Canada - RJG_03 | ecosystem: Host-associated > Mammals > Digestive system > Stomach > Rumen | place: Canada: Alberta | collected... | reverse complement strand
CTTAAAAAATGATAATTCCTTTGCACAGATTAACACTAGGGGTGATTATCTGGGGCATAAACAGCCAACATCGACGATAAGTTAGGAAACTTTAACAAGTGTGCTTGAACACTCTCTGCAATGCGGGATAGAGCATACAAGACAGCTCTCTATGTTTTAGGGACATCCCCTCTGCTTCTTGTCAATACAAGGCCTACGCCTATGACGTGGGTAAACGCTTCATGTCCAGTCTTAAAATGAGAAAGCCCCCCTAATTTATCCCGAACTGACTTAGTTTTATGTCGATCAAGTATTTAGTGCCATGATCATTCATCTGCGAGATCTGCGGAATCAGCGTAAAACTATATAGCACGCAGATTCCGCAGATAACAGATTCAGCGCCGCAATACAGATGGCGCGGCTAGCCCCTTCTGCGCTCTTTGTCCCCCTTGCTGTATAGCATTCGGTTCATTCGATAAATTCGTTAGACCTTTATTTCGTGCACGCCGACATTCCTCATATTTGCATCACAGCAAGAGAACTTTGCAGTGATGTTTTGTGTCCGTAACAAGGAAACTAACAGTCTTAGAGGCGTGTGACCTTTCCAAAGTTTGGTATGTCTTGACTAAAGTTGACTTTTGCAACTACTTTATAAAGCGGAGCTCCTTTTACGAATCATCTCTGTTTAATGCCAACTTCTGATAGACAGAGGGTGTCATGCCCGTCACTTTCTTGAACGCCGCGATGAAAGCAGATGAAGAATTGAATCCCAAATCCCGACCTATGCCCATAAGAGTATACTTGGAATAATAATCAGGCGAAGTGATGCGACGGCAAGCCTCACGGATTCTGTACTCCCGAAGAAGTCCTTTGAAATTAACATCATAAGCTTCGTTAATAGCATAGGATACGTATTTTGTATTTGACTCCACAGCGTCGGCAAGCTGCTTCAAACTGAACTCAGGGCTGGAAATGATATTAACATCAGTCATTACGTTTTCTATTTTCCGTAGAAGCAGAGTCAACATCTCATCAGATATGGGGTTATCCGACTTGTCATCTGCCTCATCTCCACTCTTCGATGCATGTAGTGCTACCATTTCCGCATATTGATTCAACAGCCGTTTTTGCTGATCCCGTTCTTTCCTCAACTGCTCACTTTTCTCAACCAAGAGCAATTGGGCCTGTCTCACTCTCTTATAGTTGCGCCACACAACAACAAAGAGCACAACCATAAGGACAACAAGCAACACAACGAGCAGAATGATGGCCGTCTGCGCATGGTTTCGTGTGGTCAAACTCGCTATTGTCTGCTGCGATTGTTTATTTTCTATTTTGAATATACGGTTTTCCGCGTTCTTTACCTGGCTCTTATCCATAATCGAATCCGAAAGATTCAGATATTTATTGTGCAAGGCCTCACGTTTGACGCTATCGCCCTTCATTGTGTAGGCCCGTTCCATACCTTTATAGATATCGTTCAAAACCATGCTGTAGTCCATTTTCTGAGCCAAAACTCTACTACGCTCAAAGTTGACGATGGCCGAGTCCGGCATATTTAAATCCAAATAGACATTCGCAACGGCACTTCTCTCCTCTATGGCATACTGTTCATTGGCCAGACGGTTGAGGGCATAGTCGATGGCTTGCTCCATATATTTTATCGCTTGCTCATAATGTTTCTCAGATCGGGCAACAAATCCCAATGACTGAAGCCTAAAAAACTCATGTTGAGCTTTGGGCATGGCGTCGGATAGCGAAAGTTGTATGTGGAACATCCGCCGTGCGTTCTCAGGATCGTTGCTCAGTCCATAGGCTCCAACCATATTGCTTGCCAGTGCGTATTGCATTTTCCGGTCGTGCTGACCGAGAGCCGCCTGAAAGGCCTTGTGGTAATAATATATGGCCCTGTCGATGTTGCCCATTTGCAAATAGACGTTGCCCAAATTTCCCTGGCACACATTAAACATATATGTATCGCCATGTTGTTGCGCTGCTTCCAGACCTCGGGTGAAGCATTCAAGGGCAGAGCCCAACTGTCCATTGTTAAAACAGTATTTCCCTTTGGCCACAATATTTGCGACGTAATCATCCTGATCCGAATTGCCATGACAAGCCGACAAAACAAATAACAGAACGACAGAGAATATGATGTATAAGCCTTTCTTCATAGTTGCAAATATAGATAAAAATCCTCGAATGGCATGCCTTGTTGATAAGAAAACAATAGAAAAACCACAAGTTGAGTCGTCTGATAAAGCCGCTAAACATTTCGATTTCTTGAAAACGAAACCTAAAGATGGCAATCTCTTCTTTATTTTCATATCTCTTTTCTAACTTTGTAGCAATGAAATAATATAGTATCCACCAATTCATATTTTTTATGATTCTAACTTTTACTCACCAAAGAATGTTCTACGGAAGATTGCTCTCCGCTCTGTCTGCTTTAGTACTATTTTCAACCATAGCCCAGGCTCAGTCCGATATTATCTCCGCTCAGCCCGAAGGCTTAATCAAGACTTTCGACCTTTCAACTACACAGGTCTATCAGCGCAACCAATATGAGTTCAGTGGCATAAAGATGGACTTAGTCTATCAGGGCGACACCACCGTTTATTTTCCGGATATTGTAACGGCTTTCGGATTTGGAACCTATGTTCGGGGGCAGGTGAGTGGCGACACCATTCTGATCAAATCAGGACAGCATGTTTTTCACCAGGATCCAGTTTATAACTATATGGAACTGGACCTGTATGCCCAGCCTTGCCTGAAGAACGGATCTACGGCAAACGTACTCGGTGATGAATACATCAAATTCCTGAGAAATGCCGATGGCAGTTTATCATCTATTGGAGATACCGGTATTGCCTACGTCGACCAGTATGGTGACCTGATTGGATATAATACGGATTACCTCTTCAGACCTTTCGACTTGCTTACCGACAGTGTCGTTGCTCCTATCGACATTAGCGACAGCGCCTACTGCATGAGCTACACCGACAATTTTGGTAATCCCATCTATCGCCTGGTGAATCTCAGATTTGCCTCCGATGGTGTTTACTTGCAGGGTGTCTCCGAGCAAAGAGCTCCTCAGTCATGGATTCATGGCACATGGGATAACGACAAGTTGGTTTTTGCCTCGCGTCAATATCAGGGCGTGGCCGAAGTATCTTTCCTGGACTTCATCTATGGAGGTACCCAAGATTATTCACAATCCTTGGGCTATCGACTTGACTCCGCCATCGTCTTCGACTATGATGATGGGAGCAAGGCCTTCACCACATCTCAATCGCTTTTGGAGACTTATGGCGACAAAATCCTCATCAGTAGCTACGACGCACCAACGCTTACTCCTTACACGCCTCACGAGGCAGTGCCACAGAAGCCCGGTATGCTCGGCTATTCCGACTATTACGCAAGTAGTGGGTTCGACGTTATACGTTTCAATATCGCACCCGTTGATGAGAATGGCAACTATATCACCCCCGACTCCATCACTTGGCGACTGATTAAGGACGGAGAACCATACACCTTCACCACCGACAAATACCATCAGCTGTCGCAGGACCAGCAAGTGTTCAATTGGGGATTTGCCGACAACATCGACATCGTGTTTGAGGCATGCGGACTGTACAACATCTGGTTCTACGATGCGTGGAACGAACTGCAGTTGGAATGCACCTATACCTACAACGGTCACGCTCACACGGCAATCAGCGACAAGATGGTCAGCACCGGAATCTCCTTGGTCAATTCAGCTCCCAAGAGCGTGAGCTCAGTTAGCTATACCGACCTTGCCGGTCGCACAACCAATGCCGACGCCACTGGCATTCTTATTAAGAAGACCACTTTTGCCGATGGCTCTACAAAAGTAGAGAAAATCATCCGTCGATAATCAATCGATATTAGAGAACTTTAAAATAAAAGCAAATGAAAAAAATTATCTTCACCGCAATTCTTCTGATGTCTGCGGGCGCAGGTATGGCCCAATCGCTTGTCCATGTCTATCGCCCAAGCGCAAGCACCGACGACATCATCACTACCCTTCCGTCTACGGCAAAGGACAGCCTCTATCTTGAAGATACCTACATCATGTCGGGCTACGCATTGCAGCACTACACCTGGAGCGGACATTTCCATCACATCGCTTTTGATGAGAATGGAACCGACGTCTACATCAAAAACATATGTAACGACTATGTTTTCGATACCTACATAAAAGGCACCATCATCAGCGACTCCATCGTTATTCCTACAGGCCAGCACATCTTCCATCAGGATGCAGGAGAGGGACAAGATGAAGTCGACTTCTACCTCCGTGCAGTGAAAATCAACGACGACAGCACCGATGTTGTGCTCGATTCCACAAAGACAAGCATTGTTCTGTATGTTGATGCCAACGGAACTATTCACACCAAGGGCAACGTGGGTGCAGCCTATGCCGACTCTACAGGTGCTATGCTGACAAAGAACATCACTTATCAGTTTGTACCCTTCGACACACTGACAGCCATGGTAAACTTGCCTGAAGGTGTGGACTCCGTAGCCTACGACCTCGTCTACAAGGCCGAGACCGGTGGAAACAACGTGGGAGGTAAGGCAGTCGTTGCCTTCGATGGCAATGATGTCTATGTGAAGGGGCTCTCTCTGAACAAAAAAGGCTGGGTGAAAGGTCTTCTTCAGGACAACGTCATCACCTTCCCTTCGCATCAGTACTTAGGCAGATACAACAACGATGAAAATCTTGAGAGAGATTTTGCCGTATTCTTCAATGGGGCCGAAGACACTGGCGAGAAGGATCTCTTCGGAGAAGTCTATGCCACAACAGATTCTGTAGCATTCCAGTACGATCCTGAGACCAAGGCTTTCTCTACACAGCAAGCTGTAACTGAAACAATTGGAGCCAACAACTCTTATTCCCACATGGTAGCTCCCTCGCTCACACCTTCCTCAACGGGCGGTGAATATCTGCCTGCCGTACCGGCAACGCCTACCATTAAAAGCTTCAAGAACTTCGTATTCACTTATTTCCTTAATGTCACTATCCCATCAACCGATGTCGATGGTAAGCCGCTCAATACCGACAGTCTCTATTATCGCTTCATCGTCGATGGTGAGCCCTTCACGTTCTCTACATCTGAATACAACTACATTGATGAGAACATGACAGAGCTTCCCTATGCTTATCAGGACGAAGGCGGTTATGGTAATGACATTATGAATGTAGGTGGTGACGAAAGAAGAATAACTTTCTATAGCAACCACAGCACATTTGGCGTTGAAACAGTTTACCGCATTAATGGAGTAGAGAATGTCAGCGACCGCTATGTCTACGATGTATCTTCTCAGACCGGCGAAGTTGTTCCCAATGGCATTGAAAGCCTGCAAGCTGCCAAGAACGTCACTCTTTATGATCTGGCAGGCCACAGAGTCGTAACCCCCCAGCATGGTGTCTACATCAAGAAAGAGAGATTGCAGAATGGCAGTACACGCGCCACAAAGTTCGTGGTCAAATAGAACAAGCTTAGAATGAAGCAAAGCTCCTTCCCCCGCCAATTGCGGAAGAAGGAGCTTTTATTATGTGTGACGGCCGTCACACTGTTGTGCGTCGGCCGTCACATTGCTGTGTGTCGGCCGTTACGTTTATGTGTGACGGCCGTCACACTGTTGTGCGTCGGCCGTCACATTGCTGTGTGTCGGCCGTTACGTTTATGTGTGACGGCCGTCACATTTCGTCGTTAATTGTGTGTGAGGTGAAATCTGTGTGACTTTCTCCCACTGAGGCTTAGTTTTATGTCGCTCAAGTATTTAGTGCCATGATCATTCATCTGCGAGATCTGCGGAATCAGCGTAAAACTATATAGCACGCAGATTCCGCAGATAACACAGATGTCGGTGGCCGCAAAGAAACATCTACATCTCTGCGGATCTCACGGACGACAAGTATCTGTTCTGCTCCGTTTGTTCTCGCCTCTGCGGAGCGGCCTTTGCGGGGCGACATCACAAAACCCACGCATAGAATTTGCTATCTCACTCTTTTTTAGTAAATTTGCAATCGTGTAATTATATTTGGGGAGAAAATTAAAATCAGAAATATAAATGGAATACAATTTCAAGGAAATTGAGAAAAAATGGCAACAGCGATGGGTGGACAACAAGACCTATCATGTTGTTGAAGACAAGAGCAAACCTAAGTACTACGTGCTCAACATGTTCCCCTATCCGTCGGGAGCAGGACTGCACGTGGGACATCCTCTGGGCTATATAGCCAGCGACATCTACGCCCGCTATAAGCGCTTGAAGGGATTCAACGTGCTCAACCCCATGGGCTACGACGCCTATGGACTTCCCGCTGAGCAATACGCCATCCAGACCGGCCAGCATCCGGCAAAGACGACCAACGAGAATATTGCCCGCTACCGCAAGCAGCTGGACAACATCGGCTTCAGCTTCGACTGGGACCGCGAGGTGCGCACCTGCGACCCCCACTACTACCATTGGACGCAGTGGGCTTTCGAGAAGATGTTCAACTCGTTCTATTGCACCAAGTGCCAGAGCGCTGAGCCCATTGAGAAATTGATTCATCACTTCGAGACCCGCGGCACGGAGGGCATCCATGCCGCACAGAGCGAGGAGCTCTCGTTCACCGCCGACGAGTGGAACAGCAAGAGCGAGGAAGAGCAGCAGAAGATATTGATGAACTACCGCATCGCCTATCTTGGCGAGACGATGGTCAACTGGTGTCCGCAACTCGGCACCGTGCTGGCCAACGACGAGGTAGTCAACGGCGTCAGCGTACGTGGCGGCTATCCCGTGATACAGAAGAGCATGCGCCAGTGGTGCCTCCGCGTCTCGGCTTATGCCCAGCGCCTGCTCGACGGTCTGGAGACCATCGACTGGAGCGACAGCATCAAGGAGACGCAACGCAACTGGATTGGCCGCTCAGAGGGTACGGAGATGCGCTTCCAGACCATCACTCCGCAGAAGGACGGCACCGAGCGAGAGGGCGACTTCATCATCTTCACTACCCGTGCCGACACCATCTTTGGCGTCACGTTCATGGTGCTGGCTCCCGAGAGTGAGCTCGTCGGTCAGCTCACTACCGACGACCAGCGCGCCGAGGTGGACGAATACCTCAACTACGTGAAGAAGCGCACGGAGCTGGAGCGCATGAGCGACCATAAGGTCACGGGCGTCTTCTCCGGTTCCTATGCCGTCAATCCCTTCACGGGCGACCGCATCCCCATCTGGATTTCAGAGTATGTGCTCGCAGGCTACGGCACGGGCGCCATCATGGCCGTTCCGGCCCACGACAGCCGCGACTATGCCTTTGCCCGCCACTTCAACCTGCCCATCATTCCGCTCATTGAGGGTGCCGACGTGAGCGAGGAGAGCTTCGACGCCAAAGAGGGCACGGTGATGAACTCGCCGCGCGAGGGTGTGAAGTCGCTCAAGGGCTTCTCGCTCAACGGACTCTCCGTGAAGGAGGCCATCCAGAAGACCAAGGAGTTTGTCACGGCTGAGCATCTGGGCCGCGTGAAGGTGAACTATCGTCTACGCGACGCCATCTTCAGCCGTCAGCGCTACTGGGGCGAGCCGTTCCCCGTATACTATAAGGGCGAGATTCCCTATATGATTCCCGAGGAGTGCCTGCCCCTGGAGTTGCCCGACATCGACAAGTATGAGCCCACCGAGACGGGTGAGCCGCCATTGGGCCGCGCCAAGAAGTGGGCTTGGGACACCAGCAAGAACGAGGTGGTGGACAAGTCGCTCATCGACAACAAGACCGTCTTCCCCATCGAGCTCTGCACCATGCCGGGCTTCGCAGGCTCGTCGGCCTACTACCTCCGCTATATGGATCCGCACAACGACGAGGCCCTCGTCTCGAAGGAAGCCGACGAATACTGGCGCCACGTAGACCTCTACGTGGGCGGCACCGAGCACGCCACGGGTCACCTCATCTACAGCCGCTTCTGGAACAAGTTCCTCTTCGATTACGGCTACAGCTGCGAGCAGGAGCCTTTCCAGCGACTCATCAATCAGGGTATGATTCAGGGCCGCAGTAACTTCGTCTACCGCATCAACAGCGACGACCACTCGAAGGCTCCGGTCTTTGTCAGCCTCGGTCTGAAAGACAAGTATGAGACCACGCCCATCCACGTCGACGTGAACATCGTGCATGGCGACGTGCTCGACCTCGACGCCTTCCGCCAGTGGCGCCCCGAATACAACAACGCCGAGTTTATCCTCGAGGACGGCAAGTATGTGTGCGGCTGGGCTATCGAGAAGATGTCGAAGTCGATGTTCAATGTGGTCAATCCCGATATGATTGTGGAGAAGTATGGCGCCGACACGCTGCGTCTCTACGAGATGTTCCTTGGCCCCGTTGAGGCCAGCAAGCCTTGGGACACCAACGGCATCGACGGTTGCCACCGCTTCCTGAAGAAACTCTGGGCGCTGTTCTATGCCAACAGCCGCGGTCAGGAGCAGAACGCCAGCGACTGGCTCGTGACCGATGAGCCGGCATCGAAGGATTCGCTGAAGAGCATCCATAAGCTCATCAAGAAGGTGTCGGGCGACATCGAGCAGTTCTCCTACAACACCGCCATCTCGGCCTTCATGATCTGCGTGGGCGAGCTGGCCCAGCAGAAGTGCCACTCGCGCGAGGTGCTGGAGAAGCTTGTCGTGCTGCTCACGCCGTTTGCTCCCCACGTCTGCGAGGAACTCTGGGAGGCGCTGGGCCACAAGGGCAGCGTCTGCGACGCAGAGTGGCCCGCCTGGGACGAGAAGTATCTCGTGGAGAACGAGATTCAGCTCACCGTGAGCTTCAACGGCAAGGCCCGTTATCAGAAGACCTTCCCCGCCGATGCCACGAAGGAAGACATCGAGAAGGCTACCATCGCCGATGAGAGAAGCCATAAGTATCTCGACGGCAAGACCATCGTGAAGGTGATCGTGGTGCCGAAGAAGATTATCAATATCGTTTGCCGATAAAGCGATCATTCCCATTCCGGCCGTTTCGTGCTGCCGGAATGGGATTACACACATATACATTATTATAATAACTTGTCAACCTAAATATATCTTTTGTATGACACTCGACCGTCAATTAATTCTCAGTGAGAGCAAGGACTATCTATGGATTACCCTTGGCTTGATACAATACGCCTTTGGCTTCACGTTCTTCGTGCTGCCCTATGGCATCGTAACGGGTGGCGTCACGGGTTTCTCGGCCATCCTGTTCTATGCCTTGCAGATTCCTGTGCAGACCACCTATCTGATTGTGAACCTTGCGCTGCTGGTGGTGGGCTTGAAGGTGCTGGGCTTCCGCTTCCTGATGAAGACCATCTACGCCATCTTCATGCTCTACTTCCTGTTGTGGCTGGGCAGCGTGCTGATGCCCACCAATCCCGATGGCTCCTATGTGAGGTTCCTCGGTCAGCAGCAGGAGTTCATGGCGCTCATCGTGGGCTGCTGCATCACCGGCTCCTCGCTGGCTGTCGTGTTCTATCACAACGGTTCTACCGGTGGCACCGACATCATCGCCGCCTCTATCAACAAGTACTACAACTTCTCTCTGGGCCAGGTGCTCTCACTGATTGATGTGTTCATTATCGTGAGCTGCTTGTTCTATCCGCAGTTTGGCGAGATGCCCGCACGTGTCCACAAGACGGTGTTCGGTCTGTGCGCAATGGGTATCGAGTGCTTCTCGCTCGACTTTGCCATGAACGCCAGCCGTCAGAGCGTGCAGTTCCTTATCTTCTCCAAGAAATACAAGGAGATAGCCTACGCCATTGCCACCAAGATGGACCACGGCGTGACGATTCTCGACGGTCATGGCTGGTACACGGGCCACGACGTGAAGGTGATTTGTCTGCTCGCCCGCAAGCGCGAGAGCGTCAACATCTTCCGTCTCATCAAGATGATCGACCCCAATGCCTTCGTCAGTCAGAGTGCTGTGGTCGGTGTCTACGGTGAGGGATTCGACGAGATGAAGGTGAAGATAAAGGATAAACACCTGAAGGAAAACGAGGAACTCACGCGCAAGGCCGAGGAATTCTACAACGAGGTGCAGGAACGAAATCGGTTGGAGAAAGAGAAAGGTTAGTTTTTGAGTTTCTAAGTTCTTAAGTTTTTGAGCTGTTTTGAGTTTTTAAGTTTTTGAGCTTTTAAAGTGTTTTGAGTTATTATGAGTTCTTGAGTATTCATTATTTCTCAACTCTGAGGCTCACGAAAGATAGATTATGAAAAAAATAGTATTTGCCACCAACAACGCCAATAAGCTGAGGGAGATACGCGAGATTCTCGAGGGCACTCAGCTTCAGATACTGTCGCTCAACGACATCGGCTGCCACGAGGACATCCCCGAGGTGTTCGATACCCTGGAGATGAACTCCCACGTCAAGGCCGCCTACATTGCCGTGAAATACGGCTATGACTGCTTTGCCGACGACACGGGCCTCGAAGTCGACGCTCTCGGTGGCGAGCCGGGCGTGCACAGCGCGCGCTACGCCGAAGGCACGGACCACGACAGTCAGGCCAACATGCGTAAACTTTTGGCTAAATTAGGAAATAATAACAACCGCCGCGCACGATTCCGTACGGTGATTACGTTAGCTACACAAAGGAATCTGCGTCCCGTGCGTATCGACGAATTCATGCAGTTCACCGGTGTCTGCGAGGGTGACATCTCCATGCAGCCCCATGGCGACGGCGGATTCGGCTACGACCCCATATTCGTGCCACAGGGCTTCGCCGAGAGTTTCGCCGAGATGGGGGAGGAGAATAAAAACCGCATCTCCCACCGCGGCATTGCCGTGCGCAAGCTCGCCGCGTGGCTGAAGTCGGGCTACGTGGATGCCGACAAAGTTTGATTTTAAATTATCACCAATGAAAAAGTTCGTTATTGCTTCACTCGCTTTCTTCTTCCTTTCCATACCTTTGGCCTTCGCCGACGGATTGTGGAAAGCCTATATGGCCTACGCGGAACCTACAGAGATAGAACAGGCCAGCGGAAACATCGTCTATGTGCTGGCTTCAAACGGACTTTATGCCTACAACCAGACTGATCACAGCATCACCACCTACGACAAGACCAACCGCCTCTCCGACTGCACCATCAACCATATCGCGTGGAACCAGCAGGCGCGACGGCTCGTCATTGCCTACGACAACGGCAACATCGACTTGATGGACAACAATGGCAACGTGACCAATCTCACCGACTTTGCCAATTCCTCCGCCGCAAGCACGGCCATCAACGACATCTACTGCTACGGCAACTATGCTTATCTCGCAACGGGAATCGGTGTGCTGAAGCTCAATGTGGCCGATGCCGAGATCAGCGACACCTATTCGCTGGGCTTCGAGGTGGACTACGTCTACATCGAGGACGGCTATATCTACGCGGCCAGTCAGGCCAAAGGCATCTACCGGGCGCTGCTCACCGACAACCTGCTCGACAGGAGCGTGTGGACGCGCGTGGCCAACTACAAGGCTTCGGGCAAAACTATGGACCCCGAGCTGCTGGCGCTCGTCAAGACGCTTACGCCGGGCGGACCGAAATACAATCATTTCTGGTCGATGCGCTTCAAGAACAACCGTCTCTACACCACGGGCGGCGGATGGGGACACCTCATCGACAGTCATAATCCCGGTGCCATACAGGTGCTCGACGGCGACGAGTGGGTGATCTATCAGGATTCAGGCTTCACGGCGCAGACCGGTATTCCCTATATCGATGTCAACTGCCTTGATGTTGATCCCAACGATGCCAACCACGTGATGGCGGGTGCCAAGGCCGGCCTTTACGATTTCTACAACGGTCGTTTCCAGGCGCTCTACAACAGCACGAACAGCCTTATAGAACCCTTCGACGGCAAGTCGATGACCTATCAGATGGTAACGGGCACGTGCTACGACCGCTCCGGCAACCTGTGGCTCTTTGAGAGTCAGGCCCCCAACCGGTCGCTGATGGAATACACGGCCGACAAGAAGTGGGTGAGCCACGACAAGACGGAGTTTATGACGCTGCGCGACAGCCGTTCGGGCTCGATGAAGAGTGCCGCCTCTATGGAGAGTCTGTTCTTCGACAGCCGAGACCTGCTCTGGATGTGCAACAACCACAGCACCGTGCCTGCGCTCTACTGCTATCAGCCCTCTACCGACGCCGTGCGCTCCTACACGTCGTTTGTCAATGAGGACGGTCAGACGATGAGCGTCACGTTTGTGAAGTGTGTGGCCGAAGACCAGCAGCACAATCTCTGGATTGCCACCAACGCGGGTCCCGTGATGCTCTCTGCGGCCGACATTGCCGATGGCAACACCGTGTTCACGCAGGTGAAGGTGCCCCGCAACGACGGTACCAATCTGGCCGACTATCTCCTTGCTGACGTCGACATCAGTTGCATCGCCGTAGACCGCGCCAACCGCAAGTGGTTCGGCACAATCGACAATGGCGTCTACTGCATCAGTTCGGACAACTATCAGCAGGTGCACCACTTCACGACGTCCAATTCCGACCTGCTCTCCGACAATATTCAGAGCATTGCCATCAACAGCAACACCGGTGAGGTCTACATCGGCACCGACAAGGGACTCTGCTCTTATATGAGCGACGCCAACACGGCCTCCGACGGAATGACGAAAGACAACGTTTGGGCTTATCCCAATCCCGTGAAGCCCGAGTATACCGGTGCCGTGACCATCCGCGGACTCGAGGATGGCGTCCGCGTGAAGATTGTCACGTCGAGCGGATACCTCGTCGATGAGGGTACAGCGAGCGGCGGTGAGTATAAATGGTATGCTCAGGACCGTGACAATCATCGTGTGGCGAGTGGCGTCTACATGGTGCTCGTCGCTACAGCTACTGGCGATAAAGGCGTCGTCTGCAAGGTGGCAGTGGTCAACTGATTTTTACCGACTGAGCTTATCGGACTGGTCGGACCAATCTGACTTTTCCGACTTTTCTGACTAATCCGACCGGTCCGACTAATCTGACTTTTCCGACCAGTCCGACCGATCCGACTAATCCGACCAGTCCGAAAAGTCCGACCAGTCTGATTAACCCCATAAAAAATCCCCGCGACTGCGCAGTCGCGGGGATCTTTATTTTCGAGGATTATCTGACTTTTCCGACTAATCCGACTGGTCCGACTAATCCGACTGGTCCGACCAGTCCGAAAAGTCCGACTGGTCTGAAAAGTCCGACCAGTCCGAAAAGTCCGACAATCTATTAATAGTTCTCAACTGAAATCTCGAAGTAGCTCTGCGGATGAGCGCAAACGGGGCAGATCTTAGGAGCATTCTTGCCGATGACGATGTGGCCACAGTTGCGGCACTTCCAGATTCTGTCACCTTCGCGAGAGAATACAACGCCCTTCTCGATGTTGTCAACCAACTTCAGGTAGCGCTCCTCATGATGCTTCTCGATAGCACCTACGCCACGGAACTTGGCAGCAATCTCCTTGAAGCCTTCCTCGTCAGCCTCACGAGCCATGCGGTCGTACATGTCGGTCCACTCATAGTTCTCACCGGCAGCAGCGTCCTTCAGGTTGGTAACGGTGTCAGGAATCTCGCCTCCGTGCAGATACTTGAACCACAGCTTAGCGTGCTCGCGCTCGTTGCCTGCTGTCTCCAGGAAGAGAGCTGCAATCTGCTCGTAGCCGTCCTTCTTGGCCTTTGAAGCATAGTAAGTGTACTTAGCGCATGCCTGGCTTTCGCCTGCGAATGCATCCTGTAAATTTTTCTCAGTTTTTGTTCCTTTCAGTTCTTTCATAATGCTTGTATATTGTGAATCTTTTCTATATTGCAAATGTAACCAATTATTCTGATTCGAACAAGAAATAATGGATTTATTACAAATTATTTTAAGGTTCTTTAGTAAACGGTTTCCCGTAAAACTGCTTATAACGACTACTGCTTCTCTTCCTCCAAGAGGTCGGTGCCGAGGTGCGTACTGGCCTCTCGTTTGATGCGCTCAAGGATAATCTTCGGTTTCGTGGCATAGACGATGTTGCGGATAGAACCGGCGTAGCTGAAGTACTGCCATGCCCAGGAGAGCATCACTGAGAGTTTGTTTTTCACGCCGAGGATGGAGCGCAGGTGGACGACGAGCCACAGCAGCCACGCCATAAAGCCTTGGAAATGAACTTTGCCGATGTCGGCCACGGCTTTGTTGCGGCCAATGGTAGCCATCGAGCCCAGGTCGTTGTAGTGGAAAGCCTGGAGGTTGTTGTTGCCAGCGTTGAGCTTGCGTAGGTTGCGGGCCAGGTTTCTTGCCTGCTGTATGGCCACCTGAGCCAGCTGCGGATGTCCGTTGGGATAGGCTTCGTCGGAAGTCATTAGGCACTGGTCGCCGATGGAGAAGATGCCGTCGAGGCCAGGCACGCGGTTGCACTCATCCACCTTAATGCGGAATCCACGGCCCAGTTTGTTGTTCTCGATACCCACGATAGGCTGAGCCCTGATGCCCGACACCCAAAGGAAGGTGCGGGTGGGGATGCTCGTGCCGTCCTTGATCATCACGCGGAAGTCCTTGTAGTCGGTGACCATCTTGCCAAACTGCACGTCGACGCCCATGCCCTTGAGGAACTTCAGAGCCTTGTCCGACGACTGCTGCGACATGCCGGCCAGGAGTTTGGTGCCTGCCTCCAGGAGGTAGATGTGCATGTGGGAAGCGTCCATATCGGGATAGTCGTAGGGGATGACGTAGCGTTTCATCTCAGAGATGGCGCCGGCAATCTCCACGCCTGTGGCACCGCCGCCCACGATGACTACGTTGAGCAGTTCCTGGCGTTCCTCCTCGGTGGCGCAGGTCAGAGCGCGCTCCAGGTTGGAGAGCAGCACGTTGCGCAGTCCCATGGCTTCATCGAGATGACGCATGGGGATGGCCCACTCCTCAACATCCTTGTTGCCATAGAAGTTGGTCGTGGCTCCGGCGGCAAAGACGAGATAGTCGTAGCTGATCTTGCCGATAGAGGTCTGCAGAATCTTCTTGTTGGGGAAGACGGCACGTGCCTCGGCCATACGGAAGTAGAAGTCCTTGCGCTTGCGGAAGATTTGGCGGAAGGGGAAGGAGATATTGCTTGGTGCCAGACCGGCTGAAGCTACTTGGTAGATGAGGGGCGGGAATTGATGATAGTTGTTTTTGTCGATCAGAACCACCTGCATGCCGCTGCCTTTGAGGTCCTCGGCCAGGCGCAGACCGCCAAGACCGCCGCCGACAATGACGACACGCTTCTGTGATGTTCGTTTGATATTTATGCTCATACGGGTTAAATTTGATAATCTCTAATGCAAAGATAACCTATTTTGTCTTACGTCAGTCCTTTTTCTGCAAGAATATTTCAAGTTTTCTTTAGTTCTGTATTGTTGTGTCTTGTTCAATCCGTCAGCAACTGGGGAGCGCCTGCCTGGCATTCGTCTTTCTGCACTCGCTCCTTATCCTCACTATGCTGGGCGGCAATTGTGATAATTGTGGCCATCGGCGGGCGGCTTATGCGGCATTCTTGATCTTGTTTCCGAGAGTTTATGGCTCACCTAGGGTAGGAAAATATTTCAAACTCCGCTTTGTGAGTAGATTATTGTCGGTTTAGTCACAGCCCTTTACAAGTCATCGAGCCCTGTGAGGGCGGTGCCGTTTTTTAGCCGTATCACTTGGCAGTCTGAAAGTAAAACGCTATATTTGCAGAAAAGAAAAATCCATTATGAGCAACGACTTCAAACTGATACCCTACGGCATCTCTAATTTTAAGCAGGTACGGAATGAAAACAAATATTTGGTCGACAAGACCATGTATTTCGAGAAAATGGAACGGGCAGGCAACTTCCTGTTTCTTGTCCGGCCACGCCGTTTCGGCAAGAGCCTTTTCCTCAGTATGCTCGAGGCCTATTATGATATCAATGAGAAAGACAACTTCCAAGAATTGTTCAGGGGATTGTATGTCGAGCAGCATCCAACAGATAATAGAAATAAATTTCAAGTGCTGCACCTCGATTTCTCGCTGGTAGGGAGTGATGTGGAGAATTTGGAAGAAAACTTCAATCGATATGGCGGACAGGAGTTGGATTCGTTTATAGAATATTATAAGAAGTATTACGATCCTCAGTTTGTAGAGAATGTACACAAAGAGCCCTCGGCTGTAGGCAAACTCAACTTGGTTCGTATAGAGGCAAGGAAAAATAACTTAAAACTGTATCTTGTCGTCGACGAGTATGACAACTTCACCAATAATATTCTGAATATTAAAGGTTTTGAGACTTATCATGCGCTCACTCATGGTACGGGCTTCTATCGCGACGTGTTCAAAATCTTTAAGCCGATGTTCGACCGTATCATCATGCTTGGTGTGTCGCCCATCTCTCTTGACGACCTCACCAGCGGCTACAACATTGCCAAAAACATCACTATGGATTCCCGGTTCAACCAGGTGCTTGGCTTTTCAGAAGATGACGTCAGACAAATGATTCGGTATTACAAGGATGCTGGGGCTTTGCCCGCAAGCGTGACTGAAGACAGCATCATAGATGATATTAAGCCTTGGTACGATAACTATTGTTTTGCAGAGGACAGCTTTGGTACTGAGCCGAGCATGTTCAACAGCGATATGGTGTGTTACTATATGAGTAACCTCATAGAACATGGACGTCGCCCCAAGGAGCGTATCGACCCGAACACGATGACCGACTATGCCAAGTTGAAGCGTCTGATAGAGATTGACAAATTGGAAGGCGAAAGACTCAATGTCATTCATCATATCGCCGAAGACGGATACATCTACGGCATTGTAGTCACTCATTTTCCTGCCGAAAGGATGATGGAATTCGGCAACTTCATCAGCCTGCTCTACTACTATGGCATGCTCACCATCGGCGGTGTGGAGGGCGAATTGCTCAAGCTCACCATTCCCAATAACAACGTGCGCTTGCAGTATTACCGCTACCTATTGGATGAATATCAGTCAATAGCTTCTGTGAATACCACCGAGTTGAGTCTGAATTTCAGCCGTGCTGCACTCAAGGGAGACTGGCAGCCACTCCTCTCGTTCATCTGCAAAGCCTACCACGACACCACTGCCGTGCGACAGCTCATTGAGGGCGAACGCAACCTGCAAGGATTCATGAATGCCTACCTGACGCTGACCAAATATTACCTCGTCGCACCGGAGATGGAGTTCAGCCACGGCTACTGTGACTTCTTCCTGTTGCCCAACTACGAGGTCTATCCGATGGTGGCCCACAGCTATATCCTCGAGTTGAAGTATCTCAAGGCCGACGCTACCGAAGCCGATGCCGCGCAGCAGTGGGCAGAAGCGGTGGAGCAGATCAAGACGTATGCCGTAGACAAGAAACTGCAGTCCATGCTCCACGGAACACAGCTCCACTGCATCGTCGTGCAGATAAAAGGCTACGACCTCGTGAGAATGGAAGAAATATAAGGATAACCAACAGACCCACCCCCAGCCCCTCCCTCTGTAGGGAGGGGCTGGGGGTGGGTCTTCTCCTACGCTCACTCTGTAGGGATGGGCATAACAATCGCTAGGAATCATTTGAAAAAGCCTCCCACACGTCACGTGCAGGAGGCTCAAAGAGTTCATTATTATGAAATAGCCGAATCAGAAAGATGCGGCCAGTAAATCTTTCTTGATGTTGTTGAAGCATTCTGAAAGCCGTCTGTAAGTCTTTTCTCCCGCTTTCTTGCATCCACTGCTGTACTGCAGCGATGGATTGATGCCAGCCCTGCGGGCCACCTCGTTTACATTGAAGTAATCGAAGTAGTTGAAGAAAGACTGCAAATCATATTTATATTCCAAAGCTATATCGCCTTGTAAGTCGCCGGCCTGTCTTGCTTCCTCGAGACAAACCTCCAAGTCCTTCTTGGCTTCTTCCACGGTCAGGCCACAACCATTATATCCGCCGTTGCCGATCTCCGTGCTGCACCAGTAATTGCCATCGGTGCCTTTTTCCACTGTTACGATTGCTTTTGTCATTATATCTTAGCTTATGCTGTTATACAGATATCCTTTACCTTCCTCTTATTCTCCTTCTTGCTTCTGCGAGGCTTGGCGCTCAAGGGCCAATTCCTTTTCTTGTTGTTGCCGCTTGAAAATGCGCATATAGTGTATCATCACAAAGGCTGTGACGATTGACGACAGCAGGTCGGCAGCGGGCAGGGAGAACCATACGCCATTCAGCTTGAAAAGCAACGGGAGAAGTCCGAGCATGGGCAGAAGGAAGATGAGCTGGCGGGAGAGCGAGAGGAAGATGCTCACCTTCACCTTACCGATACACTGGAAGAAATTGGTGGTGACCATCTGATAACCCACAATGGGGAACATGCAGCCACAGATGCGCAGGGCGTTGGCAGCGATGTCGGTGAGCGTGGGGTCGGTGGTGAAGAGGCGCACGCACAGCCGGGGCAGGAACATGGAAAAACACCAGCCAATGACCATCACGCCTGTTGCGCTGAGCATCGTGAGCTTGAGCACGCGCATCAGACGGTCGAAGTTCTGGGCACCGAAGTTGTAGCCCGCAATGGGCTGCATGCCCTGGTTGAGACCCATCACGAACATGGTGAAGACGAAGAGTATCTTGTTGGAAATACCATAGGCACCAACGGCAAAGTCGCCGCCATAGCGCACCAACTGATTGTTGATGAAGATGACGATGATGCAGGAGCAGACGTTCATACAGAAAGGCGAGATGCCAATGCCGATGATGTTGCTGACGATTTGGGAGTGGAGTCTGTAGGTGCCGCGGCGGAAGTGGATGAGCTCACGCTTGTTGCTCAACAGGCGTATCTGATAGCAGAGCGCCAACACCTGAGCCAGAATGGTGGCATAGGCAGCGCCGCTGATGCCCAGTCCGAGTCCCCAAGGATAGATGAAGATGGGGTCGAGGATGGTGTTGAGCACCACGGTGAAGATAGTGGCGGTCATGGCCTGACGCGGCTTGGAGGCGGCGCGCAGCACGGCGTTGAGGCCGAGATAGGTGTGGGTGACGACGTTGCCCGCCATGATGATGACCATGTATTGGCGGGCGTAGGGCAGGGTGGCATCGCTGGCACCGAAGAAGCGGAGGATGGGGGCGAGAAACACAAGACAAATCACCGACAGTATAACGCCCATGTAGACGTTGAGCATGAGTGTATTGCCGAGGATATTCTCTGCCGTGCGGTAGTCTTTCTGTCCCAGTTTCACGGAAAGGAAGGTGGAGGAGCCCACGCCGATGGCAGCTCCGAAGGCTCCCGTGAGGTTCATGAAGGGGAAGGTGATGGCCAGTCCGGAGATGGCGATTGGTCCCACGCCCTGACCGATGAAGATGGAGTCGACCATGTTGTAGAGCGATGAGGCCAGCATGGCCACGATGGCTGGGAGGGCATACTGCCATAGCAGGTGTCCTACGGGTTTGGTGCCGAGTTCGAGAGTTGCTTGAAGATTATTCATTGAATTATTTTTTTTTCGGACTGGTCGGACTTTTCAGACTTTTCGGACTTTTCAGACTTTTCAGACTGGTCGGACTTTTCGGACTGGTCTGACCAGTCGGACCAGTCCGAAAAGTCCGATCGGTCTGATTACTCCAGGTCAAGGTGATTGACGTTCACTTCATCGCTGATGAAGATGCGGGCGCCCTCCTTGAAGCGGTCGGGATTCTCTGTGGTGTAGTAGGCCACCTGACCTCCCTTGGTGCACCGGGCATCCATGTCGGGATGGCGGTGGAGATAGTCCTTCAGGCTGGAGGCTACATATTCGCCCTGCGGCACGATGCGCACGTCGGGACTGACGTATTTCACAATCTTGGGCAGCAGTATAGGATAGTGGGTGCAGCCCAGGATGAGCGTGTCGATGAGCGGATCCTTCTGCATGAGCTGGTCGAGGCGCTTCTTTACAAAGTAGTCGGCACCGGGCGAATCAGCCTCGTTGTACTCTATGAGCGGCACCCAGAACGGACAGGCCTGACCCGACACCTTGATGTTGGGCCACAGTTTGGCAATCTCCATCTCATAGCTGCGGCTGCGGATGGTGCCCTCTGTGGCAACGATGCCGACGTGGTTGTTGCGGGTTATCTTGCCTACGACCTCTGCCGTAGGGCGGATGACACCCAGCACGCGGCGGTTGGGGTCGAGCTGCGGCAGGTCGTTCTGCTGTATTGTGCGCAGGGCTTTGGCCGAGGCCGTGTTGCAGCCGAGGATGACGAGATGACAGCCCATCTGAAACAGTTTCACCACGGCCTGACGCGTGAACTGATAGACCACGTCGAACGACCGCGGACCATAGGGTGCACGGGCATTGTCGCCCAGGAATATAAAGTCGTATTGGGGCAGCAGCTGACGTATGCCATGAAGGATGGTGAGTCCGCCGTAGCCTGAATCGAAGATGCCAATAGGACCGGCAGTTTGTGGTAAATCCATAGTCATCGCTTATTTTAGAATGCTTTTCATCCGGGCTGTTACGTCCTCGCCCGTAGCGTGGGAGACGAAGGGCAGCGCGTTGTTGTCGGTGTTGAGGATGAAGTCGTAGCCGCTCTGGTTGCCGATGGTCTGAGCCGCTTCGGCGATGCGCCGCTTCAGAGGCTCAAGCGCATCCTTCTTGGCTTGCGAGAGCAGCCGCTCGGCCTGCTGTTTGAAGTCGATACCTTTCTGCATGAGTTCCTCCAGCTCAGCCTGGCGCTTGGCGCGGATGGTCGGGGCGAAGCTGCTCTGACCCTCGAGAAACTCTTCGTATTTCTGGTTGAACTCGTCTTCGGAGCGCTTCTGCTCCGCCTCATACTGGGCGCGGAGGTTGTCGAGCTGGTGCATGGCGAGCGTGTAGTCGCTCATGGAGTGGAGCACCTCGTCGTAGCTGAAGTAGCCGAAGCTGACTCTGTGGCCGGCTGCAGCCGTGCTGGCGTGCTCCTGAGCCGCAGCGGCGAGGGGCAGGAGCGTGAGGATGAGAATGTAGATGTATCTTTTCATTGTTTTAACGAAAAAACCACAGACGTCGGAAAACGCCTGTGGTGTCTGCTAGCGCTTTTGAGGCGCAATGTTTTTATTTCAACTTAGCAAGTTCAGCCTTCACCTCGGCGGTAACGTCGGTGCTGAGCGTCGTGCTGACGTAGGGGATGCCGGCGCCAATGTCCATGATGTAGACATACTTGCCGCGGTCGCCAACGTTCTTGATGGCATTCTGCAGTTTGGTCTGAATCGGGGCGAGCTTCTCCTGCTGCAGTTTCTGCATGGCGGCAGCGTCGTCCTGCTGAGCCTGCTGATACTTCTGATAGAGGGTCTGCAGTTCGGTCTCGGTTTCTTTCTTCTTGGCATCAGGCATCGTGGAGGCAGCCTTCTGATACTCGTCGCTCTTGCGCTGCAGCTCATCTGCCATCTGCTTGAGCTCGCTGTCGTAGATCTTTGCCTGCGACTCGACCTCACCTTGTGCCTTAATGAATTCAGGCAGTGACTGTACTACTTCCTGAACGTTGAGGTGTCCGAACTTCTGCTGTGCGAATGTTGCCAGAGGGGCAAACATCATCAACATCAAAATAAGTTTTTTCATTTTCTTTCTGATTGTTATTTATTTGTTATAGTAGAATCTTTCTGAATAAGCGCATGGCGTCAGTTGACGCTGTAGCCCAGTTTTTCCAGCACTTCATTGCTGATGTCCACCTTTGGCGATGCGAAGACGATGCCGGCGTTGGCCGCACGGTCGAGTACCATGCTGTAGCCGCGCAGGTCGGAGATTTCCTTCACGGCGTTGTAGATCTCGTCCTGAATGGGCGACATCAGGCTCTCGCGCTTCTTGAAGAGCTCGCCTTCGGGACCGAAATACTTGCGCTTGAGATCGGAGGCTTCCTTCTCTTTCTTCATGATCTCCTCCTGCTTGGCTTTCTTCTGCTCCTGCGAGAGGAATACCACCTCGTTCTGGTAGTTCTTATACATTGTGGAAGCCTCGGTGTTGAGAGCCTCCACCTCGGCCTGCCATTTCTTCGACACCTGGTTGAGCTGCTCGTTGGCGCGCTCGTAGGCGGGTATGTGGCCGAGAATATATTCCATGTCGACAAGCGCATACTTCTGTGCCGACATCGACATTGACGCTACCAGCATCACTGCCATTAAAATGAATTTTCTCATAGTTGTTTCTTTTCTGTCTCTTGTTTACTTCAGACGTTCAATCCCCACCGGATGTTACACCGCCGGCGGGATTAGAACTCCTGTCCGAGGATGAAGTGGAAGTGGCTTCCACCCTGGTTGGATCCGAATATCATCTTGTCGAAGCCGTAGCCCCAGTCGATACCCATCAAGCCCACCATAGGCAGCATGATTCTCACGCCGACACCGGCAGAGCGGCGCATGCTGAAGGGGTTGAAGTCCTTGGTGTCGTGCCAGGCGTTACCGCCCTCGAGGAATCCGAGCGCATAGATCGTGGTGTTGCCCAGCATGAGGGGATAGCGGAGCTCCAGCGTCATGCGGTCGTAGGCGTAGCCCTCGTAGTAGTAAGGCGTGAGAGAGCCGTTCTCGTAACCACGCAGACCGATGGTCTCCTCGGCGTAGCCCGTGGAATAGCCCGACATACCGTCACCACCCATGTAGTAGGTCTCAAACGGGCTCTTCTTGTACTTGTTGTAGCTGCCCAGCAAACCGAACTCCACGCGCGTCATGAGCACGAAGGTCTTCGGAGCGTTGGAGAGAGCGGTGAACGTGCGGGCCTTGAACTTCCACTTGTGGTATTCCACCCAGCGATACTTCTCCTGCTGTTCGGCAAGATAAGTCGACGAGTTGCGGTCGTTGGCCAGGTTCTTGTAGTCCTTGTGGTCCCAGGCACTCCATGGCGGCGTGAGGCTGACGCTGGCTTCGAACTCCGAACCGCGGCGGGGGAAGATCTGGTTGTCGGTCGACGCACGATTGAGCGAGATGCTCAGGTTGATGTTGTTGGCATTACCATTCGTCATCAGAAAGTAGCGCCAGTTCTTCATCATGTAGCGCGTATAGGAGAGCGAGGCCGACAGCGTGAAGTAGTCGTCGGGCCAGCGCAGACGCTTGCCCCAGCCGATAGAGCCGCCAATCATCTTGATCCACGTGTCGGGATCGTAGAAGTTCTCGTAGTTATTATAATTGTAGTTGCTCATACCGCTCATATAATTATAATAGTTGTAGAGGTAGCCGCTGCTGTAGTAGGTGTCGGAGACGTCGCTCTGCTTGCTGTAGAAGAAGCCCACGGTGAACTGGTTGGGTCGTTTGCCGCCGAACCAGTTGGTGGAGTAGCTGAAGTTGATGCTGTTGTAGTAGCTGGCGTTGGTCTGGAAGCCGATTTTCAGCACCTCACCGTCGCCCACGGGCAAGATGCCGCGGTGCTCCTTGTTCTTGTTGAACAGGTTGCGGATGGAGAAGTTGTTGAGCGTCAGTCCCACCTTACCGATGATACCCGTCTGTCCCCAACCCAGCGAGAGCTCAATCTGGTCGTTGCTCTTCTGTACGAGGTTCCAGTTGACGTCTACGGTACCGTTCTCATAGTCGGGCTCAATCTTCGGCTCCACCTTCTCCGGGTCGAAGTGGCCCATGGAGGCAAGCTCACGTGCCGAACGCATGATGGCCTCTTTGGAGAAGAGGTCGCCCGGCTTCGTACGCAGCTCACGGCGCACGACGTTCTCGTAGAGGCGGTCGTTGCCGTTGATGCGCACGTGGCTCAAGTGGGCCTGCGTGCCTTCGGTGATCTGCATTTCGAGGTCGATGGAGTCGCCCACGATGTTCACCTCAGTGGGCTGGATGTTGGAGAACACATAGCCGTTGTTGTAGTAGAGGTTGCCCACGGCGTCGTCGTCCTCCTGCAAGCGCTTGCTGAGCTGCTTCTGGTTGTAGACGTCACCCTTCTTCATGCCCAGCACGGCCGACAGATAGTCGGACGAGTAGACGGTGTTGCCCACCCAGGTGATGTTGCGCAGATAGTAGCGCTGGCCTTCGTTGACCTTGATATAGATGTTGACGTGCTTGGGGTCGTTGTCCCAGACGCTGTCTTTCAGAATCTCAGCATCGCGATAGCCCAGCTCGTTGTATTTGTCGATGAGGTTTTTCTTGTCCTTTTCCCAACGTTCGGGAGTGTATTTCTTCGACTTGAGGAAGGTCGACAGCTTTCCGGCCTCGTGGGTCTTGGAGAAGGCGCCCTTGGTGAAGAGTCCGCCCTTGATGCGCGAGTTCTTCAGGTGCTTGTTGCCCTCGATGATGATGTGGCGCACTTTCTTCTTCTCCTTCTTGTCGATGATGACGTCGAGAATCACCTGGTTCTGCTCAGCCACGTCGGGACGTTGCTGAATGTCGATGACGGCATCCTTGAAGCCTTTCTCGTCGAAGTATTTCTTGGCCAGCAGCTTGGCACGGTCGAGCATGTTGGGCGTGAGCTGACTGCCGTTGAGCAGGCCGAGCTTATTCTCCAAGTCGGTCTTCTCGCTCTTCTTCACACCCACATAGTTGATTTTCGACACGCGCGGTCTCACCTTGAGCGAGATGTGCAGCCACACCTTGTCACCCACGATGCTGTCGGCCGAAATCTTCACGTCGGAGAAGAGTCCGTGTCGCCAGTATCTCTTCACGGCATTGGTGATCTCGCTGCCTGGCAGGGAGATCTGCTGTCCCACGCTGAGTCCGGAGATACCCGTGAGGACATAGTCCTCGTAGCCCTCGATGCCGCTGACGTTGAATCCGCCGATGATCACTCTTCGCGGCGTTCCGGCGTAGGTGATGTCGGGATGTACCAGGGCATTCTGAGCCTGCATGGCCAAAGAGCAGGCCAGAGCCATTGCTGCTGCTAAAACTTTCTTCTTGTTATGGTGCATATCAGATACTTTCTTTTTCTACCTGAGCCTCGGTCTTGCCGAAACGACGCTGGCGGCTCTGATAGCTGATGATGGCCTTGTGGAGCGCTTCCGCGTCGAAGTCGGGCCAATAGGTGTCGCAGAAATACAGTTCGGAGTAGGCCACCTGCCAGAGCAGATAGTTGCTGAGCCTGAGCTCGCCGCCCGTACGGATGAGCAGGTCGGGATCGGGCATGAAGGCTGTCTCCAGATTGCTGGCGAAGGCTTCCTCGGTGAAGAGCGAGTCGATGTCGCTGACCTTCAGGCCGGGCTTCTGGCTCAAGGCGTTGGCCGCGGTGCGGCGCATGGCCTCGACGATTTCCCAGCGCGAGGAGTAGCTCAGTGCCACCACCATCGTCATCTTGTTGTTGTTGGCAGTGTGCTCCTCGGTCTCGCGCAGCTTCTGCTGTACGTTTTCCGGCAGTCGTTTCCTGTCGCCGATGACCCTGAATCGCACGTTGTTCTCCATGAAAATCTCGTCTTCCAGCGAGGTGAGCACCAGTCCCATGAGGGCGCTGATCTCTTCTGCTGGGCGATTCCAATTTTCTGTAGAGAAGGTATAGAGCGTGAGATATTTCACCCCGAGGCGCGTACACTCCTTGGTGATGCGCCTCACGGCCTCCACGCCTTCCTGATGGCCGAAGCTCCGGTCTTTGCCGCGCTCCGTGGCCCAGCGTCCGTTGCCGTCCATGATGATGGCAATGTGGCGGGGTATGCGGGTCATGTCAAGTTCTGCCATATATGTATATTGCTGTATCTCTAATAATTGTCTTTGTTGCAGGTGACGCACTTTGCTGAGAAACTGTAGGTCAGGCTCACCATGAGCGCCGAGTAGCAGTCGGTATTCTTGAAAGCGCCCGAGCTCTTCACGTAGGCGGGGTCTTTCACGCCGTCGAGCTCATCGTTGAGCGAGAAGTGCATGGCCCAGCTCAGTCCGAGGTTCACGCGGGGCCCGATCTTGTATTTCAGACCAATACCCATTGGGACGTTGGCCGTGAACACGTTGTTGCCGCCACCGCTGACGCTTGTGGCTCCGATGCCGCCGAAGACGTAGGGCGTCAGCCGCTTTGCGCCACGGTAGTCGCGGCCTGTGCCGTAGGGCCAGAAGTTGTATTCGAACGTCAGGCTCACGTCGACCAGCGTGTTGCTGAACTCGTAGGGCTGCTGCTGATAGTCGGGATAGTAGGTCTCGACGTCGGCCGAAGAGCCTTTCAGCTTGCCGTAGAATCCGGAGAGGTTCAGTCCGATATAGGGATTGAAGAGTCTGCGCACCACGATGCCTCCACCGGGCTGCAGGTCTTTGATGAGGCTGCCGTTGAAGTCGCCCAGATAGCCCACCATACCGCCTTCCACGCCAATCTCCATGCGGTATATGGGATCTTCCTGCGCACCGGCACCGGCGGCAGAGAGCATCACAATCAGCATCGAGATAAGCAGTCGTCTCATAGATTCTATCCTCTATTTATAATAATGTATTGGGAAGGCAAGCCCCCTTGCTCAGTCCTTCCTGGGAAAGGTCGTCCCCCAGTTTATTTCGTGAAGGCCTTCTGTTCCTCGGCCCATCCCAGCCGGTTGATGCGGCCGCGCCATACGATGCCCGTCGTGGCATCAGCTATCCAGAGATAGTGGTCCTTGTCGGTCGTGATGGCGAAGTTCTTGGGCGAGGAGAATCCGCTTGGCAGGGCCATCGTGGTGTCTCTCTGCCATGTGATGCCGTTGTCGGCCGAGCGGTAGAAGCCTGTAGCGCCCCAGTTTGTGCCGTTGGTCATGGTCGAGCTGCCCAGAGCCACGAACATGCCGTCGTAGGCCACCACTTGCAGGTTGCTGAGCGCGTGGAGCGGATAGGGATTGGTGACATCCCAGTTGAAGAGCGACCAGGCCTGAGTCTGCATGGTCGAGGGCTCCTCAATCTTTCCCCACACCACGGCCGTAGAGTCTCCCTGGGCGTAATCACGATTGCCGCAGAGCAGCAGTCGGTAGGAGTCCTCGTTGGTCTGCAGCTGCTGGGCGCAGAGGCTGATGTCGTTTGCGGGCAGCCATGCTGTGCTGGCGTCATATTTTTCTGCGGTCCAAGTGGCGCCGTCCGAGCTTGAGGCGATATTGCCGTCGGCATCGAAGGCGTAGAGCTTCGTCTTTGAAGCGCCGAGGAAACGCTTGATCTGTGTCGATTCCGATTTCCAGCTCTGTCCATCGCTCGTGCGTAGCAACCGGCCGCCGGAGAGCACGTAGAGCGTGTCGTTGAGCACGGCAGAGTTGATATAGGCACTGGCGTCAAGCTGCTGTTCCATCTGCGACCAGTTGGCGGCCGATGGGCGCGAGGCGGTGAAGCCTGCGGCGTTGGCGAGGAGGAACAGCCTGTCGGCGGTGGCGTAGATGCGCATTCCGCTGTAGGCCGTGAGAGCGTTGAGCGTTCCCATATTGCTCCATGTCAGCGTGTCGCCGTACTGCTTGTGCACATTCACCGAGACGGTATACTCTCTGTATTCGCCGTTGTGGTTGTAGATGCGCACCTTTCGTGGCTGGGTGAAGTCGACGCTGTCGGTGCTCGACCAGTAGGAGAGCGAGTCGCTGTTGATGCTCTTCAGGACGATGGTGCCCGAGTTTTTCGACGATATGGTGGCCACGGTCTTCGACACGTCCACGCCCACCGGCAGGGAGTCGGTGTTGTAGACGAGGCGCTTCTGCTGGTCGATGTAGAACTTGTAGCTGCTGCAGTCGAGCGTGGTACTGGCAACGCTGTCGGCATTGACGCGCTTGTTGTATTTCAGCGTGCCAAGCGAGAAAGCAGTGAGGGCGGTATCGTCGTAGTACGTAATATCGTCATCGTTGTTTCCCAGACAGGAAGCCAACATCATCGAACAAGCCAACAGGCCGCCTATGGAGTATATGAAGTGTTTCCTCATTTATCAATTTACCTTTTAGGTGCAAAGTTAATCAGAATTTCGCAAAAGAAACGACTTTTTGACGTAATATTGTTGAATTTAAGTAGTTTGGAACGATATTTTAAGTTTGTTTAGTTGTAAATAACTATTTTGTGCATTCTTGCAAATCGTGTTCGTCTTTGGGTTGAGATAGCAGTATTGGCGCCATACGCGGCAGCGGGTTCACGCATTGAAGCGCTGTCGCCGCCTTGTCCGCGATGCGTTGAGGCTGTGCGAGCGATTGTTGATGATTCGTGACAGCTGTCACGAAAGTGCGTGACAGCTGTCACGAACGAACGTGTCAATTGTCACGAACGAGCGTGACATTTGTCACGAACAAACGTGACATTTGTCACGTGACGGTCGTCACTTAAGTACGTGACGGTCGCCACGAAGAAGCGTGACGTTCGTCACGAATGAACGTGATGGTCGTCGCGAAGAAACGTGACGGTCGTCACGAGAGATTGGCTTCAGTCTGGGCTTTTGGTGGTCTGCGCGCTTCGCGCTGGTGTGCCCCCTTTTGGGCTATAGCAACCAAAAACATTTTATTAGTCTGACCGATCGGACTGATCGGACCGGTCTGACCAGTCGGATTAGTCAGATTGGTCGGAGAGTCTGCTCAAACAGCAAGCAAAAAAAAACGGGGCTTCATCTCACGACGAAGTCCCGCAGCAAACTTAAACAACCAATAAAAGAAATAGTTGCTTTTCTTATATTGAATTTTCCCTGCATTAGAGGGAAACAGGCGGATTCTATTCCTTAGCGGATGAACAGAAGCTCGCGATACTTGGGCAGCTCCCAGAGCTCATCGCTGACGACGAGCTCCAGCTTGTCGATGTGGTAGCGGATGATATCCATCTTCGGAGCCACGGTGTCGTGGTAGGCGATGGCCTTCTCGCGGGTGTCCTCAATCTTGTTGGCCACCTTGCGGGCGTTGACGAGCTCCTCCACGTTGGTCTCGATGGTCTGCGTGCGCTCGGCAATCTCCTCAATGAGCTTCTTGTTGCGGGCGGTGAGCTTGGTGGCGTCGTCCTTGCCGAAGATAGCGTACATGTTGTCCACGTTCTTGGCCAGCTGGCTCTGATAATGGGTAGCCACGGGGATGATGTGGTTCATGCTCAGGTCGCCCATCACACGGGCCTCAATCTGAATCTTCTTGGTGTAGGTTTCCCATTTCACCTCGTTGCGGGCCTTGAGCTCATGCTCGGTCATCACGTTCTGGCTCTCAAACATCTTGATGCTGTCCTTGTCGAGATAGCGGTCGAAGCAGAGCGGGCAGCTGGGCTCGCAGTCGAGTCCGCGCTTGGCAGCCTCTTCCTTCCACTCCTCGCTGTAGCCGTTGCCGTCGAAGCGGATGGGCTTGCAGGTCTTGATGTCCTCGCGCAGCACGTCGATGATGGCCGATGTCTGGTCCTCACCCTTTGCGATGAGAGCGTCGACACGCACCTTGAAGTTGCTCAGAGCCTCGGCAACAGCCGTGTTGAGCACGATCATGGCCGATGCGCAGTTGGCCTCAGAGCCTACGGCGCGGAACTCAAAGCGGTTGCCGGTGAAGGCGAAGGGAGACGTACGGTTGCGGTCGGTGTTGTCGATCATCAGTTCAGGAATCTGCGGAATGTCGAGTTTCATGCCCTGCTTGCCGTCGATCTTGAACAGGTCGCTCTTGTCGGCCTTCTCGATATGGTCGAGCAGATCGCTGACCTGCTTGCCGAGGAAGCTAGAGATGATGGCTGGAGGTGCCTCGTTGGCGCCCAGACGATGGGCATTGCCGGCGCTCATGATCGAAGCCTTGAGCAGTCCGTTGTGCTTGTAGACACCCATCAGTGTCTCAACGATGAACACCACGAAGCGCAGGTTGTCCTCAGGCGTCTTGCCGGGTCCGTGGAGCAGAATGCCGGTATCGGTAGAGAGGCTCCAGTTGTTGTGCTTACCCGAACCGTTGATGCCGTCGAAGGGCTTCTCGTGGAGCAGGGCGCGGAATCCGTGCTTGCGGGCCACCTTCTTCATCAGGCTCATCAGGAGCATGTTGTGGTCTACGGCCAGGTTGGTGTCCTCGAAAATAGGAGCCACCTCAAACTGGTTGGGGGCCACCTCGTTGTGGCGGGTCTTGCAGGGGATGCCCAGCTCAAGAGCCTGGATTTCCAAATCCTTCATGAAGGCCTGCACGCGGTCGGGGATGGTGCCGAAATAGTGGTCTTCCATCTGCTGGTTCTTTGCCGAGCTGTGACCCATGAGGGTACGGCCGGTGAGAACGAGGTCGGGACGGGCCATGTAGAGGCTCTCGTCGACGAGGAAGTACTCCTGCTCCCAGCCCAGGTTGCTGCGAACCTTCTTCACGTCTTTGTAGAAATAGTGGCAAACGTCGGTGGCAGCTTCGCTGACGGCTCTCAGGGCGCGCAGCAAAGGAGCTTTGTAGTCGAGTGCCTCACCAGTGTAGGAGATGAACACGGTGGGGATGCAGAGCGTGTCGTCCATGATGAACACGGGGCTCGTGGGGTCCCATGCTGAATAGCCGCGGGCCTCGAAGGTGTTGCGGATACCGCCAGAAGGGAACGACGAGGCGTCGGGCTCCTGCTGTACGAGCAGCTTTCCGGAGAACTCTTCGATCATTCCGCCCTTGCCGTCATGCTCGATGAAGGCGTCGTGCTTCTCAGCGGTGCCTTCGGTGAGGGGCTGGAACCAGTGGGTGTAGTGGGTGACACCGTTCTCGTCGGCCCACTGCTTCATGCCTTTTGCCACGGCATTGGCAATGCTGCGGTCCAGGGGAGCTCCGTTGTCGATAACGTCGATGAGCTTCTCGTAGACGTCGGCGGGAAGATACTTGTACATCTTTGCACGATTGAACACTTTCTTGCCGAAATACTCAGAGGGGCGCTCCAGCGGGGAGATAACCTCGACGGGCTTGCGGGCTGAGGCCTTTTCGACTGCGTCAAATCTTAATACTGCCATATTGTTGATATGTTTTGAATGTTGTTTTTTCTGTTTGTTATAAATGTTGTGCGCTCAGATTATTTCATCCATTCGCCAATGCGCTTCATGGCTTCCTCAACGTCCTCGCGGTTGCCGAAGGCGGTGAAGCGGATGTAGCCTTCGCCGCTGGGACCGAAGCCCACGCCCGGCGTGCAGACGATGCCGGCTCCGTAGAGCAACTGCTCGAAGAACTTCCAGCTGTCCATGCCGTTGGGCGTCTTCACCCAAAGATAGGGCGCGTTCTTTCCGCCATAGACGGTGAATCCCAGCTTGTTCAGCGCCTGGTGCATAATCTCGGCGTTGCCCATATAGTAGTCGATGGTCTTCCGGGTCTGCTCGCGGCCCTCGGGAGTATAGGTGGCCTCGGCGGCGCGCTGGCTGATGTAGCTGGTGCCGTTGAACTTCGTCGACTGGCGGCGCTCCCACAGATGGTTGAGCTCCACGGGCTTTCCGTCGAGCGTGACGGCCTGCAGCTCCTTTGGAATCACCGTATATCCGCAGCGCACGCCCGTGAAACCGGCCGTCTTGGAATAGCTGCGGAACTCGATGGCGCACTTGCGGGCGCCTTTGATCTCATAAATGGAATGGGGAATATTTTCGTCTCTGATATAGGCTTCGTAAGCAGAATCGTAGAAGATGACGCTCTCGTTGCGCAGGGCGAAGTTGACCCACTTGCGCAGCTCGTCTTTCGACAGCACCGTACCCGTCGGGTTGTTGGGGTAGCAGAGGTAGATCATGTCTACGCGGTGGTCGGGCAACTGGGGAGTGAAGTTGTTCTCGGCCGTACAGGGGAAGTAAGTCACGCTGCTCCAGCGGCCGTTCTCAAACACGCCGGCGCGGCCAATCATCGCGTTTGAGTCGATGTAGACGGGATAGATAGGGTCGGTGACGCCGATGCTGTTGTCCCATCTCAGTATTTCCTGAATATTTCCGGTGTCGCTCTTGGCGCCGTCGTTGACGAAAATCTCGCTGATGTCGAGATGTATGCCGCGCGAGAGATAGTCGTTCTTCAGAATGGCCTCGCGCAGGAAGTCGTAGCCGTGCTCAGGACCATAGCCGCGGAAGGTCTCCTTCTTCGACATCTCGTCGACGGCCTTGTGCATGGCCTCAATCACCGCCGGGCAAAGGGGCTGCGTCACGTCGCCGATGCCAAGGCTGATGACCCGCTCCTTGGGGTGAGACACCTTGAAAGCATTCACCTTCTTGGCAATGTCGGAGAACAAGTAGTTGTTCGACAGCTTTAAAAAATGTTCGTTAACTAATGCCATATTGTTTGCTTGTTATTGGTTGTTGTCTATGTTTTCTTACTGGTATTGGTCAAGGAAGCTCGATCTCGCCTTCGAAGGCGAAGGCCGCAGGGCCGGTCATGTAGACGTGGTTGTCGTCGTGCCACTCGATGTGGAGCGTGCCGCCGTCCATCACGATGTCGCTCTTTCGCGGGCAGCGCTTTGTCTGGGCTGCGGCAACGGCCGTGGCACAAGCGCCAGTGCCGCAAGCCATTGTGATGCCTGAGCCCCGTTCCCACACCCGCGTGCGGAGCACTCCGGGCTTCTGCAGCTGAGCAAACTCGATGTTGCAGCGCTGCGGGAACGCATTATCCCTTTCCAATCTTGATCCTATACTTTTTATATCTAACTTTTCAATATCAACGTCGGAGCCGAGAAACATCACGTAGTGGGGATTGCCCATCGACACGAAGACGCCTTCCTCGCAGCCGGCCTCCTTGAGCAGCGGGTCCATGTGGCCGTCGGCGACGCTCTGCTTGTCGAACTGCTCGGCCATGTCGAACCGCGGCTCCAGCATGTCCACCGTCACGCTCTCCACGCGGTTCATGCCGTCGATGTGGAGATCGAGCGTCTTGATGCCGGAGAGCGTCTGCAGTTTGATCACGCGCTTGTCGGTCAGTCCCTTGTCGTAGAGGTACTTGCCGATGCAGCGGCTGGCGTTGCCGCACATCATGGCTTCGGAGCCGTCGGCATTGAAGATGCGCATCGTGAAGTCGGCGCCGCTTTCAGGTGCAGCCTTGTCGATAAGAACCAATCCGTCGCTCCCGATGCCGAAATGATAACGGCTCCACGCAATGGCGGCCGCCGACGGGTCGGGAATGGGATAGTGCAGCGTGTCAACATATATATAGTCGTTGCCGGCTCCGTGCATCTTCGTAAAATGAATGGTTCTTCGCATAGTGTTCTGTCTCCTGTTTTCTTTATTCAATATAAGTGTTCTGTTTCCTTCAATTAAGCTGAATTGACAATCTGATTCTTTCTAAGTGCAAAATTACAACATTTTGTTTAATCCAGCTATCACCGACCGACACTTTTTTCTAAATTTTATGCTTTTATACGAATGTGTAATCGTTTTTAGCAAAAATGTTATCAAACTGTAATCGTTTAGCCGTCGAATTGTGACAAAATGAAGATTTAACAAAGAAAGTAAAATCGTTTTGTTTTAATTTTTAGATTATTAATGACTATTTGATTAAATTTGCACCATCAAACTTACGTTTTGCCAATGTTAAGTGAATAGTTATTATTAGAGAGAAAGTTATGAAAAAGATTGAAGCTATTATTCGGAAGACGAAATTCGAGGAAGTGAAAGAAGCTCTTCTGGCGGCGGGTATCGAATGGTTCTCCTATTATGATGTAAGAGGAGAGGGAAAAATGCGCCAGGCGCGTATCTATCGTGGTGTGATGTACGACACCAGCAGCATTGAGCGCGTGTTGCTCAACATCGTCGTTCGCGACAAGAACGTCGAGAAGACCATCAAGGCCGTTGAGGAAGCCGCACGCACAGGCGAGATCGGCGACGGACGCATCTTTGTCATTCCGGTGGAAGACACCGTGCGCATCCGCACGGGAGAGCGTGGCGACATTGCCCTATACAACGCCGAGAAAGAGGAATAGCCATTCCCGGTGTTTCGGAAGAGAGAGAATATATATAATAAGGTAAAAGGATTGTAACTAAACAAACGAAGAGGATAACTTATGACGAGCATACAGGATTTGAGTATTTCTATCGACACCGTATGGATGTTGCTTGCTGCCATGCTGGTGTTTTTCATGCAACCCGGTTTTGCGTTGTGTGAGGCCGGTTTCACGCGCAGTAAGAATACGGCCAACATACTTTTCAAAAATTTCGTCGACTTCATGTTGGGGTCGGTGCTGTTCTGGTTTGTGGGCTTCGGCTTCATGTTCGGTTCCAACGGCCAGGGCTTCATCGGAATGCCTAATTTTGGCGACCTCAGCTTCTATCATAACGCCAACGGCCTTCCCACAGAGGGCTTCCTCATCTTCGAGACCGTGTTCTGCGCCACCAGTGCCACCATCGTTTCCGGTGCCATGGCCGAGCGCACAAAGTTCTCGATGTATTGCGTCTATTCGTTCTTCATTAGCCTCTTGATATATCCCGTCGAGGGCCACTGGACATGGGGCGGCGGCTGGCTCTGCAATGCCGATCCGTCGAGCTTCATGATGCGCACCTTCGGCGTCACCTTCCACGACTTCGCCGGTTCGGCCGTTGTGCATTCCGTGGGTGGTGTGCTGGCTCTCATCGGTGCCATCGTGCTGGGTCCCCGACTCGGCAAGTACCGCAAGGACGGCAAGAGCAACGCTATCCCCGGCCACAACCTGATGGCTGCCGCACTGGGCGTCTTCATCCTGTGGTTTGGCTGGTTCGGTTTCAACCCCGGCTCTCAGCTTGCCGCCAGCGGTGAGGTCAACCGCGTAGCCATCTCCCACGTGTTCCTCACCACCAACCTCTCGGCCGTTGCCGGTGGACTGGCCACAATGTTCGTCACGTGGCTGAAGTATGGCAAGCCCTCTTTCTCGCTCACGCTCAACGGCATCCTGGCCGGACTTGTGGGTATCACGGCCGGCTGCGACCAAGTTTCGCCAGCTGGAGCCCTGTTGGTTGGTGTCATCTGCGGAACGGTGCTGCCCTTCTCCATCGAGTTTATCGACCAGAAGCTCCACATCGACGACCCTGTCGGTGCCAGCAGCGTGCACGGCGTCTGCGGCATTCTGGGCACTCTGCTCACGGGCCTCTTCTCGGTCAGCAGCGGATTGTTCTATGGTCACGGCTTTGCCTTCCTGGGCGCACAGGTGCTCGGCATCCTTACCATCGACTGCTGGGCCGGTGTTTGCGGATGGCTGCTGTTTGTAGGCATCAAGAAGACCGTCGGACTGCGCGTCGACAAGCGCATCGAGGAGGAAGGTCTCGATATCTACGAGCACGGCGAGAGCTGCTACAACTGATCTCATCCTTCTGTTATGACATAACGACAGTGAGTGCCGGTCGTCTCAGTCCGGCCTCACTACAATAAAGATATAATCTACTCCTGGGCAATCTACCCGCGGGGTGCTTCTCTTCAGCGGAAGAGAAGCATCTTATTTTAATAACCTTTAAAAGAAAGAATTTTATGTGTGGAATTGTAGGTATTTTCAATCTTCGTCAGCAGACACCCGAGTGGCGTCAGAAAGCCTTGCGCATGAGTCAGAAGATTCGTCATCGTGGACCGGACTGGAGCGGCATCTATGCCGGCGGTTCGGCCATTCTTGCCCATGAGCGGCTCTCCATCGTCGACCCTGAGTCGGGACGTCAGCCCCTCTACTCGCCCGACCGCAAGCAGGTGCTGGCCGTCAACGGCGAGATATACAACCATCAGGACATCCGCAAGGACTTTGCCGGACGCTATCCCTACCAGACCGGTTCCGACTGCGAGGTCATCCTCTCGCTCTACCGCCAGTGGCGCGAGGATGGCGCCGACGCTTCGAAGCTGCCCCAGCTCATCGAGCGGCTCAGCGGCATCTTTGCCTTCGCGCTCTACGACAGTGAGCTGGATGCCTTCCTCATTGCCCGCGACCCCATTGGCGTCATACCTCTTTATATAGGCTACGACAAGGAGGGCCATGTCTACGTGGCTTCCGAGCTTAAGGCGCTCGAAGGGCAGTGCGATCAGTATGAGGTCTTCCTTCCCGGCCATTTCTACTGGAGCCGCAAGCCGGGCATGACGCGCTACTACCACCGTCGGTGGGAGAGCTACGACTACGTGAAGGACCGCCCGGCAGAGGTGAGCGACGTGCGCGAGGGACTTCAGGACGCCGTGCGCCGCCAGCTGATGAGCGATGTGCCCTACGGCGTGCTGCTCTCCGGTGGTCTCGACTCGAGCGTCATCTCGGCCATTGCCAAGAAATATTCGTCCCATCGTATTGAGGACGGAGGTGCCACACAGGCCTACTGGCCGCGCCTGCACTCTTTCGCCGTGGGCCTGAAGGGCTCGCCCGACCTGGCCAAGGCCCGTCTGGTGGCCGACTATATCGGAACGGTGCATCACGAAATCCATTATACCATCGAGGAGGGTATCGACGCGCTGCGCGACGTGATCTATTTCATCGAGACCTACGACGTCACCACCGTACGGGCCTCAACGCCCATGTATCTCCTGGCCCGTGTCATCAAGTCGATGGGCATCAAGATGGTGCTTTCGGGCGAGGGGGCCGATGAGATCTTCGGAGGCTATCTCTACTTCCACAAGGCGCCCGACGCGCGTGCCTTCCACGAGGAGACCGTGCGCAAGCTCTCGCGTCTGTATCAGTACGACTGCCTGCGCGCCAACAAGAGTCTTGCGGCATGGGGCGTGGAGGGACGAGTGCCGTTTCTCGACAAGGAGTTCCTCGACATTGCGATGAGCCTCAATCCCAAAGCCAAGATGTGTCCGGGCGACGTCATCGAGAAGAAAATCGTGCGCGAGGCCTTTGCCGACATGCTGCCCGAGGAAGTGGCCTGGCGGCAGAAGGAACAGTTTTCCGACGGCGTGGGCTACAACTGGATCGACACGCTGCGCGACTACACCGCCAGCCAGGTGAGCGACGAGGAGATGGCCCACGCCGCCGAGCGCTTCCCCATCAACCCGCCGCGCAACAAGGAGGAATACTTCTATCGCAGCATCTTTGCCAGTCATTTCCCCAGCGACAGCGCAGCCCGCACGGTGCCCAGCGTGCCGAGCGTTGCCTGTTCGTCGGCTGAGGCCTTGGCGTGGGATGCTTCGTTCAAGAATATGAACGAGCCCAGCGGAAGAGCCGTGGGCGACGTGCACAAACACTCCTATGTCAATTCATAACTCATAATTTTTGCTGACCCGGCAGTACTGATTACGAGTGCTGGGCGATACATAGCCGGAAGAAGGATAGTTTCTAAGAAAGACTCATAAGCAGCCGCTTTCCTGTCGGTGCTTAACGAAGGCTAATAGATAAGGAAGGGACAGATGCAGCATAGCTTCATAGCTTATCTGCCCCTTCTTTATTTTCTGTGTGTTACGAATCACGATGTATTTCACCACTACTGATGCCGTCCGACGTTTCGATTTTCCTCACGCAGATCTCACCTTATTGGTTCCCTTTAGGGCTCGATGGGAACACATCTGCGAAATCCTGCTGCTGCGAAATGGCATTTAAGGGTAAAACTTGCTCTAAATCATCAACCTTTACAGATTTTGCTTCGCAAATGGAGAACTCGCTGATGTTAATACCGTGTTATTATCTGCGAAATCAGCAAAATCTGCGTGAGGAAAGTCAAAACAATGAGTATTAACGTTCTTTAGTCCTAACATCACCACACTGGGGTCCTATTTGTTAAATATTACCTTACAAAGGTACAAAACATTTTGACATATACAAATATATCATATTAATAATCAACTTGTTATGTTAACAAACGCAATGTTTTAAAAGTGAAAAAATTAGGTGCGTTTGCCCTGACAGAAAGGCTTCTATCCATTTGCTGGCAACCGCCAACACAATTGCTGGCAACCGCCAGCAAACACAAACTTGCGTAATTTCACCTTTATTCAGATAACATCCAATATGAATTTATGTCGCCCTTACCTTTCTGTTCCCCCCTTGGTATTTACATTCTCTCCCTTTTAGGGAGAGTTAGAGAGGGTCTTCATTGAGGCTGTGTCTTCATTCTCGTAAGCTATGAGGAAAGGCATTATTATAGTTTTCCAAGACCCCTATAAACATCAAAGCAAAATTTATAACAATCAAATGACAGGATGACAAAGAAATTGACGGCATACGTATCAAAACTATCTCCATTAGCCAACAAATATTTGCTTTCTACACACAAATAGCCTACAGATTAGATATTTTAGTAACATATTCCAATGCCAGTAATTCCTTTATAGATTAGACATTGCACATAGTTATGTAATTTCGTTTTACTTTCTTCTTACGATTTCCGATTTTTTAATAGTTTTCCTTGGGCATTCCAAATAATCCTTAATTCCGCAACTTAATATTTTAAATATTTTTATAAATTCCTGAGCAACAATAAGTTGCTCAGGATTTTGCCATGTCAAAAATTTCACTTAACTTAGTGGTGAAAATCAAACAGCAAAAT
>Ga0256406_1001457_pt1 | contig 38127 bp, 44 predicted proteins | sample RumenRJG_03DNA_FD_185986 | JGI IMG/M metagenome (GOLD analysis project Ga0256406, IMG submission 185986) | Bovine rumen microbial communities from Lethbridge, Alberta, Canada - RJG_03 | ecosystem: Host-associated > Mammals > Digestive system > Stomach > Rumen | place: Canada: Alberta | collected... | reverse complement strand
TGTCTCTGCATCCTCTGGTGGAATTTGATTGTGGCACTGCTTTGCATCCTGCTGCAAGTCTTCATCAAGTGGATTCTGTGGGTAATGGATTAGCCTAGTCTCCCTGCTAGGCTGCCTCGCTCGGATTTCCAAGTCCTCTTGCCACAACACACCGAGCGGGGCATTATGGCGTTCAGGATTGGATACTCGGAATACAGACTAAAAGGACACCGAGTAAGCGGGTTCGACTCCCGCTGCGCCACTACCCGAATGGGTAATAAAAAGCAAATAGTTCGGTTCTGCGAGCGCAGAATTTATTACTATTTGTATGTCAAACAAAACAGCCGAGATGCGAAAAACGCAAAGGAGTAAACTATGGCTAATACTGACGAACAGAAAAACGAATCCCCTCTGGCAAACCGTGGTCCGAAGTACCTCAACTTTCCGGTTGACGAATACACTCCGGTCTGTGTGATTGCCTATATGGTCGCACCCCTCAAGCCGAATCCGAAATTCAGCAAGGACTCCACTCCTATCCCGAGTGTTCGTTTCCTGCTTGCCGGACTGGTGAAGGATCCCGACAACAACAACGAACCGACTGTCGTTCGCAAGTGGACCGGATGGAAGTCCATCTCTTACAACGAAAAGTCTGGTTTGATGAACTTGTTCAAGGGTGTCCCCGCAGAAGAAATTTTGCAGGACGACAAGGAAGGTGGCAAACTCTGGACTACTCCGTTCAAGTGTCTGCTTGAATTGAGCAAGGACGGAAAGTACACCAACATCACTCGCATCAAGTTGGGTGACGATGCCGGTCAGATGAACATTTGCTACACTGCCGAAATCGAGAAGACTCTGTTCAAGACTGTCAAGGCATACGCTGCCGAGGTTCCTCTTGAAGTTGCAGTCGTCAAGATGCCGGACGGTATCAAAAAGTTCTTCCCTGCCGACTTGAACGATGCGCCCGTCTATGACGAAACCGATGACTAACTCCGTTGGTTAGTTGAACGAAAGCCCACTGCCCTCCTTGACTGGTCGGGTGGTGGGTTTTTTTTTATCACTGCGAAATTGCAGTACTGGAGCACTGATGAAACTATCTGGTGAATACGATATCAAAGAACTGGTCCGCGCACTTCAAGGGAACTTCTCTTGTCAGCGTGTGATTAAAAACTCCAAGGGCAAAGTTCTGCCCATCGAAGAACAAAAGATAGTGCTGGAGGCTTTCTTTCTGCACATCGAAATCTTTGCCGTCACTGCCGAAATCGTTATCTATACCATCAGCGAGGACGACAAGGGCACAAAGAAATTGAGTAAGGTGATGACACTTACTGGAAAATAATATAGATTTAGGGTATGCTTGATGGGAAGAATACAGACCTTCTTATTGGTATAGCCAGAAACCGTGACACTCCTGCTGCCACGAGGGTGAGTGCGTGTACTCTCCTTTATCGTCTGTCCTCTCTTCCTGCCAAGGAGATTATTTCTATCTTACAGGAAACCATTGACGACTACCATACCAAGGCTGGCGTTCAGGTGAAGGCGATGGACTTGATAGACAAAATCAACAACACTACTGGACTGGAACCGGAACTACGCTCCGAGGACGAGAGTATCGTCACAACTAATCTTATGGAGAAGTATCTGGTATGCCCCAACAGTGCACCCTGAAATCTATTCTCGAAAAGTTTAAACCGCGTCTCGGTTATCGTGAACTCGACTCTGCTGCTCTCGACATCAGCAGATCACTGGCATCCGGCAACCTCGGTGACGGCAACGACAACTATGCTGAATGGGCATCCATCAGTAATGACCCTCTCGTTATCGTAAACTATGTGCGGACCTACATCACCACTCTGGTGAGCAAGTTGAGTTCGGCCCCGTTCCGACCGAAAGATGACGCTCTGGCAGAAAAGGGACTGAACGCACGACTGGACTCTGTGTTCAGCGAACTCTATACCGATGTGCTCAACGATGGCTACGCCTATCTTGGTGTGGGCTTTGTCGAGGGGAACGCTGTGGTGCGCCCGATTGACGCACGATATATCTTGTTTAACGGAGATGACCCCTCTCTGCGTGATTCTACCGATGTGGTGGTGTTTGAAATCGTCCCGCTAGGTTTGGATAATTCGGTAGAAAACCCCCTTGTAAACTCGTTTCTGACGGCCTATGTGCGCTATGATACCTCAACGGAAAGAGTGCGCGTGAGCCACTATCACAAGGACAAAAAGAAAGGTATCTTTGTACTAGATGTGTATGACGAAGACCCGAACAAGCCGGTCACTTATCCGATGCAGAACCTTGACCGCATACCGGTGATTAGGTTTGTGGGTGAACGCATTGAACTCTCTGACAAGCGCTATCACTATCGCGGCGTGTACTACCAGATGGGCGCTGTGCTCAAGGCTCTCGCTCTGTCCGGCACCAAGATTCAGATTCGTACTGCAACATCGAGTGATGCCAACTACATCGCCCGGTCTGACGCAACTGCGAACCACAAGGATGTTTGGGAAAATACTGGTACACTCACCATCGACAATGTTGACACCAACGGAAACGACATCCCTGCTGTGCAGATTGTCGAACACGACAATGAGTTCTTGCTGAAGGGCTTTGAACTCTGGAAGAATGTAATCGCAGACAACCTCGGTCCCACAGTAGCCAGTGGCTCCGAAGCCGTCACACGCGAGGAAGTCATCGCGAGAAACGAAGTGAAGGACGCCATTTCCAACACTTATCTCTCGCGTATGGCTGACGGCATTGAAGAGGTCTACCGCTGCATCCAGATGTTCGAATCTGGAAAGAAGGAAAAGGTAGTAATCCTCGGTGGCTACATCGAATCTGTAAAGCGACAGAAGGAAATCGGCGAACTCAACAGAATCTATCAACTCGCCAAGGAGGGCGGGCTGAATGTTCAGGGCTTCGTCATCCAGCAACTTGCTATCGCCGACCTCCCGTCCTCGGTGAAGGAAGCACTTGCAGTCTCCTTCGCGCAGGATCCGTTCAAGAGTCCGCAGGTACTCGCACTTCAGGAACAGGTTGCACAACTCAACCAGACCATCCAACAGCAGAACACCCAAATCGCACTGCTCCGACTCCAGGCGACGCAGCGTCTCGAAAGACAGAAAGAGTTTATCGACTCTACCGAACGCACGAAGCGTCTGGAAATCGCACTCAAGCAGTGGACCGAGGAAGAAAAGCAGACGCAAGAGGCTCGTATGGCAGTCCTCAACGACTGCTTGTCGAAGGGCGACTACGAAGGTGCGGTTCGTGTTATCGAAGAAATCAAGAACACTTCCAACCCCATCATCACAGACAACATCATCAATATGGGTGCAAACGCTTTCTCCGACGAGAACAACAAGTCCGTCCAGAACGCTCTTGCTGAAACCGGAACGCCTCCGGCACAGCCCGCTCCGATGCCGACACCGGCTCCCCAGCAGAGTACGCCCTACAACGCTGCTGTTCCCCATCAACAGAACATCAAACAGACAGGGAACTCCACGGCTCCTATGCCGAGACCTGCGGTGACTCCCTTCAACGACGCATAGGAGAAGTTATGAACGCTAAAACATCAGGTGCGATGCAGGGTGCTTCCATAGGGTCCGCTGGCGGTCCCGTCGGAGCGATTGCCGGTGGCATACTGGGCTTCCTGTCCGGTGATTCCGCCAGCAGCTCCGAACTAGGTCAGAGTATATCCAATGCTTATGGCAACGCCGCCGGTAGACAGGCCGCGAAGGACTGGGCCTCTCTTACTGACGAAGAACTTAACCGCGTTAAGAAGTTCGACGACTTCTCCGATTGGGGGAACTATGGGAATACTTAGTGGACTCAAAGAGTGGGCATCCGATTTGGGGGACTACGGAAAGAGCATCATCGGTTTCGACGAGGATTGGCACTGGGACCCCAGAGAGAACAACATAGTAACCGGCACTGCCGACTATACAGGCGACGTGCTCGGTCATCTCGGAATCGTAGACGATGAGACTTCCGACCGTGCCAACGACGAACTGCAAGCCTCGCAAGCTGCCGCAAACGCAGAACTGGATTACGGTCTAGCACCACAATTTACAGAACTGCAAAAAGCGGGTTACGGTCGCTCGCTCGGAGACAACCTAGACAGGTACGGCTCTGAAATGAATGACGCGATGTCCGGCACAACAGATGTCGGTATGTTCGCAAAGCAGCAGATGAACGCATCCGACCCGACACAGGTTGGGAACTACTTCCAGAACAGGAACAAGTTCGTCGGTGGCGGGACTTCCAAGGCGCTCGCTGGTTCTGCCGGCGGTGGTCTCAACAAGGGAATCTCCACGCAACAACTCAACCAGCAAGCAGGACAAATGTGGGACAAGGCTTTCTCCGATTCTATGGGTAACGCCAAGAACAATTTGTCTGTTGCCGGTGCACTGGGTCGAGGCTACGGACAGCAGGGCAACTTGGCTACGCAGCAACTGAATGCCAACAACCAGCCTATGCTTGACTACTTGCAACTAAATAACGACCGTGCAATGCAGAGATATGCTGGTAACATCGGACTCACTCAAGCTGCCGGTACTGCCGCCGGGCAAAGTCGTTCGATATTGTGAGGTAGAAAATGGCAGTCATAACAGACATTTTACACTCAATTACGGACCCGCTCCACATCACTGACAGCAAGGCTGCGGAGCGAGCTTACGACGCTCTGAATATGGGAAACGCGAACGCCGTAGCCCAGTTGAACTCAGATATGGGTCCTTCGCTTGACATACTCGATGAAGCGGCATACCCGCGATATCTCGAAAAGAATCTCGACATCTTCGATGACGAACTCCGAAAGGCGGAAGGGCGCACCGACGAAGCCGTGGACGAAATCTGGGACGCAGCCGATGCCGGTGAACGGACGGGAGACTTCATCAACCCTTATGCCGAGCAGATGGAAACGACTGCCGTGAACAAGATGCAGGGCGGTCTCGGTTCTTCCCTTCAATCAAGCGGCGGTCAGCGTAAGATGGCCGATATGATAAACCAGATGGGAAACCAGATGTGGGATACTGCCTTCCAACAGGCTCTCGGAGACTCGCAGAACCGTGTCGGTGCTGCCGGAACCTATGCGAAAATGGCAAGCCAGTACGCGGATATGTCGGGCCGTAAGCTCGAAAACGAGAACCAGCCTGCACTGGACCTCTTGAACCTCAAGAATGATATCGCGATGCAGAAGTACGCCGGTAATGTCGCACTCGGTCAGGCCGGTGCTGCGGTTGCCGGACAAAATAAATCTTTACTGTAAGGAGTGAATATGCCTAGACTTACTCTCCAACACTATGACATTCCGAACTATGCACAGATGATTCCGAACAAGCCGAGAAGCGAGCGTCCAATCCAGAAGATTGCCGACCTTCTCTATGTGCTTCACGGAATCCCTTGGTTCAAGAAAAAGATGGAAGGCGGTGACGGTCTCGCTACCGCTGAAGGAAACCGAGGTTACGACCAGACCGAACTCCAGAACGATGTCTCGCAGAGTATCGTGAACGACGACCTTGCGCAGCGGGCTACGGAAAAAGCAAGGTCTGTCGATTTCGGTCTCGACCAAGGAAAGCCCATCGAACTCCAGCTGTTGAAGCCTACTGACGAACCGCTAAAGCGCGAAGACCTAATAAGGACTGCGCTTGACGACGCTTTCAAGAAACGTTCTACGAAGAAAGACGAGGGTGAACAAGAGAGCACTGAACAGAAGAACAGTGAACAAAAGAGCAAATCTCCGACCAAGGAGAAAGCCGAGGCATACAAAGAAACCTTCGGCGACCCGGGTGACGAATTGGACTTGGTGTTCAGTGATGTGTTCCGTGAATCTCCGGTGAGCGAATCCTTGAAGTTCAGGGAAGAACAGGAAGAAGATTTGCGCCGTTATCTGAACAACATAAAGGCGACCGAAGAAATGAACGGATATTCTCCTGCCGATTACAGCGATGCAGAAATGCAGGACTTATGGGAACGCGAACAAGGTAGCGATGTCTCCCACGCGAAGGACTTGATGGAGGGCTACCGCGGAGGTGAGTCCAGATGGTAAGCGATCTCGAATTAGAAATCTTGAACTACAAGCCCGGTCGGCGCGACACCACTACTGTACGCGGGTTCCAGCTCGGCTCGCCTGTGGACGAAGCGAACAAGGGAATCGACACTACCCAAGAAGAAAAGTCGAACCCTCTGAAGAAGGACAAGGTGAATGTCAAGATTCAAGACGGCAAGAAAACCGATAAACAAAAGAAGAAAGATGAGCAAAAGCAGCAATCAATTGATCCAAACACTCCTAACATCTCTGTCAACAATGCTGGTGCAAGTCCTTTTACGGAAACTTACACAATCCCTGACGGGTTCAAGAGACAAGAACGAACCGAACCGATGACTTCGAGTCCGGCGTTCGACGCGTTGCAGAATCAGAATTTCGCTGACAACCTGCAACAGCAAGCGGCTGATGCCGAACAGGAAGAACACCGCTCGTTGCTTCAGGCAATTATGGGCTGGGACGATATCCCTGTGGGCAAGAAGTGGAACCACTATCTGCAACACGGATTCCTCGCTCCGGGTGCACTATCCAGTGAGGAAGCCCGCAAGAACGCGGCACTGGAGAACAACTCCAAACTCGGTGGTATGTCACCGACATTCGGTCAGGAACTCCGTTACCGTGCGGCTACTGAAAAACGATTGAACAACAACTGGGACAAACTTGTCAAGCGATGGGAGAGCGGTTATTATACCGGCGACGAAAAGTCCTTCTTCGACGAAGCGGAAAGGATTCTATCTGTCTATGGTGCAGAAGGATTCCCCATCGAACAGCTGACACGACCTTCGCGAAACGCTGGCGGTCATTCGCAGGGTGCATACAAGGTGATTCAGGATAACTATGAGAGGATGTCTCACATGGGAAACTGGATGAACCAGATTATGCAAGCTGCTGAACAGAATCCACAGTGGCTCAACGACCCTCACTCCCCTGCTACAATCCTCTTCGATAAGCTCGCCGAATATACCATCATTGGCTGGGCGCAGTCCAAGGGCGCTATCGCAGATGCCGAAAAGGTCCGTGCACAGGTGGAAGCTATGCCTCCGCTCCAGAAGCAGGCTTACTATAACATCGTGAACAACTACCTCGGCAGTAATGCCCGCAACGCAGCGGCTGCTGCTGCCAATCAGGGTGACTGGTCGGCTATGGCTGACCTTGAACAGTTGCAGGAGTTACTCACTCCGGGTAGTGGTACGGCTTGGCAGAAGGATGCTAACGGTAATTGGCAACTGGATTGGAACAAAGTAGCAAACGCTGCCCACTCGTTCGACCACAACAAGCACGTTATCAATGCCGGATGGCACGGAATCTCCAGATGGAGAGACCCGCACCCGACAAACGTGCCTATGGACCCGAACGCTGCGGTCACTGCCAACAAGAACTCAATGCAGATGTTCCAAGAATGGATGATGCAGAACGCCGATGTTGACCGATCAGCTATTTGGCAGGAAGCCTGTATGCTGTTCAACAACTACAAGAACGCATATGATGCCCGTCTCGGACAGTTCGGAAAATACTGGGGCTGGAACTACGACGGTCCGGCACCTGACCCGAACTTCGCCGGATATCTCCAGAGGGCGCAGCAGACTGTACCTGTCGATAGCACCTATGCCGCAGCGCGATTCTCCAGTGCACTTCCACCGAAGCCCGTAAACGACAACAAGAACCCGGAAGGTGGTCTCCGGGCAAGCGGAAACCGTCTATTTTAAGGAGCGAGTATGGGAATCAGACAAGACATAGTAAACGCACAGCGCGGTCCGCAGCGGTTCACTAGGGACTATCCGAAGGTCCCGATGTCGTCATCTTCAGAAGGCGATATAGGCAGCGCTTCTTCGGAAAAATCTGACTTCGTGCCGTTCCAAGGTGCCAGCTATGAGAACGCAGATGCCATAAAGCAAGGACTGAAGCAGCAGTTGCGTATGGTGGCGCAAGCCCGCCGTAAATTTCTCACCGAACCGAACTCCGATTGGGCTACTGGCAAGGCTTATGGCTGGACTGTGGCAGAAGACTTCGACGGAAGTCAATATCTCAAGCCCGCCACCAAGGACAGCATCGGCGAGGGTGATGGCTGGTGGGCATCACTGAATGACTATCTGAACGCACTTTGCGACTGGGTTGACGAAGGTGGCGTACCGAGACAGACCGTAGAAGACGCTGTGTACGGACTTGCCAATGATGCACTGATGCACCAGTTGTCGAATTTGGACCCAGATTACGGCTTCACTGGAACGCCGGGTACTCCCGAACACCTGAAACACAGAGCTGAAATGGCGGCAGAACTGGCGAAATACCCTCCCGAAGTTATCGAAAGGGAGAACCGTATGCGCCAGATGGCAAGAAATGCAAAGAACAACTCGAAGCTCGCACCTCTCACCGAGTTCAACAGGCAGAACGCTGCTCTTGGTACAGTTCTGAACGCTGCCGCACCGGGAACAAACGCAGCTCTCGCCGATGACGAACTGTGGTACAAAACTTCTCCTGTCGAAGTTGTCGCAAGAGGTCTCGGCGATGCCGCTCTCGGCGCGACTATGCTCGCAGCACCGGAACTGGGTGCTGGACTGATCGGTTCCCGCTCCGCTTTCCTCGGCACCAGACCGATTCTGAACTATGCCGTCGCCGGTGGTCTTGCTCCTATTGCAACCGAGGTAGTGAACCGTGGCGAAGACTTGGCTATGCGTGGACTGTTCGACCAAGGTACTGCCAATAGACCATTTGACCCCGCTGACCTCGGATTGAATATGGCTCTCGGTGCTGGCGTAGGAGCCGCTGCCGGAAAGATTGCGCCCAGACCGAAAGCCAACTACGAGTTCGTGAAGAAGGGAAAGAACATTGACTCCGAAATCGCGGCAATGAACCAGACCGGACGCGAGAACGCCACGCTCCAAGATATCATCGAGCACAACAATAATCAACAGCAGTTGATGTTGAAGCGACAGAACGAAGAAATCCTCAAACTTGAGAAAGAGATTGCGGAACTGAAAGCGAAGGACGCCGCACAGGTACAGCCCGAAATCGAGGGCGAACTGAAGCGGAGTATGTGGGAGCGGGGAAACCAACAGAGACTTGAAGAAGAAGCGATGAAAGCTGGCAAACCGGCGACTGCCGAAGACTTCATTACATCAGAAGACTTGACTGACATCGCACTCCCGCAGAAGGACTTCAAGAGCAAGTCGTACAGAGGCTATGACTTGGCTTATCCGACCTCCGCGCACAGGGTTCCCAAGATTCCTGAACCGGGCGCATACTCCGAAAAGGTCCAGCAGTGGCTTCCGCTTGCAACTCTGCAAGAAGGTATGGAGAACAAGAAGCTCATAGGCGCTACTGTCGGCGACTTGCGTAAGGCGACAAGCGAAAGCAGGGGCTTCCACCTCGGAGAAGCTCTGAAAGACCCCGACCTCGAACCGTATCTGTCTGCCGACACTCGCTCTAACCTTCTCGGATTCAAGTATGCAGACAGGGAAATCGAACTTCCGAACGGTCAGTTTGTGAAAGTTCCGACGGTGAAGAACGGGCAACAGTATCAATACATCGGTTGGGACGAGCCGACCCCGAACTTTATGCAAAAGTATCTGAACGACTTGGGTATTGACACACAGCAATATCCTATGGAGTTCATACCGGAACTTTACCGACTAATCAAGCAGTACAAGGCCGGTGACCCGATGGCGCGTAAGTGGATTGGTGAAGGTGAACGAATCCTAACCGAAGCCGAACGCCGCGCTGAACTTCAAGCACTGAAGGGTAAGACTCTCCAGAGCGGTACTTCTGGTATGGCATCCGACAATCCAATGAAAAATATGGCAGTAGCCAACTGGATTGAAAACGAAGGACAGCTCGGCAGGATTGTCGATGGTGAGTTCGTACCGGCTACTCCTGAACAGCAAGCCGCCTACGATCAGGCCACCAAACAGTATTCTGCTCGAAGTGCTATGTACAAGCCTACCGAACACGAAGTCCGCAAAATAGAGAAGGGCGTGAAGGGTAGACACACTGCCGAAATGGAAAAGAAAGAAAAGGAAATGCGCTCCAATCTGGAAAGTCAGCAGAACAAGGAGAAGCGTGAATCCGAAATGCGTACAAAGAGACTGGATGCACTCCAGCAAAAGCAGGAACGCTATCAGCAGGAAGCTCGCGGTAAGCACCCTGTTAGGAAGCTGTTGAAAGGCGGTGCATATCTCGGCGGTGCAGTGGGACAGGCACTCCCGCTGTCCGAATATATGCCGGGTATAGAGTCTATTCCAAACAAGACCCCGAATATGGCAACTGCATCGCCCACGCAGGAGGTCGTTGAGCGCTGGAAACAGGGTGTGGATATTCCGGTGAGGGCAAGCGACCCCTACTGGAGTGGCTATATTAAGTGGAGACAGGCGAACCCAAAGGAAGCTATGGAAGCTGAGATGAAATCTATCGAACAGAGAGGTATGGGATATGGCATACAAGATTAACCTGCACGACACGCACAGGACTAGCTACAATAATGCAGTGATTACTGCTGTCGATGCGACACCGGGTTCCACAGAATCCGTGGTATTCGAGGATTACTTCGGTAACAAGCTCGGAGATAAAATCTACACGAACGCCGGTGGATATCTCTGCGACTCGAACGGTGCGCTTTATACGAACGGAGTCTTCGTACCAATCGATGCAGTAATCACGGTCATGTTGAGGGATGGGAAATCTACAAGCTGGACCGTATGTGCTGACAATACTGAAACGATCAGCGATGCGAAACTGTGGAACGCGGACAAGAGCAAGATTCTATTTACTGCCAACGCGAGTAAGGACTTCGTGCTTTCCTACAACGACCTCTCGGACAAGCCTGTGCTTAACCAGTGGGGAAGAGACGAGCAAAAGATCACTATGCTGGCAGTAAACGACAGCGTGGATGTAGATGCCCTCGTCTCAGTGCTTGTGGTTGATGGCAAATATGCCGGTCTGACTCCTTCGGTTGTGACATTGACACTTAACCCGCAGCAAATTGATGTCGTTCAGTTCGGACAGAAATTCTCTGTAAAGAATGAAACCGGCTATCCTCTCAAGTTGGTAAATTCTGATAGCTCGCTCATCGGCATAATATTCAATGGTGATAGTGCCGAAGTGTTTGCCGAATCAAATGCTGACGCTACCGCTATCTACTTCGTGATGCAGGGTGAAGACCCGAGTATCACCGAAATGTTCTCGTTCGACCCTAGTGCAGTGAACCCGCAAACCTTGCAAATCACGGACAACACAGCCCCAAGAGTCATCGTCGAGGAAGTGCCGACATCCGCTACCCCTAGAGTCGCAAAGTTGAAGACAACGTACTCTCTAGTCAAGGCTAGGTGGATATCACTGGTTTGGGTTCCGAGAAGTGACGACACAAGATATTGTAGAAATCTTGTACTCGTGAGTAACAACAACTACATCTTCAAGCTCAAACCTAACGTGGAAACGAGGGTTCTGCTTAAGGCAGGGAGCGGCAATATTCCGCTTTCGCAGATATCCGTGATAGAAGGGCAGTACGCTCCGTTCGGAGTCGGTGCGAGCGAAGATGTGGCCCCGCTTGACTACATAGGCGTGAACGAGTTCAGGTACAAAGGCTACTGCCTGCCAACCGGTGCGACCTATCTCCACGAGAACATTATCGGAGCGATTACCGGTATGCCCTCCGGTTCGACACACACAGTACACATCAGGCACTCGCTGCCGGATGCCGAAAACTTCCAGATGATTGTCGCACTAGATGTGACCAACATCGACATAACCAGCGGTACTTATGTGACATTGGCCTTCGAACTGTTCCAAGAAAACTCCGGTGGAACTATCGACGAGTCCGCGCCATACACGGCATTGTCAACCAATAGCTTCGAGCACGACACAGCAAACGGCGTATTGAGACTGCTCGTGACCGTAACCCAGAGAAGCTACGCGGTGGAGAAGTTGGTATAAGATGACACAGAAAGATATAGAACTGAAATTGTGCAAAGAGAACTTTATGTTTTTCGTAGGGTTCGTCTTCGCCAATCTCTACAAGAGGTCGTTTATCTGGTACGAATTCCACAAAGAACTCGCGAAGATTCTGTTGGACTTGCCATCGCTGTTAAGAGTGATTATCAACGCTCCACCGCGTATCGGTAAGACTGACCTAACCAAACTCTATATCGCGTGGAGGTTCCTGAACGACCCGGCCTCCACAGTCATTTACTGTTCCTATGACGAAGCGCTCGTTGCTCGAAAGAACCGAGAAATCAAGGAGATTCTAGTCTGGCTATCGAAGTATTTTGACCTGCCTGAACTGAAGCCACTGACCCAAGCCAACGGAAAGAAGGAATGGGTGAACAGGGCTGGTGGTATGATTCTCGCCAGAGGAACGAACTCCAATGTGACCGGTAGCGGTTGTAAAACCTTACTGGTTCTCGACGACCCAAATAAACCGGCAGACAGAATTTCAAATACGATTCTGGCTAGGCGTTGGCAGGTCTTCAAGTCCACAATCAGAAACCGTATCGACTTGCCGACTGTGCCTATCCTCGTGATTCAACAGCGTGTCGCAAGCCAAGACCTCACCGGCTGTCTGTTGCAGGACAAAGAAGAAAAGTGGATTCAGTACAAGTTCTCTGCCATCAAGGAGAACGGAGAGAGCATTTGTCCTGAACGCTTGCCGGTGTCAGAAATTGACAAATACAAGAGTGACCCTTTCACATACAACGCGCAATATCTGCAAGTGCCGCTCGACGATGTGGGTAAACTATTCACAAAGAATCAACTGGTGTTCACAAGTGTCCGACCGCCCTTGCAGCAGTTGCGTACCATTATTTCTGTGGACGCAGCCGGTAAGAAGGATATCGGAAACGACTTTAACTCTATTGCCGTCTGCGGTAAGGAAATCAACGGGCCAAACTACTATGTGCTCGATGTTCTGAACTTCCACGCCGATATCACTGTGCTCATTCAGAAAATCAAGGAAGTGCGCAAACACTGGGGCAACAACACCCCTGTGCTCATAGAGAACAAGTCAAATGGTCTAGCGGCTATCCAGTTGCTTCGTAAGGAAACAAGCGGTATTCTTGAGTTCTGCCCCACGACAGACAAGGTGGAACGCGCAATCGTAGTCAAGTATCTGTTCGACTCCGGCAATGTGTCGTTCTGCACGAGGGGCCTCATCTGGGGCGACATCCTTTCGCAGTTCACGCAGTTCCCCAACTGTGCCCACGACGACATCGTTGACGCTGTTGTACAGGGGTTGACTTGGCTTCAGAAATTGCCGAACTACCAAAATCGTTCTAACTTTAATGATACGCAGTTGATGCGTCCAAACTACGGGAGACCTCGTTATGCAAGTAATGGATATAGTAAATAGAGCAGTGATGAACGCTGGCATTGTACCTTCGTTCAACCCTGACGAAGTACCGGAAGATATCCAGCAGAGAGCCGCTGATGTTCTCCGCAACGAAATCATCCCGGATATGAACTGCGACCGCACACTCGATATGACTGAAATCGCTGTGCCGATGATTCCGAGGAATGGTATCATCGACTTGCGCACTACGCCGCCCGACTATCCCAGACAAATCTTCGGGGCAGTCCCGCTTGTGTGCAAGCAACTGCTTACCATTGACAGGTTCACACCGGCTCCGGGTGCACCTGTCATTACTTATCTGAAGAACCTTATCGACACGCTCGTGGAACTGGGGCTTGTCAAGCTGGACGGAAACTTCAATCCTTATGGCAGTCTTCAGAAAACAGACGATTGGCCTACCGACCAGTTCGGGAATCCGCGCGATATCGCGGTATGGTCGCAAGACTACAAGTTGGTCGAAGTAGACAGCGACTTCACGAAACTGTACAATGTCACGGAGACTGGCGCTTCCGGTATGGTGAACAGGAGATACAACCTTCCGTTCCCGCCTATGCGTATCGTGGATATCTTCCGTGCAACTGACGGCGCTGCCCTCCAGTATGTCCACGCTGGTGAATTTGTATCAACAGAATTTCGTTATGCTCAACTTGTTTACACCACGGAAGACTATCCTGATTGTCTTCGCATTAGATTTACTCCAAGTTATGGCCCTGCTTCATCTCTGCTTATAATGCCAGTTCCGATTATGGTAATCAACTCCTACGATGAACCGCACCCCTGGGAGGGAACCATCGTAGCACCGAGAAAGTTCCGCGCATACTTGATTGCCACGCTCGCGTTCTGGATGGCGATGGAATATGGCGTGAGCACTGCCGAAGCTATGAAGGTGAAACAAAATATCGCCTATCAGGCACTCCTCAAGAACCAGTCCAAGCACGACCATCCACAGGATGTCTCCAGAAAGATTTTCAACTTGCTTGAGCGCGGTCGTGGATGGCGTGCTGGAGTGAACGGCAACGGCTACGCGGGAGGCTTCAATGGATAAGTTCAATGGGATAGCCGAATATCACGACGGTATGGTAGTAACAGACTATGTGAATATGATACCGATGGGAAACACCTGCGTTGACAGAGTAGGTGAGACACCTATACCGGACGACTCGTTCACTCCGGGTGAATGTCGTGGGAGCTTCATTGATTCGCACTCGAACATTTATGTTGTCGTGAATGAAGAAGTGCGGCGATATAAGAAAGAAGCTGACGGCTCGATTACTCCTTGCGGGGTGATGCTGAAGGTGAAGAAGTATGGCATGCCTGTGTCGTTCTGCGAAAGTTCGCTCAAGCCTAGTGTGGTGTATCTGTGTGATGGAGAGTTTATCTATTGCTGGATGCTTATCACCGACGAGCAGCTAGGGTATGAAGCCTTCAAGGTCAAGATGCTCTACTTGCCGGGAGTCTCCCCGCTGACATCAACCGCCAACGCACAGATATCCTTCGAAGATTATGTGAGCGGGACCGACCTGACAAAGCTCACAGGCTCGTGGAGCAAGTGCAGATACATCTGCTGGTTTGACAACAGACTGGTGATGACCTGCGTTGACGAGAACACCTGCTACTTGACCTGTACCGACCCTGACCGTTTCATCAGAAATCCTCACAACAACCCTTGGGACGACACGACAGGTGCAGACCTCTGGCGCAACAAGTATCCGTCGAACAACGGCGCCGATACGATGAACCGAGTGGTTAGCTATCGCGGACAACTCTACTTCTTCAACCAGTATTCGATAGAAGCGTGGGGCCGCACTGGTGATGAAGACGCTCCCATCCAGAGCAACACGACTTCCGTAATCCATCACGGCGGGCGTAACCCGTTGGTGATTGCCGACGAAATCTTCTTCATATCCGAGGACAAGATTGGGGGACACCACGTAGCCAAGATATCACCGGAGGGATTTTCGATAATCTCCAACATCGAAATCGACAAGCGTATGGGGAGTCCCATAGATATCCGAGCCATCACGCAGAGGCACGAGCCGATCATTGCTGTACGCGTGAACGAGCGTGACTACTTCATGTACGGCTTCAATCACTGGTGGCGATGGAAAACCCCGAGCGGAGAAACAGAGAGCGTACTTGAAAGTATCCTAGAAGAACTTTCCGTGACTACATCCGGGCGACTCATCCGCTTCGACGAGGAGTCCAGAAACTCCGTGAACGGCAAGCGTATCGAACGCTACATTAGGGAAGGATTCCAACAGTTTAAGAAGCGGGTAATCTTCCGTAGATTCGTAGCAACGATGGATACTGGTCGAAAGACGGAAATTTCCGACGACAGCGGTATCTATCTCGCGCTATCAATAAACAACGGACTGTCTTTCGGTCAGCGACATTACCGCAAGTTGGGACAATTTGGTCTTAATAACAAAATAATGGAATGGAGAAATTTGGGAAGCGGAAACTCCGTACTCATAGAGTTGGGGACATCTGCGCCCTATAAGCTCCAGCTCTACGATATCGCAGTTGAGGCCCAATAGAATTAGTTTGTATAGTGTATAAAACCCCTAGTTATTTAGGGGTTATTTTGTATAGGGGTAAAATTTAGGCGGTCTAATAGCCTTTTATTTGCTTACTATATATAGCCTAATGAACCATATTGAGGGCTAAATGAATATAACATTTTTTGATATAGAAACCTATTCAGATTTCTTTTGCTTCTGTGCAATCTCCTACGATTTCGACACAGAAAAAGAACTCTGGCGAAAGAGCACAACTGCTTCACCGAAGGGAGTTGTGGACGGTACGAATGTCGCAGACATCGTGGACGCTTTCGAGAAGTCGGATTACATTGTCTCCTACAACGGAAGTCGATTTGACTTGCCTATCCTAGCGAAGATTAAGCACGATGTTGCGAAGATGGGGCAAACTCATCAGCAGTACATCCACGCTGACGGCGAACAGATTATCGGCTACGATGACAACAACCACGCACTGCCGGTAATCAGGCACAATGTCAAGGAGTGGTCGCAGAAGCATTTCGACTTGTTGAACAACTGCTTGTTGGGCAAGTCCTTGAAACAGTGGGAAATGTACTGCAACCTTCCCATCAAGGAACTTCCTTACAGCCCCTATGCGAAACTTGACGAGAACCAAAAGAAGGAAATTCTCGAATACTGCTTCCACGATGTCTGGGCTACCGCACAGGTGTTCTGGCGTTTCGGTTCCGGTAAGCACAAATCAAAGTATTACACGCTCCCATCTCGAATTGAGGTGATGAAGATGTGGCCTGAAAACTTGCCGATGAAGTTCGACCGCACCACGCAGGCTCTCTCGGCAGGCATCATCTATCAGACGAACACTCCAATTGCACCGCGCACGATGAACCCGCTGGAGCTCTTCAAACTCGACGAGTTCGATGTGCCGGATGAAGTGAAAGATATCTTCCGTCTGCTGGCACGTTCCTCGCCGGTGACTACGAAGGGTAAGAAAGAACTTGTGGACAAGTGCAACTATCGCGGTATCCAGTTCGGCAAGGGCGGCTGTCACTACATCAAGAAGGGCCATCACAAGAACATCTACTGTTTTGATGTGCAGTCGGAATATCCCCGCGTCATCAGGCATTGGAGTCTGCTGAAGACTCCGCAAGCCTTGGAGAACTGGTCCAACACTATGAAAGCCCGCTTCGCTATGAAGAACAAGAAGGGCACTCCTGAATATCACGCAGATGTGGATGCCGCCTTGAAGATGGTGCTCAACTCCCTGTCCGGTGGATTCAGAATCAGGAGTGGCGGGTCGGTTGCGTTCGACCCCGCTGCCGGTGAGGCTATGTGTTACATCGGTCAGTTGGTTGTGACAGAATTGGCACTGTCCTGCCCCAACTGGGACGATGTGATTGAAATCAATACGGACTCCGTTTTCGTGGTGGGTGAAGAAAACGCAATCGCTCTCCGCAAGAAGTGTGACCAGATGCTTGAGAAGTACGATATGCTCTTTGAAGAAGAGTTTATGGAACAAGCTTACTTCCGCGATGTGAACAACTACGGAATCTATGATGCTGACGGCAAGTTGCTTGACGGTCGTGGTCTGGATTATTCCGACGCCATCAACAAGAACCACGAAAAGGCGGTGGTGTACGAACTGTTCCACAACCTCCTACTTCCGACCCTCGACCTTGACTGGGGCCGCTACCAGTGGACGGATTTCATCTATAAGTACCACAGGTCCGCTGCGAGCAAGTATGCAGAGATTGGCGGTCAGCCGATGACGCACAAGAACTACTACTTTATGTGGACGACTGTGGATTGCCCGGACTCGCAGGTCATCAAGTTCAGCAACGACCTGATGGACTCCCGCAACGGAAGCATCAAGCCGCGCTATGGTGTCTACGCTTTCTCTGTCGAGGAACTTGAGAAGTACAAGAACTTCATTGACTATCGCCAGTACCAACGTGACCTTGACGAAAACTTCTATCTGTGGGGACGCGAAGACCTTATCCAGACTTTCGTCGGCAACGCAAAGGAACGCAAAGCGAAGGGTATCAAGATTAAGTCGCTGGCAGATGCCCTGCTACAACTCCACCCGTGGAGCGAACCCGTAGCCCCGATGGAGAAGTCTGTCTGATGCAAATGAACTTTGAAGATTGACAGGAGTTTATGTACCATCAGCGGAGACCTGGGTGCATCTGCTCCAAGGAATGTGAACAAGCCCACTTCGGCAAGGACAACTATCGGAGATGGTTCCACCGGAAGCAATACAGGGAGGCGCAGTAATGTGTCAGTATTGCGAGAAACCGAACAAGACGATAGTGACGCATCTGGTCGGTGTGTCAGCGTTTGTCGGTGCGGGTCGTCTGTGGTTGCGCTTCTACGACAAAGAGGCCAACCAGACGATAGTGAGCGCTGCCGATATCAAATACTGCCCGATGTGTAGGCGTAAACTCTCGGAGGCAAAATAAATATGCTAGAATTTCTGAAGACACACTGGGATAGGATTTTCCCGACACTTCTTATGATTCTTGATTTCTGCGCGGCAGTGCCGTATGCTGTGCAGGGCGATGTGAAGCACACCGTCTATTGGATAGCGGCTGGAGTATTAACACTTTCAGTGACTTGGTTATAAAGGAGACCAAATGCCGAAAAACTCTATCTGTAATAAGTGCTCGTCTTGTGGCTACTGTGCGAACCGCGAGAACGGAATGATGGCGTGCAACAACTTCAACAGATTTCCGAAGGCGACAGGCTCCTATGAAGACTACTGCAAAGCAAAGCACTCCGAAAAATAGCCAGACCGCCACTGGTGAATACTACGACGGTAAAGTCGAAACCATCGACTATCTGGAGTATATGCTTGTCAAGTTGCTGGAGAACACCATCCCGCCTGAAAGGGCTTACGATGTTGTCTGTGCACTCAAGTACCTGTCTCCTCGACTCGGTGCGAAAGCGGACCAGCCGTATCAACTTGACTTGATGAAAGCAGAGAACTATATCCACCGTGCGCGAACCGGCAAGTGGTTGGATAAGGAGTTCCTCGACCCCTTCGGAGGTTAGTATGCGACTCCAGAAAGTTCTGAACATCCTTGGGCAGATGCCGAAGAAATCCCAAAAGGTCGTGCTGTCTGTCGTAGACTTCGACCGGTACTCACCGTCCGAGAACTACCGTAAGATTATCGAGACCATGATTACCGTGACGAAATCTGCAAACCAGCGGGAACTGCTGGAGGCTTATGCCGATATGCAGCCGACCGACGAGGAAGTTCTTGAGGCTTTCCACGGCAAGGGCAACGATTCTCTGACTCCTCTATATTTCAACGAGGACCAGATTGACTTCATCCAGAACTGCGTTTACAGGAACCGGGATGGCGATTTCCGTCTGATTCCCCATCTGAAAAATTGCAGTGCGGAGGCTATGCCGCTTGAAGGTCTCAAGGCCGACGACGACATCATTTCTGCCCGACTCCAGTTGACACGAATTGCGCCCAACGGGAGTAGCGAAGAATTTGACGGGTTGAAGGAACTCCGTAAGCAGCCCTATGAAGGACCCTACGATGGAGTGTTCCTGAAACTCGCCCCGAATCTTCGCCGCATCAACATCATCTCCAGTTTCGCGCAGGAGGATCCACACGGATTCTTCACGAGGGACGGTCAGATGTTCCGAAATGTGTGTTCGCAGATGACTAGGGTGAACGAGAAGTATGTGACCGAACAGGGGTTCCGCAGGGCTATGTTCCTGATGTTCCTCGTCAGCGGTGGTCGGGCAAAGGACTGGGTTGCGCTCTACAACCTCATTCACTTTATGGTGAGAGTCCCGAACTCCGCAACCGGTTATGTCCTCTACCTGAACGACTTTGACGCTGGTGGCAATGGTAAGTCAAAGTTCATCGGACTGCTTAACAATATGTTCGGTGATTCCTTTACGGCTTTCTCCACACAGCAGTTGAGGTTCACGATTTCGCTGCTCGGCAAGCGTCTCGTTTCCATCAGTGAATACGAGGACAGCAACAGCGCAAAGGAACTCCAATCACTCATAAAGTCGATGACCGGTCGTGACCGTTTCCAGTACGAAGGTAAGGGTATGGACCCCATCGTGGCTGAAACATACCAGAACTTCGTCATCAGTTCCAACAAGTACCTGTACTTCGAGGACAGTGGTATCAAGCGCAGGATGCAGAATTTCCACTGCTCCAACTTGCTCCATATTATGATGACTCGGTACACCCACGACCAGGACTACCTCAACCCGCTGTTCGGAAACATCTACAACGGCGAATCTCTGCTGGTGAAACAGGAGATGGCGCACTCTCTTCTGGACTTCATTATGAAGGACGACCGGAGTTATTCCATCCCGCTTCGCCCGCAGAGCGTGGTCCTCGGCAGTCTCAAGAATCCGGTTCTGCGTGCATTGTTCTCTCCCAAACTGAACTATAAAGGGTTTTGTATGGAAGTGGATGACGGCACGAGAATTGATTTGTACAGACTTGCACCGGAGGCTAAACCGGAGCAGTTGAACTACGCCAGCACTACGATACAGTCTTGGTTCGACGATATCCGTTTTGTGTCTGGTAGAGGTGACAACTCTCTTACGACCAAACTCCCCCTTGAAGTAATCCAGAAAAGGTTTGAACAAAGGCTTTCAGAACTGGATGCCCGTTCGACTGACCTGCGTAGTCGTGATGCCGTGAAGTTAGAAAAATGCGAGTGTTGCGGTCTACGGAGCGATGAATTGTTTACTGAATATGTGTTGCCGATGTGCGTCAAGTACGACATTCCGGTGCACGATTCAGAACAGTTTATCGAGGTCGGTAATGAACCATAACTACGGACTTCCCTACAAGGGTTCCAAAAACACAATCGCCGAACGCATCGTCCAGTGCTTGCCCTCTGGTGGCAAGTTTCTGGATGCTTGTTGCGGAGGCGGTGCTATCTCTCACGCGGCGTATCTGTCAGGCAGGTACGCCTCTGTCACTGGCTACGACATTAACAAATCCATCATCACCCTCTTGACCGCAGTGATGGTGAAAGGTGGTCTCATCGACTACGAGAATTATCCGCTTATTACCTATGAAGATTTTTACAAAGCGAAAGAGCGCTGGGACGACGGCAACCTGAATGACGCAGTGGTCCGCTATGTAGCGTCCTTCGGCTTCAACGGTCAAGACTACCTCTGGGGCAAGGAGAAACTTGCGTACAAGTACCTCACGCAAAACATCGTCTCCTTGCCCACCAAATTCCAACGACGCGAAGCGCTCCGTGACTTCCTGAATGTCCTGAACGCCACCAAGATTCCCTACGACTCTAACGAGTTCAAGAACCTCTCCCACATCGAACAGGTCCAGAATCTCCAGAGAATCAAGATGATCGAGGACGAGATGGAACGCGCACGAGATGCCATCGGGACGACTCTGGAGTTCAAGGTCTCAAGTATGTTCGACATCCACTTCGAGGAATACGATGTCATCTACTTCGACCCACCGTACCAGTCCGCGCAGCGTCGCTACAACCACATCGACTTTTCGCAGATTATGTTCAAGGCCCTGCTCACCGCGCTCCGGGAAGCGGGGAAGGCCGTGTTCGTTTCCGAATACGAGAACCCCGATCCTGAACACTTCATCGAAGTCGCCAACTTCAAGAAGCAATCCACTCAAGCAGCAACGGTGAACAAGGTCGTCATCGAACGCCTGTTCTTTGGAGGAACCGCTGATGAATACAAGAAACTTACGGGGCGGGACATCACCCAGCCCGCTGACCTCGGACAGAACGATTCCGAAGACGATGTTTGTGACTCTCCCGAGGAAGGAGTACGACCGACTTCTGGAGGAGAATCACTCCCTGAAAATGATGCTGGAAGAGACGACAACCCGCTCGGACAGCATTGGGTAGACGAAATTCCACAAACAACCAAGGAGTAAAATATGGTAAAGAAACTTGCTGATGAACTGTCGGATATTCTGGACTGGGTTGAAAACCCCGGTCTCGGAGAACACGCCCACGAAGAAGCAAAGTGCGGTCTCATCTGTTTCTGCCGTGGCCTCGTGGTAGGTCTGCGTGCGAGCGAACCCATCGAAGTTCGCGGTGACATTCCTATCGACCCCAGTTTCGCAAAGGACTGGAACGAGGCCGAACGCCGCGCAAAGGTTGCCGCCGACCGCCGTCGCTCCCGCGAAGAAAACGCACAGCGCAACGAAGCGATGATGGGTAAGCAGGCAGATAATCGCCTTCGTCCCCTTGCCGAAGAAGCACTGAAGGATTGCGGCTGTATGCCTGACTGTCATTAGCCAGTGCTTCCGTTTCCAAAAATGTATAGCACCCCTATCTAATTTTACTTCTGTCAACGAAAATTTTTTCAAAAAATTTCGCGCAGGGTAAAAATAGGTAGGGGTGCTATATATTATTTTATTTTGCAGTTCTGGCTCTTGACAGTCAGGACTCTTTCTTTTCTTTACCTTCCATGTTTCCACGCATCCAAGAGACATTCACTCTGATGTCAGTGATGTCTTCTTTCACAGCTGCGTTTTCCTTTTCCAGAATCTTCACTTTGGTCTTGAGTTCCTTAATCTGGCTGACAACCCAGAAGCAAACGAGTGCCGCCGGTGTGCCGAGAATACTCCCGACCGTAGTGTAGAATCCACCAAGATCAATCCCAGTGTTCGGGTCCACCTTGCTTCCCTCCAGGCTAGTTTTCCGTTTAAGTTATCCGTAAAATTTTAGTTTGTCCGAAGTGGTGGCAGGGGTTCCTAGCACCCCGCCGATATTACTAAAAATTGTAAGTTCCTTTAATACGCATAAATCCTTGTGCAAGAGCGACACCTACGGCCCTTCTTCCGTAATCGTTGTACGGATGGATTGAGTCGGTAATGTATCTAGTGCGATTGAATGGCGATATACCATCAGTTCCGTATACATCAATACATGGGCATGAACAACGGGAGGCGATTTCTTTAATTTGTACGGACTTGTCGTACATCTTTATGAAGATGTCTGTGGAAATCTGCCCAGTTGTGCCTTGTCCGCTAATCGGTGTGGCGACAATTATTTTAGCATTGGGCATCCACGCTTGGAACTTCATAATGCACGATGCGAGAGCACCACGCATACAACTTATATTAAAGTCGCCTCCGTATGTTGCGTATTCGTCACTTGCGTACCATTCGGGGTCGTCACTACTCCCCACAACAAATTCCGCCTCGTCTACTATTTCGGAGTCGGCATCGTTCGCACCACCAAAAAGGATAACGTAGTCTATGCCATCCTTGATGGATGCTGGGAACATATTAGTAATTCTATCCCAAGAACATAGCGCAGAACGGATGGCAACGCATCCAGCGGGGACTGCTCCTGTGTAGTTGTCCTTATTATAGGAGTCATTTCGTGAGTTGTATGTACCATCATCGGTGCTTACGAAAGTGACTGCACCTCCGCCCCACGAGTAAGAATACTTAGAGCCACCGATACCCCTGCCGTAGAAAGACTTTAGGTTACATTCTTCGGCAAAGTGTTTCGCCCACCCGACATACTTGTCATTGCCATTTGAAATTGCCGTGATACTATCGCCATACACGGCAACTATGGAATTACTACCTCCCGATACAGATTCCTTCTCGCAGTCGGTTTCAGCCTCAATATATACTGTCTTACTACCTTGCTCTGGACGAACAAAAATAGACCAATCAGCGGAAGGACAAACGGAAATTTCATACCCGTCAAGCAGTTGCTGCGGAGTACATTTCGCTATTATCTTTGCGTTGTCGTTGGGGCTTGACCTTGAATAAAGAACACGTATCGTTTGCACACTCGTAACAAGGGTCGTGCTTCTCACCTTAATCTTGGTAACGTAGTTTGCTGGGGCGACAATCGTTGTCTGTATCGGAGTAGTTTCAGTAGGAGCGGTTGCAACCTTGTCAAGTTGCTTTCTAATCAATTTTGTATCGTGTAATGTAGCATTGCCTACAAGTTCGGTAACGACAACCCGCATCTCAACGGATGCCTCCCAAGTGCGGTACTGCAATACTATGTTGTCACTAGGAGTGTATTCAATGGCAGTACCGTTGAACAGTGCTCCGGCGACAGCACTTGCGATATTGGAAACCCCGCCTTCTTCCGCAAGGTCGCGACTATACAAATAATTTAAAGCATAGTCTGCGTTTATCAAGGTAGATGTCTTGCAGAAAATCCTATAAGTCTTGCCCTTGCAGAGCCGTATGTTCGTGGAGTAGAAAGTAGTACCAGCCGCAGTGAACGTTTCGTCTGCGACACTTTTTTCAATTGTTGAGGATGGAATCTTCCCGTCCGAATCTTGCTTCACATCGTCCAGTCTTGTAACTTCTTCCACCTTTGCCGAGAAGGCGATGTAGGAAGAGTTCCACGTTCTCACCATAAGTTCCGCCGATGCAGTAGGGGTGAAGAAAACGTAAACACCGTCGGCAAGTTCTTGTGCACTCGCTTCGGTTATCGCACCAATCCCGTTTTGGTAAAGGATAGGCGATATTCCCGAATAATCCGCCAAAGTCGCAGTCTTTATGGACAACTTGTACAACTTGCCCGCAGTAAGAGTTACACCAGTCCCCACTGCAGCGGTTCCTGTGGTGAAATTAAAAACTTCCTTGACGAGAGTCAATTGCTTATTGAGTATCTCTTCAGCGTGTACAACCTGCTTAATTACCAGTTCACACGCTAGGGTGCTGGAGTTGTACGTGCGGATAAAAAGATTTGCCGTTGCGGACGGAGTGAAAACCGCTGTAATCCCGTCATAGAGTTCCTGCGATGACACCTTGCAGAAACCCGTGCCGTTTTGGTAAAACACGAACGGAGCGTCGCCATCACTCTGGCTTGCTGATTTTAAATACAGCACGTATGTCTTTCCAGCATACAACGTAATGTTTGTGTCTTGTGCGGGAGTCCCATAAGTTGACCTTATGCCCGAAAAAATAGGCATAGAAATAGTAGAGTTCTTTGCAAGTATGCTAGACCCTAATTTTTGTGGATTTCCGTTATCGTCAAGTACAAAGTAGTTATCCGCAGTAAGCTCAGCCTCGGTTGCCGTATCACTTAATGAATGAATGTTAGACAACGAATTCTCCGCAGCCTCCTTCAGCAGGTCGTCCTTGCTCATCTTCGCAGTGCCGCTCGGTCCGTCCACCACAATGTTGTCGCCAGCGCGAAAGGTGGTGATTGTGTCGGGGAGATTTGCGATTTCGTTTGTCCCGTATTTCTTCGGGGCAATGCAGTTTCCGGGCAGCTTCTTTGTTTCCGCAGAACCCACATCCATCGCGATATAGGAAGTAGCGACCAGGTCTGATTCCGAGGCAGTACTCGGCAGGTTGGTTATAGTTGTATCGGACATAATAACTCCTTACACCGGCTTACGTGCCAGTATGTTTTTTCCGTTGATAGTTACAAGGTTGTCTCCGTCTATAGTCATGATCCTCGCGAGTACTTCGTCAATGTCAGACTCGAGTCCTGTGACGTGGACCGTAAGTGTCTGTGCGGGGATATCGCCACTTTGGACGGTCAGTCTGACGAGGATGTCATAATCGTCCCAAGAATCGTTCTTGCGATTCACAGGTATTGCGAAATAGCAGTCCTGACCGGGTATGCTCCCTTTGGCAGACAGCACAGAATCGACGAAGATTTCGCAATCAACATAGTTCCCCACTCCGCTTATAGGTTCTATCCCTATAATAAGCATGCCGCACTTTCCAGATTTGAGCTTGTGGGACAGTGTGATGTCTACGCTGGCTGCGTCATTGGCCAGCACTTTGGTAGTTACATTATCGCCATACGAGCCGAGGTCTTCTGGCCTGAAGTTGCTGGCATAAGTGACACCCATAGGGCCTTGAGGGCCTTGAGGGCCTTGAGGACCGACTGGGCCGGGGACAGGTGCGGAACTCGCTTCCCCACCGCGAAAAGGCTGAATTTTCCAAACTGCCATACAGACCTCGGTTAAAAAAAAAACTTGCCGGTTTATATTGGGGTCTTGGACGCTTTCCGGCTACGCCCACTAACTGGGTACACCACGAAGGTCATACCCAGTTGTGAACCACCGCTAGGGTGAAGTTCGGTTAGTCGATGGGCAAGTAGATGGATGCACCAGAAACACCCTGATACATACCGAAGCCCATCAAGCCGTCCACACGGAACAGGCCGAGGCTGGTGTACGGGTCTTCCCAGAAAGTACCACGCCACGGAATGATGCCCTTGTCCTTGAACTCCGTCGGGATAGTGAAGGAGTCTGCGGTAGACATCTTTTCGAGACCCTTGACAGCAATCAAGAAGTCGGATTCGTGATACATCACCATCGGAGCGAGGTAGGTCTTACCGGCAGTGAGGACATCGGAGCAGGTGAAGGTGAGAACGCCATCGCCGACCGGATCCTGCGTGCCGTCCGGAGTGCGGTTCCATTCCTGCTTGGCGTACCATTCGTAGTCAGGCTGGATGAAGCCGTGGCGGTCGAGACCGCGAGTACCGGATGCGACATATTCTTCGTAGGCGGTGGAGTGAGCGTTCTTGCGCGGACCGGCAACGAAGATGGGCTGTGCGAGTTCCCAAGCACCTGCCGTACCGACCCAGCCTTCTCCCGGAACCATAGACCAAGAGGTGAAGTGCCACTTGAAGAACACTGCCTTCTGGATGCCAGTCGGCTTTCCGAGAGCGTCAACACACTGCACCGGATGCTTGTTGCCATCGGCAGCGGCGGTGTCGTCAGTCAGGAAGACCGGCATCGGGAAGATTTCGCCTTCTTCGGAACCGGTATAACCGGCGATGTTGGCGAGAGCGACAGAGAGTTCACCGTCAAGTTTCACGGTCACGCTGGCGATGTTGGTGGCCTGTGCGGTCACGCGCATCGTGTCAACGCCCTTCGTGAAGCGGTAGCCCATAAAGTCGCCGAGTTCGTTCTTGTAGAGGTCACTGCCGACCTTCGGGTTAGCACCGAAATTGGCCTGGAGAGTCGGGACAACGCGGTTCCAAGTCTGCGGGTGAGCAAGACCGAAGATGTTGCCACCAAGTTTGGAGGTCTGGATGTGCGCTTCTGCGTCAAAGCAGGTTTCGCGGTAAGCACGGTCCTTCGCGTCACCGGTGAGGCCAGCCTGACAGACATACGGCTGCGTGGTTCCGAGGATGCCACGGTAAGCCATCTTGTTCACTTCGTCCTGAAGGTTGGCAACGCGCTTCGCCATAACTGCGGGCTTTTCGATAGCAAGGGCAAGTTCACCTTCGGAGGCTTCAGCGGCAATGCCGATAGGAGCGACCTTCAGAGGAACAGCGCCACGCTTCACACCGAGAGTGCCACGGAGACCGGCAAGGTCCAAGGAGTTACGGAACACCTTACCGGAGTCCATAATCGTGACGCTCACGGTGTCGCCGGACATATTGGCTGCACCGAGTTTACTTTCGATAGTGCGATTACCCTTCGAGAGGATATCCACACCGACATTAAATTCGACGGCGAGGTTCGCCATCAACTGTTGGTTTACAATCTGACCCATAGTTCAGTTCCTTAATACTTTATGCCGCGCTTGTTCATAGCGTCTTGCAGCATCAGCGCAAAGTTATTACTGGGCGGCATAGTGGATGTGTTCCTTCCGCTGCCCGGAACAGGTACTTCGTTAGGCTGGGGCTGTCCCGCAGGAGCAGGAGCAGGGTTCGGCTGGCCAAGGTTCTGACCTTGAGGAGCCGGTTTACCACCAGCAGGAGGCATCTGATTGCCGGACTGGTTGTTTCTCCGTTCAGCGTTCTGTTGGCCCATCGCTTCAAGTTGCCCATAGAAGTGCGTAAGCACTGCGCCTTTTTCATATTCGGTCATACCGAGCCATTCCTGGCGGCGAACTGGGTCTTCCGCAATGCGGTCCATCCACGCCTTGAGCAGCAACTTTCCGTAAGGTCTGCCAATCATAGAGTTCAGAGTCGGTTCCTTATGGATGATATAGTTGGCGTACTTATCAGCCATAGCCATAAACTGCTCGGCTTCACCCGGCTGGTCGAAGATGCGGTAGCACTCGTCCTGCCAAGCCTGCTGGCGTTCTTCCTGTTCTTGCTGGAGAATTTCCTCGATCCGTTCCTTCTTCATCTCGGCAAGGAGATGGGAGCGTTCGTCGTCCTTCTGGAGCAACTCGTCTCTTTCCTTCTGTAATTGCAGGAGCCTTTCCTTCTGTCTGCGCTCCTTCTCACGCTTCTGTTCCAGTCGTCGGGCAGCGAACACCTGGTTGCGCGCCTTTCGCTCGGCAATCTCCTTGTCATCGGGAGTCTGGCCGGTTTTCTTATTGCTTGGCGAAGCGTGGTCCCCGCTAGAGTCACCATCGCCGACTGCGGGTCCGTCGGTCTTGGGCGGTTGGGCATCATCACCCGGAGAACTGGGCGAGGTTGCACCCTCGGACCCCTTGTCGCCACTGCCATTCCCGTCGGAAGTAGTAGTATTGGCGCTGGTGTCCGGTGAAACGCTTTGAGGTTCACGAATCTGGGTGGCAGCGTCGAGAGCCTGTCCCATTTCGGTAAAAGAAATATCAGCCATAGTGACTGCTCCTAGTAAACCCTGCACCAGTATCGGTACGAAGGGGTGTTTGGGTGGTGGTTCACTGGGAAATATAATAAAAATCTGCCGGAGAAGCACACTTTATTGTAAAAATCCTACAAATAGCCCCACCAGCCCCGGTTCACTGCCGGATTTTCTAGGCCACCCCAGTAAGAAAGTCTGACCTTACCTTTTCCATTCCATTTCCTTTCAGACCCCTCCCCTCGCCGCCCGAGATATCCACTTCAGATTCACAGAATGTTCACCAGATGTCAACTGTTCACAACTTATCCACAAGATATCCACCGAAGTTCGCCAAATCTGTTGATAAGTTGTTGAGATCTGGTGCACAGTGCGTGAGTTGGCAGTGCATATCGCCCGATGTTGACAACTTGTTGAGAAGATGTTGACTGAAGACAAGTCAAACTTACAATATTATTACATTACGCTTTTGGTGATAATCTGTGAACATATTGTGAATATCTTGTCAATTATATATTATATATTATATACAATTTATCAACATATAGTCAACAAATTGTTTACATAGGTATATTGTCAATTATTGACAATTATTTTATAGCCAAATTTACCTACAAACTAAATTTTAATTTATCTACATTTTGTTAGTTTACACAAAATACAAACAAATTAGAATTTTACAAACAAACTATATTTTTACAAACAAATTATAAATTTACATATAAACTAAATTTTATTAGTTTATACTAGATTTTACATATAAGTTTATATTTAGATTAAATCTTTAATTTGTTTGTAATTGTCAATTTTTGACAAAATAGTTTATATGTAAATCAAAATTGGGCTTTTATATAATCAAACTTTGATTTATTGTCAAGGGGTCAAAATCAAAAATAAGTAAAAAATAAGTTTATACTCAAACTTGTTTATATCTTGTTTATATCTATGTTGATAATATGTTGATAACAAACAGTATCCGTTTATTTGCGTTTTAAGGGGCTTTTAAGGGCTTTTTGTGTTTACCCTAGTATTTAATAGGGTACAATATAAAAAGGGCTACAAACTACCTAAAAACGCAAATAAAGCCATATTGCTATATTTTCCGGTGCATAAACGCATTTTTGTTTGTAAACTTCTTTTTACAACTTTTTTCTGTTTACCCCTTGACCAAACACGAAAAAGTTTATACTTTTGTTGTTGTTGAGGGGTTCGCCCCTTGACCCCTTGACCCTCAAAAAGTCAAGGGTGACCGAACGAAAAAGCCCCTATTTATAGGGGTAAAAAACCGAACCTTACATATATTGTATCTAGTCCATATTTGGCACACTTTAACCTAAACAAAGGGCATACACTGCCCAAAGGAGTCCAATATGGAACAGAATACCTCTATCGCAACCAAGACCCTCGCTTCTCTGGATGGCTGGGCTGAACGCAAGAGCGACCTCATCAAGTTCGTTGACGAAATGGGCGCGCTCACTGTGGAACAGTTCGCAACCTCTGGGGTGCGTAAGGCGGGCAAGGCACAAGCATTGAGCGTGTTGCTCCACTGCTCTAGCGGCTACATCGGGGATAAGTTCCGTGACAAGACGGGCACTGAAGTGCACGATGTCATTGTGAACCTCATCGCACCCGATTTGACGCCGGAACAGATTAAGGAACGCAACTATAACACGGCAGTGGGTGCTCTGAACACCTTGCGTGAGCAGAAGGTGCCCGAACAGACTATTGCTATGGTCTTGAGTTCTATGCCCGAAGGCAAGCGTGCCCTTGCGGATAATCCCGCCAAGTAATCGCCCGAACTCTGCGATAGGTGCACCCGAAAGGGTGTGCCAAATATGGGCTAGACCACTTCTCAAGGAGATATCTATGCCAAAAGTTCAAAAGGCACACAGATTCGCCATCGCCTATATGATAGATAGCGCCATACGCACTGTCAAGGTATGCGCGGAAGATGACAGCGACCCCACTTCTGCTACGGAGTGGTTCAAAGAAGAATATAAATTCGTGACGGGCGACACGCCCGAAGTGCTCCGTTGTGAGTATCTCGGGTACGGTCGTGTTGCGTAAGATAACCCGCGCCCGCTGGTGAACGCCAGACGGGTGCTTTCCACTTCTCAAGGAGATACCAATGAAACAAGTAAAACACTTCGCAGCAGTGCGCTGCACCTTCAGCGGGGGCGAGACCGCCGTCTTGTTCCCGAGCAAGCAGAACGCATCTGTGTTCGGAACTCTGGTGGACGAGTACGATAACCCCATCGGAGCAGTGCTGGTGATCTTCCCCGAAGTTGCCAGCGCCCAGCGCCTCAATGGTGAGGTCAAGGTCGCACGCTTCGGAGCCAGCGATTCAGTAGAGTATAACAGCATCACCGGCAGTCGTCCGGTCGAGGTGCAAGCCCGCATCGCAGCATTTGTGATTCCATCTGCCCTCGTGAAGAGCGTAGGTGGTGCGTGGAAGTTCGGCGGCAAGGTCTTCAGCGAGGTTCCGCAGTTCAAATATGAGTATTGACTTCAGAGAAGTGGTCATAAAGATAAAGGCGAGTGCCAAGTGCTCCACCGATGAAGCGTGGAGTGGCTTGGCGCAAGCCTTTTTGTCGCTGGATAGAACTAGAACTGAACGAGAGCAGTATTACTTTCTTATCCACTACGGGGCTATCCAAGTCCACGCAGAAATCGGTAAGAAATATCTCCCCGTCGGTGAGTATCGAGCAGACCACGATGAAGCATTTGAGTGCTTGATGCTTCCAGATGACGAATGGAAGTTCCTTGATTGGTTTGACGAAGGGCCAGTTAGGGAGTACGCCCGACTGATGGGCGAGGGCTTCGTAAAGACTTGTTCATTTGACTCCGTGAGAAACTTCTTGCGGAAGAACTTTAAGGAGAATAGCAGTTATGAAGACTGTCGAAAAGTTTACAATCGTATCAGAGCGTGTGCCGGAAGGTTGCGATAACTGGTGGGAATACTACCAGACTCGCGAGGCGAAGCGCAAGGCTCTCAAAGAAAACATCTGCTGCTTGGCAGCAATCATCGTCCTGCTCGCTGCTTACTGCGTGGTAGGAAATCTGGAGGTAATGTAATGATTACTCAAACTGATTTGGACCGCATCTGCGAACTCGCGAACACAGTCGAGGACAAGTTGCAGGACTTGGACACCGAAACCCTCACCGGACTGCTCGATGCAGTGCAGGAAGTGCAGGGTGATGCCACCGAACTCCGTGGGCTGGTGGAAAGCATCGACCTCGATGAGGACAGCGATGACCTCGCCGAGTTGATCCCCGATAACCTGTCCGCTGGAGAGGCCGACTCTCTGCGTGACGCTGTGAATGACTGGAGGGTGAAGAATGGCTACCCCAGAATCTAGGCCGAAGCCCGCCGAGGATATCTTCGCCCGCATCAAGGCTGAACTGGAGAATGGTTCTGTCCCTTGGCATAAGCCTTGGGTGGTGCGCGAGGAGTGCGTGGTAAGTCATCTGAATGGCAAGCCCTACTCCTTGAGGAACCGTATGCTGCTCTCCTTTGCGGGAGAGTATGCCACATTCCATCAGATTAAGAAGGCTGGTGGGTCAGTGAACAAGGGAAGTCACGGTAAGTATGTGTACTTCGCCGCCGAGATTAAGCGGAAGAAAGATGACCCCGATGAAGAGGACCAGTTCTACCATCTGCTTCGTGCGTACAATGTGTTCAACATTCTGGACACAAATCTGGAGCCGAAGTATGAAGAGAAGTGGGGCGGTCAAAAGGCTCCGGATTGCAACGCGCTCCAAGTCATCAGAGACTATTGCGAACGCACCGGTGTGAAGATGCACGAGGCAGGCGCCGAAGCATTTTACTCCCGTTCGGAAGACACCCTTCAAGTTCCCAACATCGACACCTTCTCCTCGGAGGCAGAGTTCTATTCCACTCTGTTCCACGAGGTCGCGCACAGTACTGGTAAGCGACTCAACCGTGAGTTTGGAGTTGCTATGCTTGGTATGGCTGACGACAAGTACTGCAAGGAAGAGTTGGTTGCTGAAATCACCTCGGCCTTGTGTCTGGGTCGCCTCGGTATCGACACCGAAGACACCGTGATTAACAGTGGCGCTTACATCAAACACTGGCTCGGCAACATCTCGAAGATGAAACCGACCGACTTCAACGACGCTTGCTTCAAGGCACAGCGTGCGTATGAACTTATCTTCAACATCAACAATCAAACCAAGGAGTAATCTATGGCTGAAGCAAACAAACCCTCTCAAACTTTCGACTGCCTCGCAGTCACTAGCGTCCAGGTCTTCCCGTTCAAGGAAGGCCCGCTGGCTACTGTGAAAGCGATGGCAACCGTAGTCCTGAACGACCAGTTTATGGTGCGTGGTCTGCGCGTGATGAACGGCAGCAACGGACTCTTCGTCTCCTATCCCATTGACCCGTTCTTCAAGGGAGAGGATTTCCGCACGGTCTGCAACCCGATCACTCGCCAACTGCGTGAGCACATTGAAAACTGTGTGCTCGAAAAGTATCAGGCTTGCATCGAGTAGTCTCCAACAGACGCATCAGTGACAGTGGTGTGTCGTCGGGTATTAACTCGAACAAACAACAAACATCAACCACTCTCAAGGAGTAATCTATGAATCGTGAATCATCTCTGGCAATCGCTCTCACCTGTGCAAGGTCTCTGGAGCACGGTGTCACCCTCAAAAACGCTTGGAAGGAATCCAAGGAAAAGACTGTCGAGGGTATGAAGGAGCACGGCATCACCGACGATGAAGTCGGCACGCTGTTCCGCAGTTATCAGACGCTCGCCACCTCGCTCGCCAACTCCCTGTTCATCAATCTCGAAAAGGCAAAGTTGATTGTCGTCAGTTCTGAAAACCGTGACGATGCCATCGGTATGCTGGCCACCTCCCCGATGATTATGGGCAGCATCGACTTCGCTCTTGCAGAGGTAACGAGGGAAGCAAAGGACGAAATTATGGGCAAGGAGAAGAACGATGGCTAGTGTACTCGTGATTAAACCCTGCCCGTTCTGCAAGAAGGAATATTAGAAGATGTTTCCCGCAGACGGCTACCGCAGGTATATGGCAGGGGAGAAAGTTCAAGACTGCTTCCCCGAAATGTCTGCCGATGACCGTGAGTTCCTCATCACTGGAATCTGTCCTACTTGCTGGGACCTTTCCTTCGGAGGTGAAGACTGATGACGGTTATCGAACAGCGTACATACGAAGCAATCTGCTCCCTTGCTACTGCATTGGAACAGGAAGTGCCGAAGATTACCGGGCAACTGAACTGTATCGTCGGTGCTCTTGAGGTGATGGGTTCCACACCGCAGGACTACCACCCGAAGGAAGACCCCAAGTACTGTATGGACTTTGATGAATGGGCAGCACGCCTTGACTTCTCTGACCGTCGGCGCTTGATGAACTTCCTCTGGAATGATGAGGTCTGGCACGACACCTGTCTCCGCGAAGAGGATGCTCCTTGGGAAGACGCAAGCAAACTTGAACCGCCTGACATCTCCGAATCAGCAATGGGACCCGGAGATGACGAGGACCTTCCCTTCTAGGAGTTGCCTATGTGCGGTTGCATCGTCGCCGGTATCTTCCTCGCGTGCTTGTTCCTGTACTGGTACTAGTCCTCAAGGTTGGTGTACTTCCCTAACAGTGGAGTACCCTCCTTCTTGTGGAGGAACTGGTGACAGGTCTTGCACAGCAATAGGAATCTGTCGGGATCCAGATTTGTGTAGTTCGTGCGGTACATATGGTGCACATCAAGATACTCCACCCGAGAGTAGTGCTTACCGCAGAACTCACAGGTCTGGTTTCTGGCCGACAGCATATACTTCCTGAAGATGAGCCACTGCGGGGTGCGTCGGAAAGCCTCGTGCTCTGCCTTGAGTTTGTCGAAGAATTCTTTTCGTTTCATACCTACCAGTAATAAATTTTCTCCGGTCCGAGCCGAGTTTATTTATTTACTGATAGGTATAACATAGGAGATTTCAAAATGCTTAATCAAATTCCACAGAATAAACCCATCACTGCTGCTCCCGAAACCAAACCGGAAGCGGTTGAAACTGAAACCAAGCGTCAGGTATTTGTCAACGATTTGTCTCCCGAAGAAAGAGAGCAGGCCGTTGCTGAATACGCCGACCGAATCCGTGAGCAGTTGTCCGGCGAGACCATCAGCATCAACTGTATGTCCCGACTTCTGAATATGGCCCACCCGCGAGTGACCGCCTTGCTTGCTGTCACAGCCTCTGCAAAGGAAGCGCTGCTTGACTCCAGTGCGAACAAGGTTGTCCGTGCCAAGTCGCTCCTCTCCAAACTTACAGAGGAACAACGAGCCGCGCTCCTCAAAGACCTGCGAAATGAACAGCACTGACAAATCAAAAAATGTATAGCACGCACCCCTATTTTCTTTTGGCGCAGAAATTTTTAAAAATTTTTTCTAGTTCAAAAGAAAATAATATAGGGGTGCTATATATTTTTTGAAACCGAAGTGCTGGCAAAAGTTTTTATAAAATTCTGCGGCTTGGTCTGCGGGATTTTGTTTACTATATGTACAAATAAAAAAGGGTTTTATATGTTCAACACTAACAACGGAGTAGACAATGACAGAACCGAACCCGAAACTGAAGAACGAGTATGCTCCTTTCCCGGAGAGTGCCCCGCAACAGACACCAGTTGCTGTGGACGCTGCTGCTACTTTAGAGCAGTGGAATCAGATGGTGACGGCTACGGAGAAAGCGGCTGGTGATCTGGTTGCAAGCCCGGTAGTCCGTGAAGGATATCTGGCGCACGGTCATCCGGCAGACCTCGGCTTCATTCACCTGAACTCTATGACGAGTTCGCGCATCCGCAAGCGCTTCCCTCTTGCCACCAAGGACGAACCGCTGTTCGCTATGCTCTATGCCCAAGGCAAACTGATTGTCGGGCAGGGGCTGGTGAAGAAGTACACTGCCCGTAAGGAAGGCAAGACCTTCGACCACACCAAATGGATTAACAAAGAGTTTGACAAACTGTTTGATAATCTCGATAAGTATAGAGAGCAGTTAAGGGAGATTGCTTACAATGCCTCAAGAACTGACAAATGAACTTGACGACATCACTTGGCGCTTGGAGACTATCTTCAGGACTGACCCGAAGTTGATGCGCAAGTGGAAACCGAAGGTCAAGAAACTCGAAGAGGCTGCTACCAATGTCTCGCGTGTGATGTCTCTGGCAGACAAGTGGCCCACCGTGCCGCAGTCCCTGTTGCTGGAGTTCGCCACCAACGAGTCGGCTCCCTTCATCAAGGTCTGCATCGGTCTCACTAGCAGACGATATCAACTGTCGCCTACATCGCTGTGCTTGTGGTGGAGGCGTATGATTGCTTCCGGGCAGCAGCACATCCTTACCTACTTCTCGTGGGAAGGACTGAATAGGCTAGATGTCGAGACAGTGTGCGGCAACGATTTGCTCCGTGCCTGTACTGACAACATCGCCTTGCTGGATAACATCAGGAGTATTCTTGCAGATGACCAGACCGTTGACTTCCGTATCAGGGAACTCCTCGGTGGTCTCTCGAAGCAGTCCGATGTTAAGGCTGCTTGGAAGAAGTGGGTGATGACTAACCACCCCGACAAGGGTGGCGACCCCGAACACTTCCTCGAAGTCAAGGTTGTCTACGACGAGTGGCTGACCTTGCAGAAGGAGAACTGATGTCAGTGAAACTCGCTGTCGTTATCTGGGTTCTGGCTTGCACAGGACTCGTAGTATTTATCAACATCTTCAAACCCAAAAAATAGGAGACAACTATGTCTAAAATCAAGTACCCCGACTACACTTACAACCAGACCATCAGGATGCTGCGCGGTGATACCACTCCGGTGTCACTCGACTCTGCTCCCGGCCTGCTCGGTCATCACCACTTCGTTCTCGTCTGGGACGGAGACGCTGACCCGACCAACGCCAGCGTTACGCTGGGTATTCTCACCGGTGTCAGTATGACTGCCGACAAGATGCGCTTCACGGTGCACACCTGCTCGACTGACTTCGACCTCACCTATGACAACGCTGTTTACATCCGCAACGATTGCTGCCCGGAAGTTCTCGTGAAGACGGAAGGCGGTGCGTTTGTCGGGAAGTTGGTGGGCATCGACTACGACAAGGGTATGGCAGTGGTGCAGGGCAAGGACGGCGTTGGCTTCTGGTCTCTCTCCATCGTCACCTACATCGACGATGTGAACACTGACCGCCTCGGTCTCCGTCTCGCTGAACCGGCAAAGGAAGAGGCCAATGCATAAAACCGAAATCAACTGTCTGAACTGCGATGCGAAGATCAAAGCCGAGATTATCTACGGCGACGGTCTTCGCTTCTGTCCCGCTTGTGGCTCCACGAAGATTGTCACTGACACGGAGAACTACGAGCGCGTGAAATCTGAACTGAAACCTAAACAGGAAGAGCCTATGGCTGAAGAAAACGAACCCATCATCGGTGTGGATTCTGCCGCACCCGGAACTCACGACACCACTTCCGCTGACTTCGACAGGTCCCTTGGGACTGAAGTTGATTGCTTCGGTCGCGAAGACAACGCCGGTAAGATGTTCCCTTGTGACCCTATCCTCGCTGCGGATGCGGACTTCAAATACGAAGTAAAGGACGCTCCGGAACAGGGAACTGACAAGTGGCTGGAATGGCGTAAGCAGGGTATCACTGCTACTGAAGTGGCCTCGATTATGTACCCCTCCAAGTGGGGCAGTCCTCTCTCCATCTACACCGACAAACTGGGTCTCACCCAGAAAAGTCAGGATGACTCCGAAGGGTTTATGGAGTGGGGCCACCGCATTGAAGACCTGCTCGTGAACAAGTTTATGGAACAGCACAAGGGCTTCACCGTCTGCACGCAGGGTCGTCTGTATCAGCGTGACTGGGCAAAGTGTTCTCTTGATGCACAGTGCTTCGACGAGAACGGCGTGCCCGTCATCATCGAGTGCAAGACTGGTCAGCACGAAGAGAAGTGGGACCCGATTCCCGAACGCTACTACGCACAGGTGCAGTGGCAGATGTATGTCACTGGCATCCGCAAGGCATACTTCTCTGTGCTCATTCAGGGTCACATCTGGTTCGAGCGCGAAGTGGATTACTGCCCGGAGTATGTGAAGCAGTTGAAGGAAAAGGCGTTCTATGTCTGGGACTGCATCCAGCGTAAGGAAGCACCGGCAACCCTCGGCGACTTCGAGTCCGACAAGACTGCCATCGCTGCACTGGCCGGTGAGTCCGGTCACTCCGGTGAACCGCTGGAAACTGACGAACAGACTGTCGGCAAGTACCTCGCACTGAAGGAAGCCTACGAAAAGGCCGAAAAGGAGTTCAACGACTTCAAGAACTCCATCGCCTACAAACTGGTGGACCACAGTAAGATGGTGTGTGACGGCAAGACCTTCGCCACTTGGGTAGAACGCAAGGGTTCTGTCAGCATTGACAAGAATCTCCTCAAGGAGAAGTACCCTGAAATCTACAACGAATGTCTGAAGCAGGGTCTGCCGACTCGCTACATTATGTACAAGGTATAGGAGATATTATGATTGTAAAACTGGTATTTCCTGTCATTATGGTCTGGACTCTGGTCGCAGTGATTCTTCACTTCGCTGGAGTCGGGGCGTTCGCCGAGTGGGCTGTGACCGCAGTCCCCTGGCACTGGTCCTGTCTCTGCATCCTCTGGTGGGATTTGATTGTGGTACTGCTTTGCATCCTGCTGCAAGTCTTCATCAAGTGGATTCTGTGGGTAATGGATTAGCCTAGTCTCCCTGCTAGGCTGCCTCGCTCGGATTTCCAAGT
>Ga0256406_1001456_pt1 | contig 38127 bp, 23 predicted proteins | sample RumenRJG_03DNA_FD_185986 | JGI IMG/M metagenome (GOLD analysis project Ga0256406, IMG submission 185986) | Bovine rumen microbial communities from Lethbridge, Alberta, Canada - RJG_03 | ecosystem: Host-associated > Mammals > Digestive system > Stomach > Rumen | place: Canada: Alberta | collected... | reverse complement strand
TGCCATAAAAGTAACCCTTTCTGGTGATAGATGAGCTGATGCCACAAAGGTAGGAATTTAACTCCAAACTTGCAGCAATTTGAGCTCATTTTTTCACCCTTCAGTGTCTACTTTTTGAGGGGCAATACGGCATCTCCAATTTCAAGCAGGTGCGTAGTGAGAACAAATACCTGGTCGACAAGACCATGTACTTCGAGAAGATGGAGCAGGCAGGCAACTTCCTGTTTCTTGTCCGTCCGCGCCGTTTCGGCAAGAGTCTTTTCCTCAATATGCTTGAGGCTTATTACGATGTTAACGAGAAGTACGGCTTTGAGGATCTGTTCAGTGGGCTGTACGTTGCCGATCATCCGACGGAGAATAGGAACAAGTACCAGGTTATGCACCTGGACTTCTCCTTGGTGGGCAGTGACGTGGAGCGTCTGCAGGAGAATTTCGATTTCTATCTTAGCATGCGCTGTGACAGTTTCGCGCGGAAATATGCGAGATTCTATCCCGATGGTTTCGTTGAGGAGGTGAGACGGCTGCAGCATGGGGAGCAAAAACTCAATTATATCAATGTAGCCGCGCATACCGCCGGCTGCCCTCTTTATCTTGTTGTTGACGAGTACGATAACTTTACGAATAACGTCCTGAATATCAAAGGCCACGACGCTTACCATGCCCTCACCCATGGCACTGGCTTCTATCGTGATGTCTTTAAGCTTTTCAAGCCGATGTTCGACCGCATCATCATGCTCGGGGTGTCGCCCATAACCCTCGACGACCTGACCAGCGGCTACAATATCGCGCTGAATATCACCATGGATCCGCGTTTCAACCAGATGCTCGGCTTCTCGGAGGACGAAGTCCGGCAGATGATACGGTATTATAAGGATGCCGGGGCCATCAAAGAAGACGTTACTGAGGATAGCATAATCGGCGATATTAAGCCGTGGTACGACAACTACTGCTTTGCCGAAGAGAGTTTCGGCAAGGAGCCCAGCATGTTCAACAGCGACATGGTATGTTATTACATGAACAACCTTGTCGGGTTGGGAAGTCGCCCCAAGGAACTTGTCGACCCGAATACGATGACGGATTATGGCAAGTTGAAACGGCTGATAGAAATAGACACTTTAGAGGGAGAACGCTTGAATGTCGTTCATGACATCGCCGAGCAAGGTTATGTTTACGGGCAGATAGTCAGCCATTTTCCTGCAGAGCGGATGATGGAATTCGGCAATTTCCTCAGCCTGCTGTACTATTACGGTATGCTGACCATCGGCGGTGTGGAGGGTGAACTGCTCAAGCTCACTATCCCCAACAACAACGTGCGGTTGCAGTACTATCATTATCTGTTGGACGAATACCAGTCTATATCGCGCGTAAATACCACTGAGCTAAGCCTTTATTTCAGTCGTGCTGCTCTTCACGGCGATTGGCAGCCACTCATAAAATATATCTGTAGGGCCTACCACGATACGACAGCCATACGGCAACTCATTGAGGGTGAGCGCAATCTGCAGGGATTCATGAACGCTTACCTTACGCTGACGAATTATTATCTTATTGCGCCTGAGATGGAGTTCTCGCACGGATACTGCGACTTTTTCCTCCTGCCCAACTATGCCGTATACCCGATGGTGAAGCATAGCTACATCCTTGAGCTTAAATACCTTAAGGCCGATGCTACCGATGCTGATGCCAAGCGGCAGTGGTCGGAGGCTGTGGAACAAATCACGAGCTATGCGGCCGACAAGAAGCTCCAGTCGATGCTCCACGGCACTCAGCTCCATCCCATCGTGGTGCAGATAAAAGGCTATGACGCAATAAGGATAGAAGAAGTCGGAGGCGGAAAGTAATTTCGGGAAATATCAGTTTGACCTTTGTTGAATAAAAAATGTAAGCCGGGTTCGTTTTTCCTGCCCAAAAACTTGCAATCGCCTTAAAAATTTTGTATCTTTGCATGTAAGATAGCGAATCGTTATGGGCACGGATTATAAACTAATACCTTACGGCATCTCCAATTTCAAGCAGGTGCGGAGTGAGAACAAATACCTGGTCGACAAGACCATGTACTTCGAGAAGATGGAGCAGGCAGGCAACTTCCTGTTTCTTGTCCGTCCGCGCCGTTTCGGCAAGAGTCTTTTCCTCAATATGCTTGAGGCTTATTACGATGTTAATGAGAAGTACGGTTTTGAGGAGCTGTTCCGTGGACTGTACGTTGCCGACCATCCGACGGAGAATAGGAACAAGTACCAGGTTATGCACCTGGACTTCTCCTTGGTGGGCAGTGATGTGGAGCGCCTGCAGGAGAATTTAGATTTCTATCTTAGCATGCGCTGTGACAGTTTTGCGCGGAAATATGCGAGATTCTATCCCGATGGTTTCGTTGGGGAGGTGAGACGGCTACAGCATGGGGAGCAAAAGCTCAATTATATCAATGTCGCCGCGCATACCGCCGGCTGCCCGCTTTATCTTGTTGTTGACGAGTACGATAACTTTACGAATAACGTCTTGAACATCAAAGGCCACGACGCTTACCATGCCCTCACCCATGGCACTGGTTTCTATCGTGATGTCTTTAAGCTCTTTAAGGGTATGTTCGACCGCATCATCATGCTCGGGGTGTCGCCTATAACCCTCGACGACCTGACCAGCGGCTACAATATCGCGCTGAATATCACCATGGACCCGCGTTTCAACCAGATGCTCGGCTTCTCGGAGGACGATGTCCGGCAGATGATACGGTATTATAAGGATGCCGGGGCTATCAAAGAAGACGTTACTGAGGATAGCATAATCGACGACATTAAGCCGTGGTACGACAACTACTGCTTTGCCGAAGAGAGTTTCGGCAATGAACCCAGTATTTTCAACAGCGACATGGTATGTTATTACATGAACAACCTTGTCGGGTTGGGAAGTCGCCCCAAGGAACTTGTCGATCCGAATACGATGACGGATTATGGCAAGTTGAAACGGCTGATAGAAATAGACACTTTGGAGGGAGAACGGTTGAATGTCGTTCATGACATCGCCGAGCAAGGTTATGTTTACGGGCAGATAGTCAGCCATTTTCCTGCAGAGCGGATGATGGAATTCGGCAATTTCCTCAGCCTGCTGTACTATTACGGTATGCTGACCATCGGCGGTGTGGAGGGTGAACTGCTCAAGCTCACTATCCCCAACAACAACGTGCGGTTGCAGTACTATCATTATCTGTTGGACGAATACCAGTCTATATCGCGCGTAAATACCACTGAGCTAAGCCTTTATTTCAGTCGTGCTGCTCTTCACGGCGATTGGCAGCCACTCATAAAATATATCTGTAGGGCCTACCACGATACGACAGCCATACGGCAACTCATTGAGGGTGAGCGCAATCTGCAGGGATTCATGAACGCTTACCTTACGCTGACGAATTATTATCTTATTGCGCCTGAGATGGAGTTCTCGCACGGATACTGCGACTTTTTCCTCCTGCCCAACTATGCCGTATACCCGATGGTGAAGCATAGCTACATCCTTGAGCTTAAATACCTTAAGGCCGATGCTACCGATGCTGATGCCAAGCGGCAGTGGTCGGAGGCTGTGGAACAAATCACGAGCTATGCGGCCGACAAGAAGCTCCAGTCGATGCTCCACGGCACTCAGCTCCATCCCATCGTGGTGCAGATAAAAGGCTATGACGCAATAAGGATAGAAGAAGTCGGAGGCGGAAAGTAATTTCGGGAAATATCAGTTTGACCTTTGTTGAATAAAAAATGTAAGCCGGGTTCGTTTTTCCTGCCCAAAAACTTGCAATCGCCTTAAAAATTTTGTATCTTTGCATGTAAGATAGCGAATCGTTATGGGCACGGATTATAAACTAATACCTTACGGCATCTCCAATTTCAAGCAGGTGCGGAGTGAGAACAAATACCTGGTCGACAAGACCATGTACTTCGAGAAGATGGAGCAGGCAGGCAACTTCCTGTTTCTTGTCCGTCCGCGCCGTTTCGGCAAGAGTCTTTTCCTCAATATGCTTGAGGCTTATTACGATGTTAACGAGAAGTACGGCTTTGAGGATCTGTTCAGTGGGCTGTACGTTGCCGATCATCCGACGGAGAATAGGAACAAGTACCAGGTTATGCACCTGGACTTCTCCTTGGTGGGCAGTGACGTGGAGCGTCTGCAGGAGAATTTCGATTTCTATCTTAGCATGCGCTGTGACAGTTTCGCGCGGAAATATGCGAGATTCTATCCCGATGGTTTCGTTGAGGAGGTGAGACGGCTGCAGCATGGGGAGCAAAAACTCAATTATATCAATGTAGCCGCGCATACCGCCGGCTGCCCTCTTTATCTTGTTGTTGACGAGTACGATAACTTTACGAATAACGTCCTGAATATCAAAGGCCACGACGCTTACCATGCCCTCACCCATGGCACTGGCTTCTATCGTGATGTCTTTAAGCTTTTCAAGCCGATGTTCGACCGCATCATCATGCTCGGGGTGTCGCCCATAACCCTCGACGACCTGACCAGCGGCTACAATATCGCGCTGAATATCACCATGGATCCGCGTTTCAACCAGATGCTCGGCTTCTCGGAGAACGAAGTCCGGCAGATGATTAGGTATTATAAGGATGCCGGGGCCATCAAAGAAGACGTTACTGAGGATAGCATAATCGACGACATCAAGCCGTGGTACGACAACTACTGCTTTGCCGAAGAGAGTTTCGGCAAGGAGCCCAGTATGTTCAACAGCGACATGGTATGTTATTACATGAACAACCTTGTCGGGTTGGGAAGTCGCCCCAAGGAACTTGTCGATCCGAATACGATGACGGATTATGGCAAACTGAAACGGCTTATCAAGATCGATAAGTCTGAGGGCAAGCGCATTGAGGTCATTCACGACATTGCTGAGAAGGGATTTATTAAGGCTCGCTTGGTTTCGCATTTCCCGGCAGAGCGGATGATGGAGTTCGGCAACTTTGTTAGTTTGCTGTATTATTACGGCATGCTTACCATTGGCGGAACGGTGGGAGATCGCCTCAAACTCATCATCCCCAACAACAACGTGCGGTTGCAGTACTATCAGTATCTGCTGGACGAATACAGTTCCATTCACTCCATTGATGTCTCTGAGTTGGATGATGCTTTTGATATGGCAGCTCTCGACGGCGATTGGCAGCCACTCATAAAATATATCTGTAGGGCCTACCACGATACGACAGCCATACGGCAACTCATTGAGGGTGAGCGCAATCTGCAGGGATTCATGAACGCTTACCTTACGCTGACGAATTATTATCTTATTGCGCCGGAGATGGAATTCTCGCACGGATACTGCGACTTTTTCCTCCTGCCCAACTATGCCGTATACCCGATGGTGAAGCACAGCTACATCCTTGAGCTTAAATACCTTAAGGCCGATGCTACCGATGTTGATGCCAAGCGGCAGTGGTCGGAGGCTGTGGATCAAATCAAAATTTACGCGGCCGACAAGAAACTCCAGTCGATGCTCCACGGCACTCAGCTCCATCCCATCGTGGTGCAGATTAAGGGCTATGACGCAATAAGGATAGAGGAAGTCGGAGGCGGAAAGTGATTCTATCATGATCACAATCACGTAACTGAGTGAAATACTCCTTGTCTTGACTCATACAAATGTCGTAAGGATAAGACCTTTGGAAAATGTGGTTGATAATTGGAAAATTGATCCGAAAACCGATGCCGAGGAATGGTCACGACGCTGCTGATAAAAGGTTGCGGTCAACGCTCCATGACTCTATACCACCAACCCCGTAGGGATTAATGGAAACGGCTTTGAGGCTGTGGGATATGTCGGTATTTGACAGGAATATTTCCTATACCTTAATACATGAGATGCCGCTTCTCACGTTAAATACATTTAACAATGTCAGAAATAGGTTGGAAAGTGCTGTCTATCTCGAAAAATATTGGTAAATTTGCACGCAATAAATTTTCAAATCACATCTATGTCATCATTTGTTGCAGATAAAATTGTATTGGACGGCCTTACTTTCGACGACGTCCTTTTGATCCCTGCTTACTCAGAGGTACTGCCCAAAGAGGTAGAGTTGAAAACCCGTTTCTCACGCCACATCAGTCTGAATGTGCCATTTGTATCGGCGGCTATGGATACGGTCACTGAGGCTTCAATGGCTATCGCTATGGCTCGTGAGGGAGGTATCGGCGTTATTCATAAGAATATGTCTATCGACGAGCAGGCTCGGCAAGTTGCTATCGTCAAGCGTGCCGAGAATGGAATGATCTACGACCCTGTTACTATCAAGAAGGGTAAAACTGTTGGCGACGCGCTGAAGATGATGTCGGAATATCACATTGGTGGAATTCCTGTCGTCGACGATGACAATCATCTTGTAGGCATCGTCACTAACCGTGACCTCCGTTTTGAGGCCCGTATGGACAAGGCCATCGATGAGGTGATGACCAAGGAGAATCTTGTGACAACACATCAGCAGACTGATCTCGGCGCAGCTGCAAAGATTCTTCAGGAGCATAAGATTGAGAAACTCCCCGTCGTCGACAAGGACAATAAGCTTGTCGGTCTTATAACATACAAGGACATCACAAAGGCTAAGGATAAGCCAATGGCCTGCAAAGACGATAAGGGCCGGCTGCGTGTCGCCGCCGGTGTCGGTGTGACGGTCGATACTCTTGATCGTGCACAGGCTCTTGTCGACGCAGGCGTCGACGCTATCGTCATTGATACTGCCCATGGTCACTCAAAGGGTGTCATCGGCAAACTCCATGATGTGAAGGCTGCATTCCCGAACATTGATGTAGTGGTAGGAAATGTCGCTACAGGTGCCGCAGCGAAGTTCCTCGTCGATAACGGTGCTGATGCCGTGAAGGTGGGAATAGGCCCGGGCTCTATTTGTACTACACGTGTTGTTGCCGGTGTGGGCGTGCCACAGCTGTCGGCAGTATACGATGTGTATAGTGCTCTCAAAGGGACAGGCGTTCCTCTTATCGCTGACGGTGGTCTTCGCTATTCTGGCGATATCGTAAAGGCTCTTGCAGCCGGCGGCGACTGTGTCATGATTGGTTCGCTCGTGGCAGGAACAGAGGAGAGCCCCGGCGAGACAATCATCTTCAACGGACGTAAGTTCAAGACATATCGTGGTATGGGATCGCTGGAGGCTATGGAACAAAAGAACGGTTCGCGTGACCGCTACTTCCAGAACGATATCAAGGATGCTAAGAAACTTGTGCCGGAAGGCATTGCCGGACGCGTGCCATACAAGGGGACGGTCCAGGAAGTGCTGTACCAGCTCATCGGCGGTCTGCGCTCGGGTATGGGATATGTCGGTGCAGGTGATATCGTTCGTCTGCACGATGCTAAGTTCACCCGCATTACCAATGCCGGCGTCCTTGAAAGCCATCCTCATGATATTACCATCACGAGTGAGGCTCCAAACTATTCGCGTCCAGAATAGAATAAAAAAATTGCTGCAAGCGTCCCTCCCGAAGTCAGGAGGGATTGCTTTGCTAACTTGACGAACATTGTGAAACTTCTTATATTATAAGGATATAGAATCGAAATGAATTTAAAATATCTTTTTGGGGTGTGTCTTCTGGCTGTAGGTATTAACGTTTCAGCACAGTCGTCGACGGATCCTGTAATAATGACTATCGCCGGAAAGCCGGTGTTGCGCTCTGAGTTTGAATACTCTTACAATAAGAACAATTCTGCAGGCGTTATCGACAAGAAGACGGTAAAAGAGTACGTTCCTTTGTTCGTTGATTATAAGTTGAAGGTACAGGCCGCGCTTGATGCCCATCTTGATACTATCACTGCCTTCAAGGATGAGTTCCGCAAGTATCGTGACCAGCAGATACGGCCGTCGTTTGTCACCGACTCCGACATGGAGAAGGCTGTAAAGAAATATTATGACGATATGAAGGCGTCGATAGGTCCGAGGGGACTTTACTCTTGCTCTCATATCTTCCTCCGTGTGCCACAGAACGCTTCGGCAGCAGGTAAGGACTCCGTCAAGACACGTATAGATTCAATCTATACTGTGCTGAAAAAGGGTGGCGACTTCAGTACCCTTGCAAAGAAATACTCGGAAGATCCGGGCTCGGCAAGCCGCGGAGGTAGTCTCGGTGGCCCTTACGGTCCAGGTAATATGGTTAAGGAGTTTGAGAACGTTGCCTATACGTTGAAGGACGGCGAAATTTCGAAGCCTTTCCTCTCGCCTTTTGGCTATCATATCATCCGTATGGATAAAAGGTCACAGGTGCCGCCATACGACTCCCTGAGGGTTAACATCACTAAGTTCCTCGAACAGCGCCAGTATCGGTCGGCGCTTGCTCAGGAGAATGTCGAGAAGATAGCCAAGGAAGAAAAGACCACGGCTGACGCTGTTTATGACAAGCGTGCTGCTGAGATGTCGGCAAAGGACTCTAATCTGAAGAATCTTATTCGTGAATATCACGATGGACTCCTTCTCTTTGCCATCAGCGACAGCGTGGTGTGGAACAAGGCAAACAAAGATGAGGCCGGTTTGGAGAAATTCTTCAAGGCCCATAAGAAACAATATAAATGGGACGGACCCAGATTTAGAGGTATTGCTTATCACGTTAAGGATGCCGCTGATGTCAAGGCTGTTGCCGACTGCGTGAAATCATTGCCCTTCAGTGATTGGGCTGAGGCTCTCCGTCAGAAGTTTAACAGCGGCAAGACGATCCGCATACGTGTGGAGAAAGGCATCTTCAAAGAGGGTGATAATAGCCTTGTCGACAGCGTGGTGTTCAAGAAGCAAGGAGCTAAGGTTACCAAACTGAAAGACTATCCCATTGATGCCGTCTATGGAAAGAAACTCTCGGCTCCTAAGGAACTCGGCGACGTCCGCGGTCAGGTGGTCTCTGATTATCAGGATGAACTCGAGAAGAAATGGGTCGACAGCCTTCATAAGAAATATGCCGTCAGCATTGACGATAAGGTCGTTGCCACGGTAAACAACCATTAAGAATGAACAAAATATACAAGACAAGCCTTATAGCCGTATTATCAGTCGTCTCTGCGATGGCGATTGTCGGCAATGCAGCATCGACGGGCGGTGTTACCGGTATGATGCGTCCGTTTTATGGCACTGCCGATACAGCCGTACAGAAGGGTGCTGCTGATACAACAGCTGTTGCCAATCCTGCTGACCTTGGTACTGAACTGTCGGAGCCGACACGTGGGAGCATCGTCGATGAGGTGGTGTGGGTAGTAGGCGATGAGCCTATTCTCAGGTCGGACATCGAGGCTACACGTCTGCAAGGCTCAGCCGAGGGACACGACTTCGGAGCTAATGCCGACTGCACAATACCGGAGCAGATTGCTGTTCAGAAGCTATTCTTGCATCAGGCCGCACTCGACAGTATCGAAGTGTCGGAATCGGAGATAACCCAGGGCGTAGACCAGCAGATGAATTATTTCATACAGATGGCCGGCGGTTCAAAAGAACGCCTTGAACAGTATCGTCACGAGACGATTTCCCAGATGCGTCAGGAACTTCATGATGAGTATAAGAATAGTATGCTCGTTCAGAAAATGCGGCAGAAACTCGTGGAAGATATTTCTGTGTCGCCGGCCGAAGTCCGCAGCTATTTCAAGAACATGCCTGCCGACAGTCTGCCGAAAATTCCTACGACCGTAGAGGTGGAGATTCTTACTCAGACACCTAAGCCTACTCCCGAGGAGGTGAATAGAATTAAGAATGAGTTGCGCGAATTTACCGACCGTATTAATAAAGGTGAGATTTCGTTTGCAACGTTGGCAAGTCTTTATTCTGAGGATACAGGGTCTGCGCGTCAGGGCGGTGAGATCGGATATACCGGCCGTGGAATGCTGGACCCGGCTTTCGCGGCTGCTGCCTTCAATCTGACGGACCCTAAGAAGGTATCGAAGATAGTTGAGTCGGAATTCGGCTACCATATCATTCAACTCATCGACCGCCGTGGTGACCGCATCAACTGCCGGCATATCCTTCTGAAACCGCGTATCGGTCAGCCTGCAATAGACAAAGCGGAGAGTCGTCTCGACTCTATCGGCAATGACATCAGGGCCGGAAAGTTCACTTTCGAGGATGCTGTTGGCTATCTCTCGGATGATAAGGATACAAAGAACAACAACGGACTCCTTGCCAACTCCACACAGACGGAGCGCACATCGAGATTCCACATGAAGGACCTGCCTTCTGAAATCGCTAAGGTCGTCGACACAATGAAAGTCGGTGAGGTGTCAAGAGCGTTCCAGATGGTCAGTGAACGTGGTAAGGTGGTGTGCCTGATATGTAAGCTCAAAAGCCGTGTTGACGAGCATCGCGCTACCATAGCTGAGGATTTCCAGGATATGAAGAATATCGTTCTTGCCAAGCGGAAGGAAGACACTCTGCAACAGTGGGTTGAGAAGAAGATTAAAGATACCTATGTAAGGATGCTTCCGGAGTACAAGAATTGTAAGTTCCAATATGAAGGATGGGTGAAAGACCAATGATTAATAATAGTCATACGACGATAACGAACTGGCATAGAATCATTTACATTGTGGTTCTATGCTTGTTTGTCATTGGACTACCCCAACAGTCCGATGCTCAAGGCAGTGGTAAGGGAAAGACTAAGAAGAAAGCCGAGTGGGTATATCTTGATCATGCCGACGACTTGAAATTCGACCAGGCTACTCGTCCCGGTGTGCAGATTGCCAAGGGCAATGTTCGGTTTCGCTTCGAGGACAACACTCTTTCTTGTGACAGCGCCTTCTTCAACCAGATTTCGAATACTTTCGATGCGATGGGGCATGTGAAGATGCACCGTGGTACGGGCAACGTCAGTCTGTCTTCGGTGCGTGCCAGCTATAACAGCCTGTCCAAAATTTTCACCGCCTCGAAGCATGTCGTTATGACTCAGCCAGGCAATTCGCTCCATTGCGATAGTCTTATATATAATGTGGAATCGCATACCGCTAATTATTATGGCAATGGCCGGCTGTCGGGCAACGGTGCCACGGTCACGTCTGATCAGGGCGACTACAACACAAAGACGCACGATGCTCATTTCACTGGCCGGAGAGTTGTTCTGCACAGCCCTGAATATACGGTTACGACACCATCGCTCAACTATAATACCCAGACCAAAAAGGGACATGTCCAAGGTAAATCAGTTATACGTACTGCCGCCGGAGAGGTCGTCCATACTGATAATGCCGATTTCGATGGAATATCTCATGGATTTACAACTCACGGCCATTCAACCGTGACATCGCGCGAACGGGATATTGAAGGCGACAATATGACTTACGACCGTTCTACCGGACGAGGCGAGGGGCATGGTCATGTGAAAGTCGTCGATAAGCAGGGCGGCCGCACGATTACGGGTGATAACGTTAAATTCCGTACAGCAAATGTGTATAAGAACGGAAAACCCCGTAACGAGGTTGTGGCCTTCGAGGGTGACGGTCATTCGGTTATCGTTGACCGACCTGCACAGCGTACCATCAAGGGCGACTACCTGAGCTATAATGCCCAGACCAAAGAGGGGTATGGCAAAGGCCATGTCGACTATATTGATCATCTGAAGAAAAATGCTTTCCTTGGTGATTATGTGCATTATACCGAGCTTCATGCCATCGCCTATGGTCATGCCATCGTCAAGGATTTCTCACAGAGTGCCAATGGCGACACCCTTTTCGTCCATGCCGATACGCTGAAGATGAGGGGCAAGGTTGTTGACAAGCCCGTTATCGGTGTTTTCTCAGGTGATACGCTCCGTATGGAGAAAGATACAGTAAGAACCTTTTACGGCATTGGCAACGTTAGGGCCTTTCGCAGCGACGTGCAGGCCGTCTGCGGGCTGTTGGTCGGATTTACCGGCGACTCCACCATGACCATGTATCAGGACCCGATAGTCTGGACCGGACAACGGCAGCTCGTCGGCGATTCCATCCGCTGTTTCATGAACGACTCCACTATAAGGGAGGCCCATGTCATGGGTAACGCAATGTCGATAGAGCAGATGCCCGACGGCGAGCATTACAATCAGATTTCATCGAAGAGGATATATGGCTATTTCGTTGACGGCAAAATACGCTGCAGTGAGGCCTTCGGTAATGTACTCGTGGTATTCTATCCTGTTGACGATAAGGACAGTTCGCTGATTGGACTCAACTACACAGAGACCGACACCATGCGTGCGTTTATGTCTCCGGACAGAAAACTACAGAAGATTTGGATGCCGAAATCGAGCGGCACGCTGTATCCTATGAACCAGATTCCCGCCGACAAACTCAAGTTGCGGGGCTTTGCATGGTACGATTATATCCGTCCGCTCGACAAACATGATATTTTCCGCCATGCCAGTAAGGGCGATAAGTCGCAGCAGCGTCAGGTTCGCATTTCTCCGCCGCCATTGCAGTATGTCGGCGGGAAAGGCCATAACGGCCGGAACGGTAACGCCGGCAACACTGCCACGGTGGTGACCAGTAGCGGCACACGACGGCAGATAGTATATCCTGCCACACCTGTGGGCCATCCGTCGGTCGAGGAGGTGCGGCCATGAGTTTCTTCAGCCAGCCCAAACCGCGTAGGTTCCATCACCAGCCGATATACTACGATGAGCATACCGACAGGGTTAAGAACATTGAGAGACGGGCCCGCAAGGAACTTGGCCTTGATAGCACTCCTGAGTCCCGTCGTGAAAGTCTCCGTGGAGTCTTTACCAATGATGTGAGGGAGAAACGCCAGCGTCGAGGAATGATTAAGCGTAATGCACTGATTAACAATACTGGTGCTGTGATAGTCATCATCCTGGTGCTCCTTCTTTTCTGGATTTATTTAAGTAAGTAGACAATGAGTGACGTAATACAACTTTTACCGGACAGCGTAGCTAACCAGATTGCCGCCGGCGAGGTCATCCAGCGACCTGCGTCGGTGATTAAGGAACTGGTCGAGAACGCCGTTGATGCCGGTGCACACCACATCGATGTCCTTGTCACTGATGCCGGCCGTACAGCTATTCAGGTCATCGACGATGGCAAGGGTATGTCGGAAACTGATGCCCGCCTGGCCTTTGAGCGTCATGCTACCTCAAAGATTCGTAAGGCCGACGACCTGTTCACACTCCACACTATGGGCTTTCGTGGTGAGGCCTTGCCGTCGATAGCCGCTGTGGCACAGGTGGAACTGCGCACGCGTCAGGCCAACGATGATATTGGAACCCATTTGTCTATCTCGGCAAGCAGGGTGACAGGACAAGAACCGTGCTCGTGTCCCGTGGGCAGCAATTTTCTTGTTGAGAATCTCTTTTTCAACGTCCCCGCACGCCGGAAGTTCCTGAAATCGAATACCACAGAACTGAATAATATTATAACCGCTTTCCAGCGGATTGTACTGGTATATCCTGATATCTCCTTCACCCTCCATAGCAACGGTGTTGAGGTGTTCAATCTCCCTGCGAGCAACGTCCATAAGCGTATTGCAGATGTCTTCGGCAAGAAAATCGATCAGGAAATAATCCCTCTCGGGGTTCAGACAACCCTGTGCAATGTCTCTGGATTTGTCGGCAAACCGGAGTCGGCAAAAAAGCGGGGAGTGCGCCAGTTCTTCTTCGTCAACGGGCGGTTCATGAAGCATCCTTATTTCAATAAGGCTGTACAGTCGGCCTTTGAACGTCTGATATCCACAGGCGACCAGGTGCCATATTTTATCTATTTCGATGTGGCTCCTGAGAATATCGATGTGAACATCCATCCCACTAAGACGGAGATAAAATTCGAGAACGAGCAGGCTGTGTGGCAGATTCTTGCTGCTGCCGTCAAGGATGCCGTCGGAAAGTTCAGCGAGGTGCCGACAATAGACTTCGATACCGAGGGACGCCCCGACATCCCCGTGTTCAACCCTTCGGCCACAGCCTCTGCCCCAAAGGTAAATTACGATAAGTCTTACAACCCGTTCAAGAACAATGCCGTCGAGATGCCGCAGATGCAAACCTCGGCACCGCGCAACTGGGAGAGTCTTTATGAAGGACTGAGGCGCGAGACAGGAAAGGAGAACTCTTTATTCCCGGCAGAGGAAGAGTCGACAGCCACCAACGACATCATTGCCGAGAAGTCGCCGGCCCACTATCAGTACAAGGGCACATACATTATGACAGCCGTGAAATCGGGTCTGATGATTATCGACCAGCACCGCGCCCATGTGCGAATACTCTATGAACGCTATCTCGAGCAGCTCCGTGGCAAGCACCGTATGCCGCAGAAGGAGCTCTTCCCCGAGGTCGTCCATTTCTCACCATCAGAGGCTGTTACCCTGCAACGCGTACTGCCCGAGATTACGAACCTCGGCTTCGAGTTGACCGATATGGGCGACAACAGCTATGCCGTTAATGCTGTCCCCGCCGGCCTTGAGGGTATTGATGTCGTAAAACTCGTTACTGCGATGGTCGACTCCGCCGTCGGTCATGAGTCGTCGGTGGTCGACGACATTAACCGTTCGTTGGCCCTCAGCCTCGCGCGCAATGCCGCCATCCCGCAGGGTCAGGTGCTCAGTAACGACGAGATGGAGAATATCATCAACAGCCTTTTCGCCTGCGGCAACGTGAATTATACTCCCGACGGCAAGCGAATACTCGCCATTTTTGGCCAACAGGATATTGACAGACTCTTGGGATAGTCCACAGCGTAAGCTCTGGGCGTTCCCAAGAGTTTTTTTGTGCCTACCTTTTTTGCCCGTTTCTCCGTTCCTCCACCTTGCCGAATACTGTTTGTGTCACTCCGTAAACTCTTCTGCTATCTTGTACATCATGAAACCGCGGCAAGCTCATGGTAACAATTTGTTAATTTGTTGTGTATGTTTTGTTCACGGACCTTATTTTCCCCTTAATATTATTTGTACCCTTGACTATTTCTTTCTACTTTTGTACCATAAAAATTTGCAGGACAGTGGCTTTCAAGGTAATGATATTTGTTCAATTTGTTGAAAAATCACATTTGTAACCAATTTTTTCATTAAAAAAGATGAAAATTAAAGAAATTATTGCTACCTTTGTCCGCAGTCTAAGGAATTGGTGATTAAACTCAGTATTATTAGAATATAAATATTCATTTTTAATAGGTTATGAAAAATTTATTGATTGCTTTGGCATTTGTAGGCGTCTCTGCAACATCGTTTGCTCAGACCAACAGTGTTATTGCCAACAAGAGTAGTGTAGCAACTAACTCTTTCTGGAACAACTGGTTTGTTCAGGGTGGTGTTGACTGGAACGTATGGTACTCCGACCAGGAGCACGGTCAGAATCTTACACGGAACCCATTCAAGAGTTTCCGTGGTGTTCCCGGCATAGCAGTAGCAGTAGGTAAGTGGTTCACTCCTGGTCTCGGACTCCGTGTCAAGGGTCAGGGTATCTGGGGCCGCCGCGTTGACGATGATTCACACTCGCAGGGCACTCACAAGAAGGGCAACAAGTACTGGCTGATCAACGGCGACGCTCTCTTCAACGTCAGCAATATGGTCGTTGGTTACAATCCTAAGCGTTTCTACAACCTCATTCCGTTCGTAGGTGCTGGTATCGGCCGTTGTATGTCGACAGACTTCTATGGCATGTATCTCCGCGCAGGTATCCTGAATGAGTTCCGTGTGTCGAAGAACATCGCAATCAACCTCGAGTTCGGTTGGAACCGTATTGAGGGCGACATCGATGGCTCTGGCTCAGGAACCGGTCGTGGATGGATCTCGCACGATAATAATGTCTATGGCGAGTTGGGTCTGACCTACAGCCTTGGTAAGACTTCTTGGAATGTCACTCCGGATGTCGATGCTATCAATGCAGAGCATCAGGCTGCTATCGACGCTCTTAACGCTAAGCTGCGTGATGCTGAGAATGAGAACTCTAATCTCCGCAACCAGCTGAGAACACAGCCTAAGACCGAGACCGTTACGAAGTCTATCAAGGAGCTTATCTCTACTCCGGTATCTGTATTCTTCGAGCTTAACAAGACCAACGTTGCATCGCAGAAGGACCTTGTCAACGTCCGCGCTCTGGCTAAGTATGCTAAGGAGAACAACCGCAAGATCCTCGTCACTGGTTATGCCGACAGTGCTACCGGTACTAAGGAGATCAACCACAAGCTGTCTGTCAGCCGTGCTGAGACTGTCAAGGCAGAACTCGTGAAGATGGGTATCCCTGCCGAGAATATCTCTGTCAAGGGCCTCGGTGGTGTTGAGCAGCTCTCGCCGATTTCATTCAACCGCCGTGCTACGGTTCAGATCATCGACTAATATTCTTTCCAGACTTTCATAGTCTATATGCTGAAGGGCATTTCCTCACGTCGGGGAGATGCCCTTTTTGCATCTCTGCTCTCCGCGTTGGGCCTCAATTTAGTTCTGCGGATAGTCTACGGTTAAATAAACAATCATAAATTGAGACCAAAACCTATACCCCCTGTGTTAGCGCCAAGGACTTTGTCCCCGTCAGATCCTCTTTAGTCAAATCTTGGCGCCGCAAGTGGAAGGAGGGCTGGTCTTTGTCAGAAGAGAATGTGCATCCCCGCCATCTTACTTATGAATATCTACTCCCAATCTTCGAAAAAGAGAAATCGTGATTTCGGTTTCCTCGGAATTCGGGCATAAAGTATATCTTCCCTTGGGTTAGAGGAAAAGAGATTTGCATATATAATAATGTGTACTGATAATCGGAATTGCTCACCGGAGATATACGGGCTGTCGTAATAATGTTGGTTTTTTATTTCGCTGCAAAGGTACATAATTTTTTCCCCGAATCCAAATTTTAGGGGTATAGAAAGGGGTATAGAATGGTGGCTATATGTATGTCGTTGACAATGAGAGGCTTATTGACTGGCTGCACATATTCCGTGGTTTCTTGGTACCACAGGAAAGCCCCGACAGGGCTTAATTCTCAGTAGCCAGCGACCGCAGTTTGGGGTAGAAACGCCGCACGAAACAATCACGACCAGCCTCGAAGAGGTTGAACAGCGGTTTGTGCAAAAATTCCTGTGGTAAGGATAAACGCGCACTCTCCTGACTTCGTCAAAGCGCTACCGCAAATTATAGCGCATAGCTGATGCGATTGATGTTCATAAGTAAGAGGGCGGGGATGTAGACTCTCTTCAGGAAAAATACAAATCAAAGGCGGTGATGCAGGCTCTCTTCAGGAAAAAACAAATAAAACCACTTGCGTACACTACCTAATATTCTATTCAAACCACTGATTCTAAGATGTTTGCAGCACTCGGCCGCCGTAGGCGGGGTTTATCCCCGCCCTCGCAACTGCGTTATATTTGTTTTGTATATAGTCCGCAGCTGGTAGGGTGGGGATAAACCCCACCCCTACTTGGATGTGTGCAACGCATTAATTATCAATGTGTTGCCAGCGTGCTCGTTTTATCACAAACCTCTTGTTCTTGTCCTCTTTTTTCATACATAATACATTTTGTGTAATAGGGTGGGGATTTATTTGTATTTTTGGCACTCTTTTTGTATTTTTGCAACGTAATCTGAAGAATCAATTCAGACTAATCCTAAAACGAATTACAGACTTTCAAAACGTCTGACACTTCAAAACAAATCAAACTATGAGGAAATTTTATCTACTAACGCTTCTGGCTTTCATCCCACTTTTAGCGTTTTCGGCCGACCGCGAGCGGCTGAACTTCAATGGCGGGTGGCTCATGCACGTCGGTGATGTGGCCGATGGCGAGGGCATAGCCTACAACGACGCAAGCTGGAAACCGGTGACTCTGCCACGCGCTTTCAACGAAGATGAGGCTTTCCGCGTGAGCATCGAGAACCTCACCGACACCGTCGTCTGGTACCGTAAGCACTTCACCGTCAGCGATATAAAGCGACGAAAATTCTTCATCGAGTTTGAGGGCGTCCGTTTCGGAGCCGACTTCTGGCTCAACGGCCATAAGCTGGGCATCTCCGAGAATGGCGTTATGGCCAGTGGTTTCGACCTCACGCCATATATCCGTAAAGGCTCTAACGTCATAGCCGTCCGCACCGACAACAGCTGGGACTACCGCGAGCGTGCCACCGGACAACGCTATCAGTGGAATGACAAGAATTTCAACGCCAACTATGGTGGAATACCCAAGAACGTGTGGCTGCACGTCACCGGCCTTCTCTATCAGACCCTACCCCTCTATTCGTCGCTCCAGACCACCGGAACCTATATCTATGGCACCGACTACGATATTGCCGGTCGGGCCGTCACCGTTAATGCCGAGTCGCAGGTGCGCAACGACGACCGACGGCCGCACTCCTTCACCTTCGTCTGTAAGGTTATGGATGCCGATGGCCGTCAGATAGGCTCTTTCACTGGTGATCGCTGCACTCTTCAGCCCGGTCAGACACGCACCGTGAAGGTCAGCGGCCGCCTCGACGGAGTCCACTTCTGGTCGTGGGGCTACGGCTATCTCTACACCGTGAAAACCCTCCTTCAGGCTGACGACGGCACCACTGTCGATGCTAATTCCGTCCGTACAGGCTTCCGTAAGACCCGTTTCGGCGACGGAAAGATATGGCTCAACGACCGGGTGATGATGGTCCACGGCTATGCTCAGCGATCCTCCAACGAGTGGCCAGGCGTAGGTATCGACGTACCGGCGTGGCTCTCCGACTACAGCAACGGTCTCCAGGTGGCATCGGGAGGTAATATGGTGCGATGGATGCATGTCACACCGTCGAAACAGGACATCGAGAGCTGTGACCGCATGGGACTGCCCGAGGCTATGCCCGCCGGTGATGCCGAGAAGGATGTCGACGGACGGCGGTGGGAGCAGCGCGTGATGCTCATGCGTGATGCCATCATCTACAACCGCAACAACCCCAGCATACTCTTCTATGAGGGTGGCAACAAAGCCATCTCGCGTCAGCACATGATAGAATTGAAGGCTGTCCGCGACGAGTACGACCCCTACGGCGGACGCGCCATCGGCAGTCGTGAGATGCTTGATGTCGACGAGGCTGAATATGGTGGCGAGATGTTGTATATCAACAAAAGCCGTAAACGCCCCATGTGGTCGATGGAATACTGTCGCGACGAGGGACTCCGAAAGTACTGGAACTCATACAGTTATCCCTATCATAAGGAAGGCGACGGCCCCCTCTACCGTGGCAAGCCGGCCCTGGAATATAACCATAACCGTGACGCTATGGCCTGCGAGCTCGTACGCCGGTGGAACGAATACTGGCAGGAACGGCCCGGAACGGGATCGCGGGTGAGCTCCGGAGGTGTGAAAATAGTCTTCTCCGACACCAACACGCACCACCGTGGCGAGTTGAACTACCGCACCAGTGGTGTTGTCGACGCGATGCGCATACCAAAGGACGGTTTTTTCGCCCATCAGGTGATGTGGGACGGATGGGTGAACCCCGAAAAGAGCCACACATATATAATAGGTCACTGGAACTATCCCGCAGGAACGGTCAAACCCGTATATGTCGTTTCGACGGCCGACAGCGTCAGCCTCACCGTCAATGGCAAGGAGCAGGGACGCCCCCGGCGCTCCGACACCTTCCTGTTCACCTTCGACAGCATTAGATATGAGCCCGGAACCATCGAGGCCGTGAGCTATCATAACGGCAGGGAGGTTAGCCGCTACGCTATCGAAACGGCCGGAGCCCCTGACCATCTGCGACTTACGACCATTCAGAATCCGCTCGGCTTCAAGGCCGACGGTGCCGATATGGCTCTCGTTCAGGTTGAGGTCGTCGACAAAGCCGGCCGTCGCTGTCCGCTCGACAACAGGATGATACACTTCAGTCTCGACGGCAACGGCGAGTGGTTGGGCGGTATTGCTGTCCGACCGTCACAGCCTCACGGCACCATCGCGCCTTCCGCCGCCGATCGTGCTGCCCGTAAGGCCAAGGGACTCCTCGATGCCGGCGACAGCGAGAACCCGTCCGACAACTACATCCGTGCCACGTCGCTGCCCGTGGAGTGCGGTGTCAACCGTGTGCTCGTCAGGAGTACCACCACCGCCGGGGCGATGACGCTCGCCGCCCGCGCCGATAGTCTGCCGTCGGCTGCCGTCACCCTCACTACCGAGGCCGTCGACGTACCCCGTTATGCTGCCGATATGCTTCTGCCCGTCAGTCTCGTGCGTGGCGAGACACCGGCAGGACCATCTTACGAGGATGTCAAGACGGAGATTGCCGTCGTCGCTGCCGTGGCAGGATCTAATAGCAGCGATGCCGTTAAGTCGTTCGACGACAACGAATTGACGGAGTGGCAGAGCGACGGCACTCGTGAGAACGCATGGATAGAATATACCCTCGCCGAGAAGGCTCCTGTCGACGAGATTACGCTGAAACTCACCGGCTGGCGCTCAAAGCGTTATCCCCTCGCTGTCTACGAAGGTGGACAGAAGGTATGGGAGGGTGTCACGGAGCCCTCGCTCGGCTATGTGCACATAAAAATCGGTAAGCCTCTGAACTCCAACAAGATAAGAATCCGGATGCTCGGCCCTACCACCGACAAGACAGAACTCGGCGACACTGCCGAGCTTGCGGGCGGTAAGGCTGGCGAACTCGACCGGCTGGCCGCAGCTAATGGGAAGGTAACGCTACGCATCGTCGAGGCCGACTTCCTGGTAAACAGAAAATAACCCGCGGTCCTCAGCATGGGATAGCACTCTGCAACACTTTGACAATTAATATGTTGGCGCATTCGGCTGCCATGGGGTATCCCCATCTTGCTGCCATGTTGTACATTTTCTTCTGTCAATGCAAAGCCCCGTCGGGGCTGGTAGTTCGCTATCTTCTGCCCTTTTTGTGGTGGAAAACGAGGACTTATTGGCAGATTTTTCCTAACTTTGCACGCAAATATAAACAACGATAGGTATTTATGGACAAGAAAAATCACAGGTTCCTGCGGGTGAACTATAAGATGTATACAACGAAGGACGGTGTTACCAAATTGGTTGAAAAGACCGACGGCTTCAAACCGCTGACATTCTATAGCGGTATCGGCATGGTGCTTGAGGGCTTCGAGAATGGTATTTTGAAGCATGCCGATGACGGTTCGTTCGACTTCACGCTCAGTCCTTCGGAGGCTTATGGTGAGTATGACGCGGATGGCGTGATGGCCCTCGATAAGCAACAGTTCTTGCGCGATGGCGTTCTCGATTCCACTTTTATTCACGTCGGTGCCTACATTCCGTTGGATGACGCCGATGGTAAGATGATTTTTGGTCGTGTGACCAAGATTACTGATACTGACGTGGTGGTTGACCTCAATCATCCGTTGGCTGGTTTCACCGTTAGTTTCAAGGGCACGGTGGATACCGACCGCGACGCTACCGACGACGAAATCCAGCAGTTCCTCGATCAGCAGCAAGCCCACCACTGCGGCCACTGTGGCGGTGGCGGCTGCCATTGCGGTGATGGCGGTGATGGCTGCGGCTGTCATGGCGGCTGTCATGGTGGCGATGGCGGTGATGGCTGCGGTTGTCATGGCGACTGCCATAGTGGTGATGGCGGCGATGGCTGCGGCTGTCATGATGGTGGCTGCTGCAATAAGGACTGACCATCTGTTTTTATCGGCTGCCAGTCGGTTTCTGCTACAACGTCAATAAGAATCCACTAAGGTGGCACTGGATATTTTCCGTGGAATCATAGAGAGTGGAAATATAAATCTTTATACTGTCATTATCGCTTAGTCTGGTCAACGAGCGATTCGGCTTCGGAGTAGCGGTTAATTGCAAGTGTAAGAGAACCCGCTGAAACCGTCTGGCAACACTTTTATATTGTAAAAGTATTTCAATCGAAAGGTGGTTCTGTACCACCTTTCTTTCGCCTTGATTATCAATGACTTATGAAACAGGCCGTTTTGCGTTGCAAAACGGACCGTTTTAGAGCCTCAAACGGCCTGTTTTATCTTGCGAAACGGTCTGTTTCGCAAGCCGAAATGGCATGTATTAAAATGCTGTCAAGATATTTCGTACAATCAAGCTTGCTCGCAAGACTATCCCATAGCTTTAGACCCATTGATCCTTGTGGAGCATAAGCATGACCATGATTTTCTTTTCCCTTTTCCGTTTGAAAATGCCGCGGGCATATAACCACACTGGAAGTTAAAAGTGGTAAACGGGGTATGAACAGCGGACTGCCTAATTTTGTGGAGCATTTCCATCTGGAGCGTTCGTTGGTCATTGGTACGAACGGGATAAGCCTTTCTGACTTCTTTTCGGTCAGTGTTGAGGATGTCATAGCATAGTTCAGACCATTGCGGGCAAGGAAATATTGCTTTAGAATGGGAACCGGAAGGCTATTATGGCAGGGCCTCCAAAAGTTAATCCGACTTTTAGTTGCCCGGCAGTCCTTATAGGTATTGCACGCTCTCTAATTCGCCTATCTGCTTGATTAACAGATAATATCATGTCGTGGTAGCGCCCGGATTCCACTTCGTCGCAGTGGGTTGATTTCGTGGTGGAATAAAATTTTTTAGAAAAAAGTTGGCAAAATATTTGGAGACCGCGAAAAAAGTTAGTACCTTTGCAACCGCTTACGAAAAGCAGGGCGTTTAGCTCAGTTGGTTTAGAGCATCTGCCTTACAAGCAGAGGGTCGGCGGTTCGAATCCGTCAACGCCCACTGGGGTGTTTTCCCCGTGGTCCTTCGGGATTGCGGGGAATTTTGATATTTATATTTAACAGTCGTATTCAGCTTACAAACTATTACATTTACCGCAACATATTTTATTTTTAGTCTTATTATATTTTAATGTAAGAATTTTACGAAGAATTCGTTTGGCTTTTCAAAGAAAATCATTAATTTTGCACCATATTAATACGTATTAGCAAGAGAAAGCATCATGAGTCTTGACACACTAACAGCCATCTCGCCTATTGATGGCCGGTACAGAGGAAAAACAGAGAAACTGGCCGATTACTTTTCGGAGTATGCACTTATCAGGTATCGCGTGCGCGTGGAGATAGAGTATTTTATCTCGCTCTGCGAACTGCCGTTGCCTCAACTGAAAGGTTTCGACCATAGTCTTTTCGAGCGTCTTCGCGACATCTACCGCAACCTTGACGAAAAGGACGCGGCACGCGTGAAGGAAATCGAGAAAACCACCAACCACGACGTAAAGGCCGTGGAATACTTCATCAAGGAGGAGTTTGACAAGATTGGCGGTCTCGACCGATACAAGGAGTTTGTCCACTTCGGTCTGACATCGCAGGATATCAATAACACCAGTTTCCCGCTGATGATTAAGGACGCGCTTACCGATGTCTACTATCCCGCCGTGGAGGAGCTCATCGGACAGCTGCAGACCTATGCTGAGGAGTGGAAGGATGTGGCCATGCTCGCCAAGACGCACGGACAGCCGGCATCGCCGACACGTCTGGGCAAGGAGATTGAGGTGTACGTCTACCGCCTCACGGAACAGCTGAAGTCGCTGAAGGCATGCCACTTCACCGCTAAGTTCGGTGGTGCTACGGGCAACTACAACGCCCATCATGTGGCATATCCTGACTACGACTGGAGAAAATTCGGCGACAAGTTTGTCAGCGAGAAGTTAGGGCTGGAGCGTGAGCAGTGGACGACGCAGATAAGCAACTACGACCACTTAGGCAGCATATTCGATGCCATCCGCCGTATCAACACGATCATCATCGACCTCGACCGCGATTTCTGGATGTATATATCGATGGAATACTTCAAGCAGAAGATTAAGGCCGGTGAGGTAGGGTCGAGTGCCATGCCCCACAAGGTGAACCCCATCGACTACGAGAACAGCGAGGGTAACCTCGGACTCTCCAACGCCATTCTACAGTTCCTCGCCGCCAAGCTCCCCGTGAGCCGTCTGCAGCGCGACCTTACCGACTCGACGGTGCTCCGCAACATTGGTGTGCCTCTCGGCCACAGCATCATTGCCATACAGAGCACGCTCAAGGGCCTGCGCAAGCTTATATTAAATAAGGAGAAAATCGACGAGGACCTCGACAACACATGGGCCGTCGTCGCTGAGGCTCTGCAGACTATCCTGCGCCGTGAGGAGTATCCTCATGCCTATGAGACGCTGAAGGGACTGACACGTACGAACAGTGCCATTACCGAGAAGACTATCCACGACTTCATCAAGACTCTTGATGTCAGCGATGAGGTAAAGGCCGAGATGATGGCTGTCACACCGCATAACTATACAGGTATTTAACAATATTATATTTTAACTATTAACATTCTGACAGCCGTGAGGCTGGAGTATTAATTAAGAAGTACTATTATGGCAGAAGATTTAGAGAACAAAGAGGGTTTGTCTTCAGAAACGAAAGACACTAACCGTGAGGGTTATTCAGCCGGACAATCGAGCAGTTTCCATCAAGACAGTCCTGCGGGCCGTCCTAAGCGTCAGCGCATCCGCGTTCCCCGCGCCTACAGCTCCGATCATCAGAGCTCAGGACGCAAGCCGGCTGAGGGCGGATTCCGTCCAGAGGGTTTCGGTGCCGGACTGCAGAGCAGCAACGAGGGCAGCCGTGAACGTCAGGGCGGCTATCAGAGTCGTAGCGGCTATCAGAGCCGTGGCGGCTACCAGAGCAACCGTGGCGGCTATCAGAGCAACCGTGGCGGCTACCAAAGTAACCGTGGCGGATATCAGAGCAATCGTGGCGGCTACCAGAGCCGTGGCGGTTACCAGGGTGGTCGTGGCGGCTACCAGAGCAACCGTGGCGGTGGCTATCATCGTAATTATGATAATAACCAGGTCAATCCTGAGAACGGTGAGGCAGCAGAGAACAGCTATCAGAGCCGTGGCGGATACCAGCCGCGTCAGGGTGGCTATCAGAGCCGTGGCGACTATCAGCCACGCCAGAATACATATCAGAGCCGTGGATACCAGAACCGTGGCGGCTATCAGGGTGGTCGCGGAGGCTACCAGAGCAACCGTGGTGGCTATCAGAGCAACCGTGGCGGTTACGGTCAGGGTGGCGGCTACCGTCGTCATACCGCTGACTACGACCCGAACGCAAAGTATTCGATGAAGAAACGCATCGAATATAAAGAGGATAACATCGACCCGAATGAGCCGATCCGTCTGAACAAGTTCCTCGCCAACGCCGGTGTCTGCTCACGCCGTGAGGCCGACGAGTTCATCCAGGCAGGAGCAGTGAAGGTGAACGACGAGGTGGTTACAGAACTCGGAACAAAGGTACTGCGCTCCGATAAGGTGCTCTTCCACGACCAGCCGGTGACAATAGAGAAGAAGGTCTACGTGCTGCTGAACAAGCCTAAGGACTACGTCACTACCAGTGATGACCCGCAGAACCGCAAGACGGTGATGGACCTCGTTAAGGATGCTTGTCCGGAACGTATCTATCCTGTGGGACGTCTCGACAGAAATACTACCGGCGTACTGCTTCTCACCAACGACGGCGACCTCGCTTCGAAACTCACTCACCCAAAATTCCTCAAGAAGAAGGTGTATCATGTGTTCCTCGATAAGCCGGTGTCGGCCAACGACTTGCAGAAGATTTCAGACGGTATCGAGCTCGAGGACGGTGTCATCAAGGCTGATGCCATCGACTATCCTGATCCTGAGGACCAGAAGCAGGTGGGTATCGAGATTCACAGCGGCAAGAACCGTATCGTTCGCCGCATCTTCGAGAGCCTCGGCTATCGCGTAGTTAAACTCGACCGTGTGCAGTTCGCCGGTCTGACAAAGAAGAATGTCCGCCGTGGCGACTGGCGTTTCCTCACCGAGAAGGAAGTGGAGATGCTGCGCATGGGCGCTTTTGAATAAGTAAAACACAAACAGACAAATGAAACGTACAAAAGTCGTCGATGCCCTAAAGAGTACCGACTATGGAAAAGATATAGTAGTAAAAGGATGGGCGCGGTCGCACCGCAGCAGTAAGGCTGTCGACTTCATCGCCCTCAACGATGGCTCTACAATAAAGAATCTGCAGGTGGTCGTCGATCCGTCGGCCGTAGATGCCGAGGAGCTGAAGAGTATCACCACCGGTGCATGTATCGGTGTGGAGGGTACCCTCGTCGAAAGCCAGGGCAAGGGTCAGACCGTTGAGGTTCAGGCCAAGAAGATTGTCATCTATGGTCTCTGCCCTAACGATTATCCGATGCAGAAGAAGGGCCAGAGCTTCGAGTATATGCGCCAGTTCGCTCACATGCGTCTGCGTACCAATACTTTCGGTGCTGTGTTCCGCATCCGGCATAATATGGCTATCGCCATCCACAAGTACTTCCATGACCACGGGTTCTACTACTTCAATACGCCACTTATCACCGCCAGCGACGCTGAGGGTGCCGGTGAGATGTTCCAGGTGACAACACTCGATCTCGACCGGGTGGCAAAGGAAGGACAGGTGGACTACTCGAAGGATTTCTTCGGAAAGAAAACAAATCTGACCGTCTCGGGACAGCTCGAGGGTGAGCTTGGCGCTACGGCGCTGGGAGCTATCTATACCTTCGGACCGACATTCCGCGCCGAGAACTCCAATACTCCGCGCCATTTGGCTGAGTTCTGGATGATTGAGCCGGAGATTGCGTTCATGGACAAGGACGAGCTCATGGACCTCGAGGAGGATTTCATCAAGTACTGTGTGCAGTGGGCTCTCGACAACTGTATGGACGATCTTGAGTTCCTCAACAAGATGATCGACAAGACGCTCCTTGATACGCTTCATTCTGTGGTGAAAGAGAGTTTTGTCAGACTGCCTTACACCGAGGGAATCAAGATTCTTGAGCAGGCTGTAAAGGACGGGCATAAGTTTGAGAATCCTATCACGGGCTGGGGTATGGACCTCAACAGTGAGCATGAGCGTTATCTCGTTGAACAGCACTTCAAGAAGCCGGTTATCATGACAGACTATCCGAGTGAGATTAAGGCCTTCTACATGAAGAAGAATCCCGACGGAAAGACGATGCAGGGAACCGATGTGCTCTTCCCGCGCATTGGCGAAATCATCGGCGGATCGGTTCGTGAGGAGAGCTACGAGAAGCTTCTCGACGAGATTGAGAAGCGCCACATGAAGGAAAGTACCTACTCATGGTATCTCGACACACGTAAGTATGGTTCTTGTCCGCATGCAGGTTTCGGACTCGGTTTTGAGCGTCTCATCCTCTTCGTGACCGGTATGCAGAATATCCGCGACGTCATTCCGTTCCCGCGCACTCCTAAGAATGCCGAGTTCTAAGACTGTCGTCGTGGAGGTGTGCCTTTGAAAGAGGCCACATTGACATATAATTAAAGAAGTACTCTCCCGCAGATTGTATGGCGGGGGAGTACTTTCGCTAATATGGTGTCTCTCGTATTGAGTGGGGAACATGGGAAGAGATGGATGTTCTTCCGGATTTTTCTTGTTAATACAGTTATCATTTCGGACAATCATGATTCGCGCAGTATTCTTGGATATCGACGGCACATTAGTCAGTTTTACCACCCACCGTATTCCACAGTCGACGGTTGATGCCTTGACGGAGTTCCACAATGGGGGCGGTAAGGTGTATATCTCGACCGGAAGGCCAATCGCTATTGTCAACAATATTGGTCAGATAAAGGATCTCGTCGATGGCTATATCACCTTCAATGGGGCTTACTCGTTCGTCGGAGAGCGGGAAGTCAATTGTGATGCCATTCCCGACGAGGATGTCAAGGCGATGATTGACGATGCCCGGCGCAATGATTATACGGTACTCGTCTGCGGTAAGCGTGATCTCGCCATATATAATTATCATGATGTCTTTAACGAAGTCTTTGTCAAAGGTCTTGGAGTCAGCTGTATAGACCCTTCGAAGCCCGTTAGCGATTTAAAGGGACAACCGATATTGCAGCTCACTCCTTTCTTCAACATCAGTGCGGAGAGGAAGGTCATGGGACAGATGCCACATTCGGTGTCGGCAAGGTGGAATCCTAATTTTACCGATATCACTGTCCGCGGGGCTGACAAGGGACATGCTCTCCGTATGATGGCTGAGGCCGAGGGACTTGATGTCAGTGAGTGTATGGCTTTCGGCGACGGCGGAAATGACATCTCAATACTAAAAGCGGCGGGGATAGGTGTTGCCATGGGTAACGCTGCTGATGATGTGAAGGCTGCTGCCGACTACGTGACAACGCATGTCGACGATAACGGCATAGCCAATGCCCTGCGGCATTACGGGGCTATAAAATGAAGAAAAGGAGTATTACTCGGTTGTTTTTATAGGGTCTTCAATCTTTCTCATCCACTTGCCGCGGATTAATCGGATGAGGAAGAGAATACCACGGACGGTGAGTTCGGTAGCCATGGCAAACCATACGCCCGGCAGACCATAGGCTGGAGCGAGTGCTGCGGCAAGCGTGAGGCGCACAAACCACATGGAACCGAGGTTTATAAAGGACGGCACAGCAGTGTCGCCGGCTCCTATGCATACGCTGTAGGCTACTATCGAAGCGGCAAAGAAAGGCTCGGCGAAGGCCTCGATGCGCAGAACCTGAGTGCCGAGGGCGCGAATCTCGGGTACGGGACTGAGTATTCCAATCATCTCCGGGGCGAAAATGTACATCAGAAGTCCCATGAACGCCATGACAATCATACCGAGAATCACGGTCATATGGGCAAAACTCTTGCAGATATCTTTCCTCCGGGCTCCGACGCTCTGTCCTACGAGTGTCGTGGCTGCATCGCCAATGCCGTATCCGGGCATATAGCAGAGACTCTCTGCTGTCACAGCGAAGGAGTTGGCGGCTATGGCAAAGTTGCCGAGAGGAGCCACAATCATCGTTGAGACTATCTGGGCTCCGTTCATCAGAAGATACTGTAGGGCCATCGGTGCACCTAATTTTACGGCACTGGTGATATACTCTGCATTCCAACGGAAAGGTCCTTTGCTCAGTCGCCAGGCCAATATCTTGCTCTTGAATACCGCATAATAGACTAACGGGACGCATGCAAAAAGATATGCCAGCAACGTTCCGATGGCAGCACCGGCAACACCGAGCCCGAATCCGAATACCTTTATGTGGAGTGCGAACAGCGTTATTTCGCGGGTGGGGAATATAAACAGGAAGTTGAAAAAGACGTCAGCAAAGCACATCGCAACCGCAATGACACTCGGATGGCGCATATCGCCCGACACTTTCAGCATCTGTGATGAAAGGTTTTCTATTAGATGGATTGGTGCCGCCATAGAAAGTATAAGGAAATACGTCGTGGCGTCGCCCTGAATATCGGCACCGCCACCGAGCAAACGGGGTAGGGGTGAGGCGATAACAATACCGACGGTCATGAGGATAAGGGCCACGGCAAGTCCGAAAATGTAGCCGTGCTGCATCACGCGGCGTGCCTGAGCAAAGTCCTTGGCTCCTATGAAGTGGGCAGCCTGAACATAGAATCCCATGGAACATGCCGACACTAACGAGCCAAAGAGCCACGTGGCTGGCTCCACGATGCCTATGCTTGCTGAGGCCTCGGCTCCGAGTGAGCCCACCATCGATGCGTCGATATAGAACATCAGCACCGATGTTATCTGCGCTAAAATAGACGGCATTGACAAAGCGACAATGAGATTGAGTTTCTCACTGCCTGTCATTGCAAGCCCATCACGAATCTTGCTCAGTAACGCATCACTTGACGATTTGCTTAATACCATCTTCAAAATCGCTGCAAAGTTAATGAAAAAAGTGGGGATGAGGAAGAAGATGGGATAAAAAAAGACGGCCCCCGACTTTGGCACACCGCCTGTAGCTGCATTTTGCCGGCAAAGATAAATGAGATAATGGATACATGCGCCTCTTATTCGTTTGCAATGGCTTCATTTCTTTGGCGATAAAGGAATAAAAAAGAAAGGTATCCGATGCCAGTCCGCTTCCAAAAGCTACATCTCTTTGGCATTAAAGGAATAAAAAAATAAGGGCATCCGACGCCAGTCCGTCTCCAAGAGTTTCATCTCTTTGGCGACAAAGGAATAAAAAAGAAAGGCATCCGACTCGCAGTCGAATGCCTTCCTCAACCTAACTAAACTTCAAACTAACTAAATACTATTTTAAACCTAAATGCATGAAACCTCACGGCTTGAGTCATCCTTTGCAATCCTTTTTGTTACCTTAATTCGGCTTATACCTTAGTGCTTCCTTTCACAACTTAACTAACTAAAACTTCGAATCTATGTTTCTATTCTAATAAGTGTCTGTTTCGTATCTTCAAGTATATTCTCGAGTTATTAGTTCTACCACTGTAAAGCTTCCTCGTTTTAAGTTCTCTCAAACTTCTTTTTGTCTTTTGACACTGCAAAGGTACTGTTGTGTGCGCACACGGCAAAATGTTTTGACCTCTTTTTTGTATTATCATATAGTAAATTTGACATAAATCAAGTTGTTGTGTGCGCACACGGAGTTAATTTGGGCCTTTGATAGTGATAATCTTTATATTATTTTGACTTGGAAAGGCAATTTAAATAAAAAGAGGCCGCCCCTTGTGAGGCGACCTCTTATATAATGAATGTATTGACTTTCCAATATCGTTCTACCTGAACGCTACCATACGTTTTTTCTTCGTGTAAGCTACTTTCTTGTCCAGGAACTATACTCGTTGCGCTTCTTGTAAGCTATTTTCTTCCCGTAAGCTACCTCGCGCTCTTCTTAGCGTAAGCTACCTTCTTATCCAGAAACTACCACGCGCTCTTTTTAGAGTAAGCTACTGGAACCTTTTCGCCGGGCTTGTAGAAGTCGACAAGCGTGATGTCGAAGATCAAGTCGGAGTACGGTTGGATGCCGTAAGTTGTCGAAGTGCTTGACGAATAGGTGACCCCGTTGCTTGAACTTGAGCTCGACGTAGGTGTTGAACTGCCATAGGCCAGCGCGTACGGGATGTACACCTGCCAGCGGTCGCCCTTGTGCATATTCAGCAATGCCGTTGTGAAACCTTCGATGAAAGCGTTTGGCGATGCCGTATATGGTCTCATTGTCAAGAGATTATACGGCTCGTTGTAGTCGTAGCTGGCATCGAAGACGTAGCCTGACGAGAATGTCGGCGACGGAATCATCCTTCCTAAGTAATGGATTCGCACACTGTCGGTATACAACGGCGATGTGGTTCCTTCGCCCTTATTCTCGACGTGGACCACAATGTAGTCGGTAGGGTCAAGAGTTGGTGTTCTGGTGGAGTCGGTAGCGTTTTGTCCTGTCATCGTCCAGCATGGAATTATCTTCCAGGTGGTGTCGCCGGCAGCAATCTTCTGCTGTGCCTGCTGGTAGATATTTGTCCAGTACGTATCGTTTTTCTCCTGCCAGTTTTCCCATTCATTGACGGTATCGTCGTTCTCGGAGCATGATACTATGACCATGGCTGCCGCTAACATCAGCATAGCCGCCAATGTCTTGACAACCGACGGGTTGCGGGCTGGTATGTATTTTCGTATGGTTTTCAAAGTCGGAATAGTTTAAATGTCCAGTTTCTTCAGTAACGAAGTGATTGACACGCGGTCCTCGATGATGCCCCGGAGGTTCTCGATAGGAACGCGCTCCTGCTTCATGCTGTCGCGGAAACGCAGGGTGACGGTATTGTCTTTCAGTGTGTCGCCGTCGACGGTGACACAGAACGGAGTGCCGATGGCATCCTGACGGCGGTAGCGCTTGCCGATGGAATCCTTGGCCTCGATATGTGTTGTGAAGTGGAATTTCAGCTCGTCCTGTATTTCCTTGGCCTTCTCTGGCAGTCCGTCCTTGTTGACAAGCGGCAGCACGGCGCATTTGATTGGAGCCAACGGCTCAGGCAGATGGAGCACAACGCGTGTTGAGCCGTTCTCCAATTTCTCCTCCTCGTAGCTGTGGCACATGACCGAGAGGAACATACGGTCTACGCCGATGGACGTCTCGACGTCGTACGGAACGTAGCTCTCGTTGGTCTCTGGGTCGAAGTAGCGCATCTTTGTGCCCGAATATTTCTCGTGCTGCGACAGGTCGAAGTTCGTGCGGGAGTGAATACCCTCGACTTCCTTGAATCCGAACGGCATCTTGAACTCGATATCCGTGGCTGCGTTGGCGTAGTGAGCGAGTTTCTCGTGGTCGTGGAAGCGATAGTTTTCGTCGCCCATGCCTAATGCCTCGTGCCACTGCAGACGATGTTTCTTCCAATATTCGAACCATTTCATCTCCGTTCCCGGCTGGCAGAAGAACTGCATCTCCATCTGTTCGAACTCGCGCATACGGAAAACGAACTGCCGGGCGACGATCTCGTTACGGAAAGCCTTACCGATCTGAGCGATACCGAACGGCAGTTTGTTGCGGGTCGTGCGCTGAACGTTCAGGAAGTTGACAAATATACCCTGTGCCGTCTCAGGGCGGAGGTAAATTTTCTTTGTCGTGTCGGCCGTCGAACCCATCTCGGTTGAGAACATAAGGTTGAACTGACGGACATCAGTCCAGTTCTTCGTTCCCGAAATTGGGTCTACGATACCCTCGTCGAGGATAATCTGTTTCAGCTCCTCGAGGTCCGGGCCCTGCATTGCTGCCGTGTAGCGGGCGTGGAGGTCGTCGCGCTTTTTCTGATGTTCGAGCACGCGTTTGTTGGTCGAACGGAACTCAGCCTCGTCGAAAGCATCACCATATTTCTTGGCGGCTTTCTTCACTTCCTTTTCAATTTTCTCTTCGTATTTCGCAATCTGGTCCTCGATGAGGTTGTCGGCGCGGTAGCGCTTCTTCGAGTCGCGGTTGTCGATGAGAGGGTCGTTGAATGCGTCGACGTGGCCGCTGGCCTTCCATACGGTAGGGTTCATGAAGATGGCTGCGTCGATACCGACGATATTATTGTGGAGCAGGACCATAGAATCCCACCAGTATTTCTTTATGTTGTTCTTGAGCTCTACACCGTTTGGTCCGTAGTCGTAGACAGCGGCGAGGCCCTCAGGATAAATTTCCGAACTTGGGAAGACAAAGCCATATTCCTTACAGTGGCTTACAATCTTCTTGAATACATCTTCTTCGTGTGCCATTATAATTGAAATTGTTATTAATTATTTGGTTTGCAAAGATACGTTATTTTATTGAACCGACCAAAACAGCATGATAAAACTTAACTTAAAGTCGTTAAAACTTGCTCTTTAGAATTATTTTTCCTATCTTTGCAAGAAGTTATAAAATCTCAATTACAGTTGAAATAATCCATTATGGACGATATAAAGGACAAAGATAAAGACAAGAAGGACGAGAATCTCTCCCGCCAGCAGGACGAAACTGGCACCGACGGTGATGATCTCGCCGTCGATGAGCATTCCGACTACAAGCCGGTTGACCGTTTCGATGCTTCGGCCGTCCACCATTTGTCGGGCATGTATAAGAACTGGTTCCTCGATTATGCGAGCTATGTTATTCTCGAACGTGCCGTTCCACATATCGAGGATGGTCTGAAACCTGTTCAGCGCCGTATCCTCCACTCTATGAAGCAGATGGACGACGGCCGGTATAATAAGGTGGCGAATATCGTGGGACACACCATGCAGTATCACCCTCACGGCGATGCCTCCATCGGCGATGCTCTGGTGCAGATGGGCCAGAAGGATTTGCTCATTGATACTCAGGGTAACTGGGGCAACATTCTCACCGGCGACTCGGCAGCCGCACCCCGTTATATCGAGGCCCGTCTGTCGAAATTCGCCCTGGACACCGTCTTCAACCCCAAGACAACAGAGTGGCAGCTGTCATACGACGGCCGGAATAAGGAGCCTATCACGCTGCCTGTGAAATTTCCTCTGCTTCTTGCCCAGGGTGCCAACGGCATTGCCGTAGGCCTCTCCTCGCGCATCCTGCCCCATAATATCAATGAAATATGTGAGGCAGCCATCAGCTATCTGCGTGGCGAGGAGTTCCATCTCTACCCCGATTTCCCCACGGGCGGCAGCATCGACGTGTCGAGATATAACGACGGACAGCGCGGAGGAACGCTGAAGGTGCGTGCCAAGATAGAGAAACTCGACAACAAAACCCTCGTCATCCGTGAGATTCCTTTCACCAAGACGGCAAGCTCCCTCCAGGAGAGCATAACGAAGGCCGTGGAGAAAGGCAAACTGAAGATTCGCAAGGTCGAGGATATGACGGCCCGCGAGGTGGAGATTCAGCTGCACCTCGCCCCCGGCGTAAGCTCCGACAAGACCATTGACGCCCTTTACGCGTTCACCGACTGCGAGATAAATATTGCTCCAAACTGCTGTGTCATTGAGGATAACAAGCCACAGTTCCTTACCGTCAGCGATGTCCTCCGCCACAGCGTAGACCGTACAAAGGGCCTGCTCCGCCGCGAACTCGAAATCCGTCGGGGTGAGCTTCAGGAGCAGTTGTTCTACGCATCGCTGGAACAGATATTCATTGAGGAGCGAATATATAAAGGCAAACCCTTCGAGAACGCCACTAATACCGACGAGCTCTGCGCATATATCGACAAGTGTCTCACTCCGTTCTACCCCTCGATGATTCGCGAGGTGCGCAAGGAGGACATCCTGCGACTGTTGGAAATCAAGATGCAACGCATCGCAAAGTTCAACAAGGACAAGAACGAAGAGCTCATCGCGCGTATCAAGGACGAGATTGCCGGTATCGACAAGGACCTCAGCGAGATGACGCGTGTGACGATCGAGTGGTTCCAGTTTCTCCAGAAGAAGTACGGCAAGGACCATCCCCGCCGCACCGAGATAAAGAGTTTCGACACGATTATCGCCGCGAAGGTTGCCGAGAAGAACGAGAAACTATACGTCGACCGCAAGGAGGGATTCATCGGCTACGGTCTGAAGAAGGCCGAATTCGTGCAGAACTGCTCCGACCTCGACGATGTCGTGGTGTTCTTCCGCGATGGAAAATACAAGGTTATCAAGATTCAGGACAAGGTGTTCGTGGGCAAGAACATCCTCCACGTACAGGTGTTCAAGAAGGGCGACAAGCGCACTATATATAATGTAGTGTACCGCGACGGCAAGACCGGCCCTTACTACATAAAGCGTTTCAACATCACGTCTATCACCCGCGACCGCGAATACGACCTCACCCTCGGTACCCCCGGCTCGAAGGTTATGTACTTCACGGCGAATCCCAATGGTGAGGCTGAGGTTATCAAGGTCACCCTCAATCCCAATCCTAAGAAGAAAAAGCAGAACATCTTCATGGAGAAGGACTTCTCGACGATAAAAATCAAGGGCCGTGCCGCCCAGGGCAACCTCCTTACGCGCGAGGGCATCCACCGCATCTCGCTCAAGAGCCACGGCCATTCCACCCTCGGTGGCCGCAAGGTGTGGTTCGATCCCGACGTGAAGCGCATCAATTTCGACAGTCATGGTGAACTCCTTGGTGAGTTCTTCGACGACGATGAGATACTCGTTGTCCTGAAGAATGGTGAATATTACTTCACCAACTTCGACTCCAACAACCATTACGACGGCGATATCCTGCGGATAGAGAAGTTCGACTCGAAAAAAGTCTGGACGGCTGTCGTCTATGATGCCGACAATCAGAACTACCCGTACCTCAAGCGTTTCTATATGGAGGAGAGCAAGAAGCATCAGAGCTTTGTCGGCGACAATCCCAACTCACGCCTTATCCTCCTCACCGACCAGGTCTATCCCCGCATCAATGTCGTCTATGGCGGAGCCGATGCGGCCCGTGGCAACGAGGAAATCGACTGCGAGCAGTTCGTAGGAGTAAAGGGCTTCAAGGCCAAAGGCAAGCGCATCACCACTTATGCGGTGGAGAAGATTGAGGAGCTGGAGCCAACACGCTTCCCCGAGGAGCAGGACAACGGCGACGACGATGCCTCCGGCGGTTCCGACGGCACCGCCAACGATTCCGCAGAGAACCTCGATCCCGATGCCGGAAAATCGCAACGGCAGGTGATCGATGAGATAACAGGGCAGTTAGAACTGTTCCCCGATGATGAATAAACACCAAAAGGGCATGGAAGGAAACGACTCCTTCTGTGCCCTTTTTCTTGCCCGTATCGTCGTCGGCCATCCATTCCGCAATTCCGCTTCGCATGTCTTATGGTATTCCTTCGTTCGCGCCCAGGCGGTGGCGGACTCTTGCGTGGCGGATCAAACCGGCTGTCAACGCGTGCTGAACGACCCTGACAATGGGCCGTGCTGCCCCAACAACGACCTGAGCGACCTCCGCAATGCAAAAGTCATGCTGAGAAGAATCCGCCGAGAGCCTCCGATGAGGATATTCCGGTACTATTATATTTATGAAATCTAAACATCGAAGCTCAGTTCAGATGTCATTTCTCGCCATTCCATGCAATCTTTGAGCAGTGGTTCAGCATGTTACCGAAGCTACAAGATTATTTTATACATTTTGCGTCCTGACTTGACCATATATATTCCATGAGGCAATGATATTTGGCTTTGTCCGTGCTCTGTGGCTCCATTGTTTATCGTAACCATTCAATTTAGGCCGTCTTTTCTATAAGCTGTAAATTTCCGACCTTTGCCGAAAATTTACAGCTTTATGTTTAATCTCAACGAGAATAACCAGTTTTTCCTCTCCAATTCCCCAACTGATATGAGAGTTGGGGTCAACGCAATGTGCGGTAAGGTTCGACAAGCCGGTCGCAATCCTACCGATGGAAAGGTCTACGTCTTTGTCGGCAAGACACGTAAAGTCATGAAACTCCTTCATTGGGAACGAGGAGGCTATGCAATGTATTATAAGCGTCTTGAGACGGGCCGTCTTTCTCCCCGACTGTTCCCATCATGCCAGCAAGTTGGATTCCGCCAAATCCGATGGGACGAGTTGGTTCTTTTCATAGAGGGAATATCTCCAAGTGCCAGACGTAGGAAGCGCTTTCAAATCAGCCAAAATAATGACGAAGATAATGAGAAGAACAAGAGAAATAGTGCCTCAAAAGTTTGGCTAACTCGTTAAAATTCAGTATCTTTGTAGTATGAAAAAGCAACCGACATACGAGGAACTTCAGTTGGCAAACGAGAGACTTCGGCAGGCAAACGAGGGACTCCAACAGACAAACGAGGAGCTGCAGGCCGAGGGTCGACGCAAGGATGAGCGTATCGCTTATCTTGAGCGTATGCTTTTTGGATCAAAAAGGGACAAGGCTCCAAAACCAGAATCTTCCAACGAGCCGACGTTGTTTGATGACTTTTTCAAGAAAGCGTGTGACGAGAAAGATAAGGCTATAGAGAAAGCCAGAGAGCAAATTAATAAAGAAGCCCAACTTCGTCGCAGCCACAAACCAGCCAAACCCAAGCGGCCTTCAGTGTACAAATATGCAGGTCTTGAGGAGCGGTGGCACACGGAAATGCCAAAGGATATCAATCCTGATGATTATGACGTGATCGGCAAAGATGTAACCCGTACGCTGCACCGCGATCCTGCAAAGTTTTGGGTGGAGTGTACAGAGCGTCCCATTCTTCGCCGCAAAACGGACAAGAATGCGGCCCACCCGAAAATAGTCCAGGCTTCCGCCCCCGTTTCCGTCATAGGCGGCAATCACGTCGGAGCGGACGTCCTTGCCCAGATCATCATAGACAAGTATGAGCACCATCTTCCGGAATACCGCCAAGTCAAGATGCTCAAGGAAATGGGAGTCGTTCTTCCTACGTCAACCGTCAACAATTGGGTTCACGCAGTGGCCGACAAACTTTACCCCTTGTACGAGAGTCTGGGAGAAGACATCAGAAGCAGCGACTATCTCCAAATAGATGAGGTGCCGTGGAGGATAGCTGACAGGAAAGGCAAATGCAGGCATGGATATGCATGGCAGTTCAGGGATGCCAGCCCGGATTCCCACGGTCTCTATTTCTACTACTTGAAAGGCTCCCGGGGAGGAGAGATACCAAGGGCCCAGCTAAAGGACTATCGAGGAGCCATACAGACAGACGGCTACAAAGTCTATGATTATTTTGAGAAACAGGATGGTGGAACCCTGTTGGGGTGCATGGCCCACATTCGTCGCAAGTTCGTAGAGGCCGAACGGGCGTGTCCCGGTGTGGCATCAAAAGCCATTGAATACATTGAACTGCTCTATACCCAGGAGGAAAATCTTAGAGAGCGAAAGGCCCCGTACGAAGAAGTGGCGAAAGCCCGCAAGGAGAAGGGCTTGCCAATCATGGATGCTATGGAGGCTTGGATGAAAGCCGCCAGCACGACTACCACACCATCAGACCTGTTGGGGAAAGCCT
>Ga0256406_1001455_pt1 | contig 38137 bp, 28 predicted proteins | sample RumenRJG_03DNA_FD_185986 | JGI IMG/M metagenome (GOLD analysis project Ga0256406, IMG submission 185986) | Bovine rumen microbial communities from Lethbridge, Alberta, Canada - RJG_03 | ecosystem: Host-associated > Mammals > Digestive system > Stomach > Rumen | place: Canada: Alberta | collected... | reverse complement strand
CGCCCTACTACTGTAGCGCCTCAGGCTTGATTCCTGCCTCCATGCGCTACGCTCAGCTCCTTCCGTAGCGCCTCAGACTCAGTCTCGCCTCGCACGCCCTACTGCTGTAGTGCCTGAGGCTTGATTTCCCTTCTCACACGCTACGTTCTGCTCGTGCTGTAGCGCCTCAGGCTTCATTCCCGCCTCAGATGCTACACCCTCCCCCACACGCGAAGAGGGCCGGCAAGTGCCGGCCCTCTTCAAGGATAGGGTATATATGGAACTCAATAAAAAGTAGGTTGTCTGATTTACAGTGCCGCCTCGTACAGGCTGCTGATCTTCTCCTTCGTGAATGTCCCCGGTGTATTGGCGAGGTTTCCTGCGGAGACCTTGCAGCAGTTCTCTGTCAGCCACGGAATATCCTCTTTCTTGATGCCGAGGTCCGTGAGGCTCACCTTGAGCTCAATTCTCTCAAGCAGGGTCCGAATCTTCTCCGCGCAGTCCTCTGCGGTGAAGCCGCCGAGGATACGGGCCACACGGCCGAACTTCACGCGGTTGTAGCGATACTCGGCATCGATCACGACAGGCGTGAGAGCCGCAAGACCGGCCCCGTGGACCGCATTGCATTTGCCGCTGACCGGATGCTCCATGCCATGTGCGAGCGTCACGCCGGCGGTGTTGATGACCATGCCGCCGATCGTCGAACCGAGCGTCAGAGCCGCCCAGGACTCGTCGTCGCCCTCGCCCTTGTAGAGCTTCACAAGATTGTCCGCAATCAGCGGAATCGCGTACAGCGCGAGCGCGTCCGTAAGCGGCTGCGCATTTCGCGCGGTGTACGCCTCGATGCAGTGGCAGAGCGCGTCGAAGCCGACGGATGCGAGCACCTTCTTCGGCATTGTCTTCATGAGCTCCGGATCCACGATGGATGCCTTCGCAACGATGGCCGGCGTGCGGAGCGACTTCTTGTCGCCCGTCTCCGGGTCCGTGAGGACCGCGAAGCCGTTGCTCTCAGATCCGGTGCCGCAGGTTGTCGGGACCAGAATCAGCGGAAGCGCCTTCGTGCCCGTCTTCTTGCCGAAAATATAATCTGAGACGCTGCCCTCATTTTCAGCCATAAATGCAATCGCCTTCGCGCAGTCCATGACACTGCCGCCGCCAAGAGCGATGATGACGGAGGCGCCGATCTTCTTCGCAAACTCCGCGCCTTCCATCGCTGTCGTTGTCAGCGGATTCGGCGTGGCCTTGTCAAAGAGCTCCGTCTCCATGCCTTCTTTTTCAAGAAGACCCTTCACCCGGTCATAGAGGCCGGACTTCCGCGCGCTGTAGCCGCCGGTCACGATCAGCGCCTTCTTTCCATAAGGAGCGGCCAGCTTTCCGATCTCCGCCGTCTTTCCTGCTCCGAAATGAATATTGACCGGAAGGAAATACGAGAAATTCGTCGCCATCGCGGGGATCTCTGCCTCCGCAGCCTCGGCCTTCTCCATGACAGCTTCCACAGAGTAGACCGGAGCAGGCTCCGCCTCCGCGGGCGCTGCATTTTCGTTCGCGATTGCCTGATGGAGCGGTGCATAGTAGCCGAACTTCTCGCCGTACTTTGCCTTGCAGCCCACAAGGAAGAAAATGCCGATCACGAACCAGCCGCCTGCGATGCCCCACTCCTGCGGTGCGAGGGCTGCGCCGGATGTCGGAACGATGTAGAGGATCAGCATGATGCCGGACATCAGGACGGCGAGACCGCCGGCGAGCATGCCGTGCTTAACCTTGTACGGACGAGGCAGGGTCGGCTCCTTCTTTCGGAGAATCAGGAAGGAAATGGAGACCATGCAGTACGCGAGGACGCAACCAAAGTTGCCCGCATCAGAGACCCAGACGAGCATCTGTCTGCCTGCGAACGGGGCCAACATACTGAGGATACCGATGAGCCAGATCGCTGTGGTCGGCGTCTTGTACTTCGGATGAAGCTTCTTGAAGATGCGCGGGACCATGTAGGACTCAGCCATCGAGTAGATCGCGCGGCTGCCGCCGAGCATGAAGGAGTTCCAGCTTGTCACGATGCCACACATACCGGCGATGATGATGACCTTCGACATCGCGGTGCTGTGAAATGCTTTTGCCATCGCGTCGGCCGTGACGAGACCTGTGCCCGCGTAGGACGACTTGATCGCGCCCGTGTCCATGACGAAGCCGACAGCGAAAATGACGAGCGCATAGAAGCTGATCGCAAGAATAATCGAGAGAAGCAGGATCTTGCCGATCTTCTTCAGCGGACAGTTGATCTCCTCCGCTGCCTGCGGGATGACGTCAAATCCGATGAAGAAGAACGGGCTGATGGCCGCGACACGGACGATATCGCTGATGATTGAGCTCGATGTCGTGCCCTCAAAGACCTGGCCGTCGAGGTTCGACGGATTTCCTGTGAAGAGAGACGCGACCACCAGCGCGATACCGGCGGCTCCGATCGTGACCGTGAGAATGGTCTGCAGGATAGCCGCTGTCTTTGCGCCGCGGATGTTGATCAGTGTGATTAAAAATGCAAATACAACGGCGACTGCGACCCAGGACGCATAAATCTTGAAGCCCGCGACCGTGTACATATAGCCCTTCAGGAAGCCGGGCCACAGATAGGAAATGATTGTCGGGAACGCGCACGCCTCGAAGCAGACGACGCTGACGTAGCCGAGGATAATAGCCCAGGTACATACGAAGGATCCGTAGGGGCCCATCGCGCGCATACTGAAGACATGCTCGCCGCCACACTCAGGCATGGCCGGCGTCAGCTCCGCGTAGGTGAGGCCGATGAAGAAGATCATGACACCGCCGAGGACGAAGCCGAGCATCGCGCCGATGACGCCCGCGCGCTCAATCCAGTCACCACTCTGTACAACCCAGCCCCAGCCGATCATCGCGCCAAATGCAATGACCAGCACATCCCAGGAGCTGAAAACCTTGTTGAATTCTGATTTCTTTTCCGCCATACCAGTTATCCCTCCTTCTCTTCGAGCATTTCAATCAGCATCAGGAGATACTGCGCTGTCTTCTCCCAGCCGAGGAGGCTGCTGTCGATGAGGAGGTCACGGGTTCTCCGATCTCCTCTGTGCGTTCCGGTGATATATTTGTGGCGCGCGTGGTTCTGCTCATCGTTGTACGTGACGAGCTCCTTCGCCTTCTCGCGGCTGACATGGTCCTGCTCCATGATGGAGCGGATCCGGATGTCCTCCGGCGCGTAAATGAAAATATTCAGCACGTCGTCGCGGTCCTGCAGAATGTAGTTGCCGCTCCGGCCGATGATCACGCAGGAGGATTTCTCCGCCATGTCGTGAATAACCTGAAACTGGGCTGAGATGACGCGGTTCGTAAGGTTCGCGTATCTGGGACCCAGAGAAGTGTCAAATGAATAATGGACATTTTTTGAGACGTCCGCCTTCTCGACGAGCTCCTTGTCGACACCGAGCTTCCGCACGACATCATCGACCAGGTCTCTGTCGTAATATTCAAACCCCAGCGCCTCAGAGAGCATCTTTCCAATCTGAGGACCGCCGGCGCCGTACTCGCATCCGATGGTCACCACTAAATGTTTCATATATCCTCTCCTTCAAACACAAACAACTTCAAACAACGAAACGTAATTTGCAGCGATTCAGCACCCTCAGACTCGGAACGCTTCGCGTTCCTCGTTGTGAGCGGACAGAGCGGCTTCGCCGCTTGTCCGCCCCACGGAAAACTTCTGAAATCGTCCGAAGAGCAAGCTCTCCGTCCGAATTTCATCTGTTTTCCGTGGGGTGCTGAATACTTACATATAAGAAGACGGAGCTGTGGATAAGCCACAGCTCCGTTGCTGTCATATTACTTGCTTTGTAATTGTTCTGCGGGGTGCTGAATATTAATACATAACAGGCTTGTCCCACAGATGAAGCGGTGTGCCGATGCCGAGCTCCTTCGCCTTCTTCAGGCAGACAGTCGCCCACGCGACATCCTCTACAGGCATGCCGCCGACTGAGTAGACGATGATCTCATCATCTGACTTGCGGCCGCTCTGATTTCCGAGGATAACCTGACCCATGTCCGTGATGTCCTCTTCCTTCAGCTTGCCCTCGTGCTCGAGGTCCATGAACTTCGTGCCGACGATCGTGACGCCGCCGTATGTCGGATACGGGAACTCTGTCGCCCATGCGTGATAGAGACCGAGCGCATCCACCGCGAGCCGGCAGTCATTGACGAGGAAGTCATCGGCGAACTCAGCGCCGCCCGGACACGTGATCGTAGCGCCCGGCTTGACCCATTCCTTCTGGACGTGCGGATATTTGCTGAGGTCGTGGCCGCTCGTCGCACAGAAGGCCATGACATCTGTGTCGCGGACCATGTCCTCGAGCGTGTCAACCTGTACAACCTTGACCTTCGGGAACTTCTCATGGACATATTCTGTGAAGGAATCGATGCCTCTCTGGCTTCTGCCCTTGACCTTGACCGTCTCGACCTCCGGGCATGCATCCATGATCGCTTCAAATGTCGTCTTGCCGATGACGCCCGGTCCGTAAATGCCGGCGACCTTCGAATCCTTTCTTGCGAGGTACCGGAGGCCTGCGCCGGACACAGCGCCCGTGCGGTATGCGCTCAGCATGTTCGCTGACATGAATGCCTTCGGCGCACCTGTATCCTTATCTGTCAGGATAAACATCAGGATGGAGCGCGGAAGCCCTTTCTTCTTATTCTCCATGTTGGAGCCGTACCATTTCACGCCGGCGTTGTCGAACGGTCCGCCGATGTAAGCCGGCATCGCCAGGAATCTGCGGTCCTCGCCCTTGCCGGACGGCATTTCCGGGAACGGAGATTCCTCCGGGAACGCGAGCTTCGTGCCATGTGAGTAGTGATTCTCGCCGCCCATCATGAAGTCGCCCATGCCGAGGAGCTTTAAGACCTCCTCCATCGCATCTACACAGGCCGGCATATCTGTGACGCCTGCCTTGATCATGTCCTCTTCATTTAAGAATAAAAAGTCAATTGCGGGATATTCACTCATAATAATCTCCTCCTGATTTAATGATGTCTGCCCATATCCATCAGACTCCCGAATACAAATGAAAGGCGCCGCAGCAGCCGGTTCCTTCCGGTTGTCGTGACGCCTTTGTCTTCGTTCCTCTGTTGTCCAGTGTTTTAACATGAGCATTTTCGGAAATATTGTATAAATCGGAACTACCCGTCTTGTATTTCCCGGAGAAGGCTCCTACCATAGAACCTGCATCCCATGGAACAGCCGTCCGGACGAACCGCAGATTTTCTATATATTGGGAATTTTCGCGAGGAAAATGTCCAGTTCCCGGGCCCCTCGGCCCTGCTGCAGACAGAGGCCGGCCCTGCAGGCGCGCAGACGGCAGATAGCCGGTCGGAGAATTTATGTTCCGATATTTATACAGAATTGAGGGTGAGTGCATGGAGAGAAAAACATGGAAACGTGAAAAGCTAAGACCGACGCAGCCGTTCTTCGTGCTCGACAGCACGGAGTTCCTGCAGGAATCCTACCGCCAGATGGGCATCTCTCATTTTTATCAGCTGAAAAAGACGCAAGGCATGCCGCTCGCCACGATCCCTGACGCCTGCATCGACTTCCTCTTTAGTTTCGAGAAGGACGGGACGATGACAGCCCTCGTCCGCGGCACGTCCCTCATGTTCCGGAGGGACCTGCTGCCGGAGGCCACGGACATTTTCGGCGTCCGCTTCATGCCGGGGACGCACCCCGCGGGCCTTTCCTTAAAGCTGCACGACCTGATCGGCCTCCGCCTGCCGCTCCGGGACTGTCTTCCGGAGAGCTTTGATTTTGATGGTCTTGCGAGGCAGAAGACCTTCGTCACCCGTGTCCGTTTCTTTTTAAAGGAGTACGCGAAGCTCTATCATCTCCAGAAGGAGCCCGATCCCTTCGGCAAAGAGGCCCTCTTCGACGCCGTGTGTGAGCTCATTTACCAGACGGACGGGCAGATCCGGATCTCGGAGCTCTCGGAACACACCAGCTACACGGACCGCTACATCCGCAAGGTCTTCCAGGAGGAAATGGGCTTCCCGCCGAAGACGTTCTGCAATATTCTCCGCTTTCAGCGGGCCATCGAGTTCATCAACTACGGCTACGAGGAGAAGACGGCCGACTGGATGACCGCGCTCGGCTACTACGACCAGGCGCAGTGCGTACGTGATTTTCGGAAATATCTCGGCATGACGCCGAACCGCTACCGGAAGCTCGTCCGCGCCAGCAGCTACGAACAGAGGGCAACCTACGCCCACGATCTCGGGCTTCGGATCTAAGGTGTTTCAAGGTTATTCCGTAACGATTCAGCACCCCCAGACTCGGAACGCTGCGCGTTCCTCGTTGTGGGCGGACAGAGCGGCTTCGCCGCTTGTCCGCCCCTTGAAAAACTGACGAAACCGTCCAGCGAGCAAGCTCTCCGTCCGGATTCCATCAGTTTTCCAAGGGGTGCTGAATAATCATGGTGTTCCGAAAAATACAATCATTCCGTGTGCGTAAGTTTTAGCATACGCAATAAATCCGCACAGGATATAAGGCAAGCAGACAAAGGCGTCGCAGTACCGAAACAGTACCTGCAGGCGTCTTTCTTGCTATATGGGTCCCGGCCAGTGCAATAGACGGCATAGGCATGAGAATGCAAATGCCCGCCGGATGGCGGCGAAGCAATCCGCCGGAACTCATGTCAGGGTATATGAAAGGAGCATGGATATGGCAGGCAGAATTGCGCAGCATCCGATTCTCGGTGTTCAGAGCGAGAATAAAAAGATCGTGACCTTCCGCTATGACGGAAAGGAAATGAAGGGCTACGAGGGCGAGCCGATTGCGGCGGCACTCAAGGCGAACGGCGTCATGGTCCACAGATACACCATGAAGCAACACAAGCCGCGCGGTATCTTCTGCGCGATCGGGCGCTGTACAGACTGCGTCATGGTCGTCGACGGAGAGCCGAACGTCCGCACATGTATGACGCCGCTCGTCGAGGGCATGGACGTCCGTACCCAGTACGGCGTCAGCGACAAGCCATTTTCAGAGCAGTAACGACCGGAGGATAAGAGAATGAAGATAGAAAGATTTGATCTGATCATCGTCGGAGCCGGTCCTTCGGGACTGTCCGCAGCAATCGAGGCCGCCAAGCACGGCATGCGCGTCGTCGTCTTTGATGAAAATGCAAAGCCCGGCGGCCAGCTCTTCAAGCAGATCCACAAGTTCTTCGGCTCAAAGGAGCACAAGGCGAAGATCCGCGGCTTCCACATCGGCGAGCAGCTCCTCGCGGAGGCCGACAGCGTCGGCGTCAAGGTCGAGCTGAACGCGACAGTCGTCGGTCTCTATCAGGACCGCGAGGTCGTCGTCCGCATGGGCGATGAGGTCCACCACTTCAAGGGTGACGCCATCATCATCGCAACCGGCGCCGCTGAGAACATGGTCCTCTTCGACGGCTGGAACCTCCCGGGCGTCATGGGAGCCGGCGCGGCGCAGACCCTGATGAACCTCTACGGCGTCAAGCCGGGCGAGAAGATCCTGATGCTCGGCTCCGGAAATGTCGGTCTCGTCGTCAGCTTCCAGCTGCTGCAGGCGGGCTGCGATGTCGTGGCGCTCGTCGATGCGGCGCCGAAGATCGGCGGCTACGGCGTCCACGCTGCGAAGGTCGCGCGCACGGGCGTTCCGTTCTACCTGTCCCACACAATCAAGAAGGCGGAGGGCACCGACCACGTGACAGGCGTCACCATCGCCGAGGTCGACTCTCATTTCCAGTTCATACCGGGCACAGACAAGCACTTCGATGTCGACACAATCTGCGTCGCCGTCGGCCTGTCCCCGATGTCCCAGCTCCTCAAGATGGCCGGCTGCAAGATGGAGGACAACCCGAAGCGCGGCGGCCAGGTCCCGATCATCGGCGAATACGGCGAGACATCAATCCCGGGCATTTACGCGGCGGGCGATGTCTCCGGCATCGAGGAAGCAAGCTCGGCCATGATCGAGGGCCGCATGTCCGGCGTCGTCGCGGCCGAATATCTCGGCTTCATGACCGCTGAGGAGAAGGCGGAGAAGCTCGATCAGCTGAACCAGTCGCTCGACGCGCTCCGCCAGGGCATGTTCGCACCGAAGAACAGAGGCAAGAAGATCACGGAGACAGAGGAAGGCATCCCGGTATCCGAGAGCCTCCTCCACAAGGGCTTTGTGGCGGACGATGAGATCGAGCGCTATCCGGGCGTCACGCACCGCGCCGGCGTCCATCCGGTCATCGAGTGCACGCAGAACATTCCGTGCAACCCATGTCAGGACGCGTGCAAGAAGCACTGCATCCGGATCGGCAGTGAGATCACGTCTCTCCCGGCTGTCGAGCCTGATTCCACCTGCATCGACTGCGGCATGTGCGTCGCGTCGTGCCCGGGCCAGGCGATCTTCCTCATCAACGAGGACGACGGCGCCGGAAATGCAGAGATCACGCTGCCTTACGAATTCCTTCCGCTTCCGAAGGTCGGCGACAAGGGCGTGGCTCTCGGCAGAAGCGGCAGCCCGGTCTGCGAGGCGGAGGTCGCAAGAGTCCGCTCGTCGAAGGCATTTGACGGAACTAATCTTCTGACCATCCGCGTTCCCGCAAAGTACGCGATGACGGCCCGTTTCTTCAAGACAAATGCACAGCAGAAGGAGGCAGCGGAATGAACGAACTCAGCAACAGATCAAGAGATATCGGAGAATTTGTCCCGCAGCCGGACGACGACATGATCGTCTGCCGCTGTGAGGAGGTCACAAAGGGTGAAATCAGACGGGCCGTCCACGACGGCCTCTGGACCATCGCCGAGATCAGGCGGTACCTCCGCTGCGGCATGGGCCTGTGCCAGGGCCAGACCTGCGCGAAGCTCGTGAAGGGCATCGTCGCGCGGGAGCTCCATGTATCGCCGGCTCTTCTTGAGCCCGCGACATCAAGATCACCGATGCGTCCGGTTGAGATGCATGTATTTGCGGATGAAACGGAGGATACAGACTTATGACAGGAGATGTAATCGTAATCGGAGCCGGCATCATCGGCAGCGCGTCCGCCTACTATCTGGCGAAGCGCGGATATAAGGTCATTGTTCTCGATAAATCCGACATCATCGGAAATGGCGGCTCGAGCCGGAACGGCGGCGGCGTCCGCCAGTCAGGCCGCGACCCGCGTGAGCTTCCGCTCGCGATGTACGGCATCAACAACCTCTGGCCGACGCTCTCCGAGGAGCTCGGCTACGACGTGGAGTACCACAAGAAGGGCAACCTCCGCCTCGGAAAGACGGAGAAGCACCTCGAGACACTGAAGAAGCTGGCCGACAAGGCCTCCGCGTGCGGCCTCGATGTCCGCATGATCGGACCGGAGGAGGTAAAGGAAATCAACCCGTATCTCTCCGATGAGGTCATCGGCGCCAGCTGGTGCCCGACCGACGGCCACGCGAACCCGCTGAAGGCGACGCTCGCCTACTACATGGCCGCAAGACGCCTCGGCGTCACTTATATCACAGGCGAATCTGTCCAGGAAATCCGGAAGGTCCACGGAAGAGCAAGGATTGTCGTCACAGACCACGACACCTACGAGGGCGAGTACATTGTTCTCGCCGCCGGCTATGAGTCCCGCCGGATCGCGGGCACGGTCGGCATCGACATCCCGATGGTCAAGAAGCTCATCGAGTGCCTCGTCACAGAGGCTGAGCCGAAGATGTTCGAGCAGATGCTCGGCACCGCGGAGGCCGATTTCTACGGCCACCAGACGAACCACGGTTCATTTGTCATCGGCGGCTCCACAGGCTTTGAGCTCTACAAGAAGGACAACGGCACGCCGGTCAACTACAGCGACACGGTTCCGTGTATCTGCCGCGGTATTATCCGCTATATTCCGCGCCTCAAGGACGCGAAGATCGTCAGGGCATGGGCCGGCTGGTCCGACAATATGTCGGACGGCGTTCCGGTCATCGACACGGTCTCCGAGGTCCCGGGCCTCGTGCTCGCCTGCGGCTTCACGGGCCACGGCTTCGGCATCGCGCCGGGCGTCGGCACCGTCGTATCGCAGCTCGTCGCTGGAGAAGAGCCGGTCTGCGATATCTCAGGCCTCAAGTATGACCGCTTCTACGCGAAGGACGTCGCGAAGAAGTGATCGCAGCTGAATATATGCCGCTTGCAGATTTTCCTCTTATGTGGTACGATCAATAACACACAAAGGGTACTACCGGCAGACGGTTGACCTGACTAAATTTTTTGGTTTTTAATGACCGCCAAACTTTGCAGGGGTAAGGCGGTCATTATTTTTCTGAGCGATCTTTTCCGAAGGCATAGCCCAGGGAGAAGCATGTCAGGCCGAAGCTCAACACGCTGATCAGATCTATAATACTCATGTGCATGCCCTCCTCTCTACAGATTTCCGCTGAGCGGATTTCTATTTAATCGGAGGGTCACAGTCCCTCCGCAGAGGGTCAACCGCCTACCGTTACAGGTAGTACCCATAGTGATCAGTATATCAAAGGGGCTGTCATAAGACCAGCATAAAGTATGCATCGTGAGCGGTGCATATATTTCGTAAATGTATGTCTGAAAATGCACTGCTTGACAGGCCGTATATCCGGCTATAAAATTTCCGTAAATTTTAAATGTATTGAATGGCAAGGGCGCCGTGACACATGTCATGGCGCCTTTCATTTTGGGAAGGAGATGGAGTATATGGATCTGCTGAATTCTGTTGTTGGTACAGTAGACAGTTTTGTGTGGGGCCCCGTCATGCTGATTCTGCTTGTCGGGACGGGCGTCTTCCTGACATTTAAGCTGCGGTTCAGGACCTGGAGAAATCTCGGCTACGCCCTGCGGAGCGTCCTCGGCAGCGAGTCCAGAAAGACGACGCGCGGCACCGGAGATGTATCGCCGTTCAGCGCCCTCATGACGGCGCTTGCGGCCACGATCGGCACCGGAAATATCGTCGGCGTCGCGACCGCGATGTTCGCCGGCGGCCCCGGCGCGCTGGTCTGGATGTGGATTTCCGCCTGCTTCGGACTGACAACAAAGTTCAGCGAGTGCATGCTCTCGATCAAATACAGGACCGTCAATGAAAAGGGCGAGATGTCCGGCGGCCCGATGTACACCATGAAGCGGGGCTTCAAGAACAAGAGGTTCGGAAGCGCCCTCGGATGGCTGTTCGCACTGTTCGCGACGCTGGCTTCATTTGGCATCGGCAACCTCTCGCAGGCGAACTCGATTTCAAATGCACTGAAGACCTCCTTCGGAATTCCGCTCTCCGTGTGCGGCATCGTCCTCACGGTCCTCACGCTCATCATCGTCATCGGCGGCATCAAGAGTATATCCAGGGTCTCCTCCGTCGTCGTTCCGTGCATGGCCGTCTTCTATGTCATCGCGGGCATCATCGTCATCATCATCAATCACCGGAACCTTCCGTCCGGCCTCTACATGATCTTCACGATGGCCTTCAACCCGAAGGCAGTCGGCGGCGGCGTTCTCGGAACAATCACCGTATCCGTCATGAACTCGATCCGGTACGGCGTCTCCCGCGGCTGCTTCTCAAATGAAGCCGGCATGGGCTCCGCGGCCATCACCGCCGCGGCGGCAACGACAGATGATCCGGTCCGCCAGGGCTACATCAACATGACCGGAACATTTTTCGACACAATCGTCGTCTGCACGATCACAGGTCTCGCCATCGCCTCCTCCGGCATGCTCGGCCAGACCGGCGCGGACGGACAGGCGCTGCAGGGCGTACAGCTGACCATGGCGGCCTTCAGCTCGGCACTCGGCCCCGCAGGGTCGTATCTCGTATCGATCGGCATCGTGCTGTTTGCATTTTCCACAATTCTCGGATGGGAGTATCACGGCGAGAAGGCCTTCGAATACATCGTTCCGCGCAGAGGACCGATCATGGCCTACCGGATCATTTTCAGCCTGATCGTCTACGTCGGCGCGACACAGGCCCTCGACCTGGTCTGGAACATCTCCGATATCATGAACGCGCTCATGGCAATCCCGAACCTGATCTCGCTCATCGTTCTGTCCGGCACGATCAAGGAGGAAGTCGAGCGCTTCCAGCCGATCCTTGAGAAAGAAAAGAAGGCCCGCAAGGCCCACGCAGGAAATGCGGGGCTCGGCGGCGTCGCCGCAGGACAGTAAAAAATCCCTGGGACTTCTGTCGTCCCAGGGTTTTTTTACTTCATTGTGATCAGCTCGTACTCTCTCGTTCCGAGCCCGATCTTCTCGCCGTGCTCAAGGGTCTCCTTCCACGCGATGTTCGGGTTGTTGTCCTTGAAATGGTCATGGTAGTGGTGCCAGCCCGGCTTTGCGAGGTTATCGCCGAGCTGGGAGTTGCGGATCGGGTCCGCCTTCTGGCAGAGGTCCACGCACGCCTGGTCGAGCGCGACCGGGTCGAAGCTCGCCAGCATGCCGATATCCGGCAGGATCGGCGCGTCATTCTCGCCGTGGCAGTCGCAGTTCGGCGAGACGTCCTGAATCAGCGAGATGTGGAAGCACGGCCGTCCGTCGCAGACAGCCTGCGTGTACTCCGCGATCTTGCAGCCGAGAATCTCCACCGCGTTGCTGTTGTCATTTTCAATTGCGTCAAATGCGCACGCGCCGATGCAGCGGCCGCAGCCCTTGCAGATGCTCTGGTCAATGCGCGCCGTGCCGTTCGGGCCGTCGTAGAAGATCGCGTCCGAGCCGCACTCCTTCGCGCAGCGGTGACACCTCCGGCAGTCCTCCGTATTGACATGCGGCTTGCCGTCATTGTGCTGCTGCATCTTGCCCGCGCGGCTTCCGCAGCCCATGCCGATATTCTTCAGCGTGCCGCCGAAGCCGGTCGCCTCGTGGCCCTTGAAGTGCGTCAGGGAAATGAGAATATCCGCGTCCATGACCGCCGTCCCGATCAACGCCTCCTTGAAATATTCGCCGTTCCGGACCGGGACCGCGACCTCGTCCGTGCCGCGGAGACCGTCGCCGATAATGACATGACATCCGGTCGTGACCGAATTAAAGCCATTGATCTCCGCGCAGGTCAGATGATCGAGCGCGTTCTTGCGGCTGCCCGGGTAGAGCGTGTTGCAGTCAACCAGAAACGGCTTGCCGCCATTTTCCTTGACGACGTCAGCAACCGCCTTTGCGTAATTCGGCCGTAAAAATGCAAGGTTCCCGAGCTCACCGAAATGCATTTTGATCGCCACGAATTTGCCGTCCATATCAATCGTGCCGATGCCCGCCTTGCGGATCAGCTTCTTAAGCTTGTCCGTGAGCGACGTGCCGATCGTCGTACGGAAGTCAGTAAAATAAACCTTCGCCTTGTCCATTTGACAATACCTCCAATGAAAAAGAGAGCGCCGGAGGCAATGCTCCGACGCTCCCGCCTCTTATTTTATTATACGTTGAGCTATATGCCCTGTCAAAACAGAAATCTTCAGCGAACTGCCTGACGCCTGCTGCATGGCACACGGCATCAAACCTTCGATTACAGTCAGCGATATCAGAAGCGGTGAGGGCGTTATACGAAGGAGCCCGAAAATCACCCTGAGCTGCGGCACGCAGCGAAGGGAAGTTGAGGGGGACGGAGTCTGCCCGATACCGCTCTGATATTCGCGGCTGTAATCCACCGTATAGTGCCGTGTGCCTGCACCACCATCCATTCTTCACCCCAGCGACTCGAACTGCGCGTTGTAGAGGTCCGCGTAGAAGCCGCCCTTCTTAAGGAGCTCCTCGTGCGTGCCCTGCTCCACAATATCGCCGTCCCGCATCGCAAGAATGAGGTCCGCGTCCTTGATCGTCGAGAGCCGGTGGGCGATGACGAAGCTCGTCCTGCCCTTCATGAGCTTGTCCATCGCGCGCTGGATCCGGATCTCGGTCCGCGTATCCACGGAGGACGTCGCCTCGTCGAGAATCAGAATCCGGTCGTCTGCGAGGATCGCGCGGGCGATCGTCAGCAGCTGCTTCTGGCCCTGCGAGATATTGCTCGACTCCTCGTTGATCATCGTGTCGTAGCCGTCCGGCTGCTGCATGATGAACTTGTGGGCGTGCGCCGCCTTCGCGGCCGCAATGACCTCCTCGTCCGTCGCGTCCAGCCGGCCGTAGCGGATATTTTCCATAATCGTCCCGTTGAAGAGCCAGGTGTCCTGCAGGACCATGCCGAGCATCGACCGAAGGTCGCGCCGGTTGAAATCGCGGATATCGTGGCCGTCGATCCGGATCGCGCCGGAATTCACGTCGTAGAACCGCATGAGGAGCTTCACGAGCGTCGTCTTGCCGGCGCCTGTCGGCCCGACGATCGCGATCTTCTGCCCGTTCTTCACATCGCACGAAAAATCGTGGATAATGATCTGCTTCGGGTCATAGCCGAAGCTCACGTGATCGAAGACCACATTTCCCTTGAGCGGAGCCGGGTCCACCGGATTCTCCACCGTCTGGACCTCCTCCTTCTCATTCAGGAACTCGAAGACACGCTCCGACGCGGCCGTCGAGGACTGCAGCATATTCATGACCTGCGCGATCTGCTGGATCGGCTGCGTGAAATTCTTGATGTACTGCAGGAAGGACTGAATATCGCCGACCTCAATCGCATTTTTAATAACCATGAAGCCGCCGAGGACCGCGATCATGACATAGCCGAGATTGCCGACGAACTGCATGACCGGCATCATCATGCCAGAGAGGAACTGGGACTTCCAGCCGCTCTCGTAGAGCTTCTCATTTGCCGAATTGAAGGTATGAAGGACGTTCTCCTCCTGGTTGTACGCCTTGATGACGTTCTGGCCGCTGTACACCTCCTCGACCTGGCCGTTCACATTTCCGAGCCAGACCTGCTGATCGAGGAAGAAATGCTGCGAGTGCCTCGTGACCAGCGTGACGAGCAGAATCGACACCGGCAGAATCAGGAGCGACGCCAGCGTCATCCACACATTGATCGACAGCATCATCACGAGGACGCCGATAATCGTCGTGACCGACGTAATGAGCTGCGTGATACTCTGGTTGATGCCCTGCTGCAGCGTGTCGACATCATTTGTAATGCGCGAGAGCACGTCGCCGTACGGCCGGCTCTCGAAATAGCCGAGCGGCAGGCGGTTTATTTTCTCGGAAATGTCCTTCCGGAGGCTGTAGCCCGCGTCGTTCGAGATCCCCGTCATGATGAGTCCCTGGACAAATGAGAACAGCGCGCTCACGACGTAGAGCACCAGCACCGAGAGGAGGATCTTCCCGATCTTCGTGAAATTGATGCTGCCCGTCCCCTCGATCTTCGCGACCAGGCCGTTAAAGAGCTCCGTCGTCGCGTGACCCAGGATCTTCGGCCCGACGATGTTGAAGACCGTCCCGGCGATCGCGCACACCATCATAAATGCGAGGCGGATCTTATACTTCGACATATACTTCATGAGCTGCCGGAACGCCTTGCCGAAGTCATTCGGCTTCTCGACCGCGCGCGGTCCGCCCGGCCCGCCGAAGCCGCGGCGCCTCGGCCCTCTGCTTGTCTGCTCAGACATGAGCCTCGCCTCCTTTCCCATTACTCTCAGGCACTGCGCCCGTCACGGACTGCGTATCCTCCACACGTTCAGGCGCTACGCCCGACATGGCTTTCGTATCCTCCGCACGTTCCGTCTTTGTATCCGGCACGTCCTGCGCACCGCTCGCACCATCTGCCTTCTTCTCCGTCATCCGGTCCGCCTTCTTAAGGTCCGCCTCCGAGAGCTGGGACTTCGCAATCTGCTGGTAGACCGGGCAGGTCCGCATGAGCTCCGCGTGCGTGCCGTGGCCGACGACCTCGCCCTCGTCGAGAACGATGATCTGGTCAGCCTGCAGAATCGTGCTCACGCGCTGCGCGACGATAAGCGTCGTCACGCCGGCCGTCTGCTCCTTCAGCTCCTTACGGAGCTTTGCGTCCGTCTTGAAATCGAGCGCGGAGAAGCTGTCGTCAAATACATAGAACTCCGGGTTCTTCGCGACGGCCCGCGCAATCGCAAGCCGCTGCTTCTGACCGCCGGACACATTGGAGCCGCCCTGCGCGATGTGCGCATCTATGCCGTCCGGCCGCGCGTCCACGAAGTCCGCCGCCTGGGCGATCTCGACCGCCTTGTGGACCTCCTCGTCCGTCGCGTCCGATCGTCCGAACCTGAGGTTCGACGCGATCGTCCCGGAGAACAGCACCGATTTCTGCGGCACAAAGCCGATCCTGTCCCGGAGCTCATGAATATCCATCTTCCGGACATCCACGCCGTCGACCTTCACGCTTCCCTCCGTCGCATCGAAGAACCGCGGGATCAGGTTGACGAGCGTCGACTTGCCGGAGCCCGTGCTTCCGATAAACGCGACCGTCTCGCCCTTCTTTGCGGTAAATGAGATGTCCTTCAGGACCGGCTCCTCGGCTCCCGGGTAGCTGAACGAGACATGGTCAAATGCAAGCTCGCCCTTCATTTGCGGGAGCGGCGCCAGAGGCTCCTTCGGACTTTCAATCGACGGCTCCGTGTCGAGCACCTCGAAGATACGCTTTGCGGAGACGCTCGCACGCGGAATAAAGACCGCGATCATCGACAGCATCAGGAACGACATGATGATCTGAATCGCGTACTGTAGGAACGCCATCATATCGCCGACCTGAATCTTTCCGCCGTCCACGCCGCGCGCGCCGGAGTAAATAATAAGCACCGAGATGCCATTCATGATCAGCGTCATCGCCGGCATCATAAATGCCATCGCCCGGTTCACGAAGAGGTTCGTCTTCGTCAGGTCCTTATTGGCGTCATCGAACCGTTCCTCCTCGTGCTTCTCCGTCGAAAATGCGCGGATAACCGGGATTCCTGTCAGGATCTCGCGCGAGATCAGGTTCAGGCGGTCGATCTTCTTCTGCAGCACCTTGAACTTCGGCATGACAAATGCAAACAGCACGACGATGACCACCGCGACGATCGCCGTCCCGAGAACGATGATCCAGCTCAGGTACGAGCTCGTCTTCATGACCTTCATAATGCCGCCGACCGCGAGGAACGGCGCGTACAGCACGATCCGGAACATCAGCGACGTCACGAGCTGCACCTGCTGAACATCATTTGTGCTCCGCGTAATCAGCGACGCCGTCGAGAACTGGTTCATTTCCCGGCTCGAAAATGTCAGCACCTTGCCGTACACCTCGCCGCGGAGATCGCGCCCGAGGCTCGCCGCGACGCGGCTCGACAGGAAGACAACGAAGATCGAGCAGACCATGGACAGAAGCGCCCGCGCGATCATCTGCCACGCGGCGCCCCACAGATAATTGGTCTGCATTTTGTCGAGATCGACGCCGAGCGCCTTGTACTCGCTCTGGACAAATGTCACCGCCGCCTGCGTGACAATCGAGTCCGGATACTCCTTCAGCTTCGACCGCATCTGCTCCTTTAGCTTCGCAATCGCCTGCTCCGGAAGCGTGGTCAGATCGATGTTCTGCTTCTGCGCCAGTAAAGTAAGCATCTCCGCCTGACTTAAGATGTCGTTCAGCTCATCCCGCTGATCACCCTTCACACCGGATTTCAGCTTGTAGATCTCGCCATAGGTCTTGTCATTTGCTTTCTTGTAGCTGTCCGACACGGTCTTCTGATCGCTCTTAGAAATGAGCGTCATCAGCGTGTCATACGTCGCCGCCCTCATTTTCGACGGGACGGCGTCCTCAACTCCCTTCTGCTGGATTCCCGTATCCACGATCTTCGATGTATATTCCGGCAGGGACAGGTCACAGACCGCCTGCAGGAAGAGAAGTCCGAAGATCAGGAGGATCCAGCCGAAGCTTTTCTTCATTTTTCCAAGCATTCGCAGCATGGGTTAGTCTCCTTCCTCCGCAGTTTTGCGCAGCTCCTCGTCGAGGTTCTGCCCGACGCGGGCCATCAGCCTTCCGAATGTCTCCAACTCCTCATCCGAGAAGCCCCGCATCAAATTCCGGTTCATCTCGTGGCACGCCTCCTGCTCCTCCTTAATCAGCGCGCGTCCCTTGTCCGTCGGCAGATTGTGGACAAAGCGCCGGTCCTCCGTGTCCCGCTCCATCGTAATGTAGCCCTTCTCGAGAAGCCTCGACAGCGACTGCGAGATATGCGTCTTCCGGAACATGCCGACCTCCGTGATGTCCTTCAGCGTGTCGCCCTTTAACGGGCAATGACTGCCGCAGCCCTTCCGCACGAGAAGCGCCAGCACGGAAACATCAATCCCCTGCAAGCCGTACTTCTTCTGAATCGCCATCGTCTGCCTACGCAAAAGCCGCATGTAGCGGAAGCCGACCGACATCGTCTCACTTGAAATATCCGTCATTCTCTCCTCCTCAGTCCTCCCATTTTCATCTTCATCAAGCCATGCGCCCGCGGGTGCGAGGCTTGAAATAATTGCGTTTTATCAATCGTTTACATTAGTGAACTATATACTTATGGAAATGAGATGTCAATACGGATTCAGAAAATCCGCATGCGGAAAATGCAGGCCGAGCGGCCAGGGGATCGGGTTTATCAAAATTTAATCGGAACCGGGTACCGCTTAAAAGAAGGCTCCGGGCCCACGCGGATTGAAAACATGAGAAATAGCAGATATACTGAAACCAGTACAAAGAGGCGCGGCGGCCTCTCAAGAAAACGGTTGTATGAGGTATTTCCTATGGCAGAAGAAAACACAAAAAATGAAATGATCGAGCAAAAGGTCGATGTCCAGTACTATCCTGACCTGACCGCAGCAGACGTAGTCAAAGCAGGGATGAAGGAGTTTCCGATCACCGAACTTGGTGCAGTCGGCGCTGCATTTTCCATGCTTCCGGAAGCAGCCAGGACAATTACGGCGGCTGTCGACACAGGCGGCGCTGCCGGTCAGGCAGGACTTTATTGGGTGGATTTTAACGGAAAAGTGGGAACACTGGCAGCGGCAAAAGATGGCTCCGGATATCTCGGAACAATCATGAACCACGGAATCGTCGGCCAGTCGAGACTGACAAAGGCAAGCATAGCGTCCAAGGTTACAGTGCCGTTCAACCCCACAATGCTGCTCATGGCAGCGGCTCTCATTGACATAAAGGTAGAGCTGAACGAAATCAGGAAGACAGGTAAGGAGATCCTGGAATACCTGCAGGAAAGAGATGCCGCGGAGCTGCGGGCCGACCTCCGGACGCTGATCGACATCAACGATGAGCTTGGCGACAACTGGGGAAATGAAGTTTTTGTAAATGCCCGGATAACAACGATTGAAGATATCCGCAACCGGGCGGACGCGAAGATCCAGCTGACCCGGCAGCAGATCGTGAAGAAGCTCCCGGACGACCGGCTGCCCCACGCCAACCAGCAGCTGAAAGACGCCTTCGCACAAATTCAGCTGTATTACCGCATGTATCTGGACGCCGTCTACAACTATGCATTCGCATCATATCTCGACGCCATGCTGCTAGGCAACTACTCTGCGGAGTATCTCGAAAAGGTCAAAGACAAGATCTCAGACCGCGTCAGGGAATACAACGAGCTGTACGGCGCCTGCTACAACCGAATGCAGAATTTTGCGCGGACATCCGTGGAAGCAGGGGCTCTTAAGGGACTCGCGAAAGCCAGCAAAATGGCCGGAAATATTATCCACAGCATCCCCGTGATCGAAAAAGGACCGATCGATGAAGCGCTGGTCGATGCGGGAGATAAAATCAAGAAGCTGAGCTGCACAGAGGAAGATAAGGCGCTCCAAAAGTTCGGCGAATTCGCAGATACACGAACGGCGGCATTTACAACGAGCATCGCAAAAGTGGAAATGATCCAGACCTCGACGGAGGGGTTCCTCACAGACGGGGAAAAAATCTATATTGGAGGCGGGGAGTGAGATCTCTGAACAGGCTCTATAGTGGTTGTTGCAGATAACCATGTTTGGCAACCAACAAGACCATGTTTTCTGCTCAGTTCACAGACCTCTTTCTGAATTTTCCCGTGCCATTAACCAGTAATAATACGATTTTTCGCTGATGTTATGGTCTTTCATCCACTGTTTTGCAGGACGCCTTCCCGCTTTGCCTGGCACTAAAAAATGATCTCATTCAGGTACTCATACCACACCTGATGCATGATTGAATCCATGAGAATACTCCTCAATACTTGAATTAACTATTAGTTTTCTCAAGTATCGCTCAAAACTAGCGGAGTGCTAGGCAGGCGAGGTTTGACGTTTAACCCGCGTGTACGGGAACCACTATAAAACAGCGTCAAAGTTTCCTTTTGCGCTAGAATCATCCCGCGTATGCGGGAACCACTTGAGCTCAAGCTCCGCGATTGCCGTGCCGGGAGAATCACCCCCGCGTGTGCGGGAACCACTCCTCCCATGAGTCTAATTTTTCGCCAAGCATAGGATCACCCCCGCGTGTGCGGGAACCACTTAAGTCTGTAACATCAACCGTTTTCAATGCAGGGATCACCCCCGCGTGTGCGGGAACCACGCCGCGATCGTGCCAAGCGAAGTTCCGATGGAAGGATCACCCCCGCGTGTGCGGGAACCACCCACCATGTCTAATTTGAATCAGCGAATCATTAGGATCACCCCCGCGTGTGCGGGAACCACGTGGCGAGCATGGCTTGGAACTAACCGTATTCGGGATCACCCCCGCGTGTGCGGGAACCACTTATTTTTGGCATATTCGGCGCGCCGCATACCAGGATCACCCCCGCGTGTGCGGGAACCACATTTTTTTGCCTTTTTTACGGGTTTCCTTGACAGGATCACCCCCGCGTGTGCGGGAACCACGAAGGGTGAGAAGTGCATCATCTTTTGCAAATAGGATCACCCCCGCGTGTGCGGGAACCACCACTGCGTTTGTTACGCGTCAATAACTATTTTGGGATCACCCCCGCGTGTGCGGGAACCACCCTCCATAACGGAGAGCCTTATTTTGTCAAGTGGGATCACCCCCGCGTGTGCGGGAACCACACGACGGACTTTGTTACGGAGACCTTTGCGGGAGGATCACCCCCGCGTGTGCGGGAACCACTCTACAGCGAGAGCCATCTCAACCCGTCGGCGGGGATCACCCCCGCGTGTGCGGGAACCACTGGAAATCCGTAGGTACACTCCTCGGAAACAAGGGATCACCCCCGCGTGTGCGGGAACCACATGACCTCATGTATGCAGCAATCTACAAACTGAGGATCACCCCCGCGTGTGCGGGAACCACGTCGTCCATTCGGACGACACAAAAATATGCAGAGGATCACCCCCGCGTGTGCGGGAACCACAGAACAGACAAGACACAGCTTCCGCTCTTCGTGGGATCACCCCCGCGTGTGCGGGAACCACGTTTTCTACGTCCATTCCACAATAGGGGCAGTAGGATCACCCCCGCGTGTGCGGGAACCACGGGCTATGAGCAAGAGCGGTATATATCAGGCCGGGATCACCCCCGCGTGTGCGGGAACCACCTGTACTTCATCAGCTTTTTAATGTTGATGATAGGATCACCCCCGCGTGTGCGGGAACCACGCTTTGAAATCTTTCTGCCACGCCTTAAAAGCGGGATCACCCCCGCGTGTGCGGGAACCACGTGGAATTGTCGTTCGTCGGATTTAATGACAGAGGATCACCCCCGCGTGTGCGGGAACCACATCGTCATGGAGACGATTCATTTCTCTCCGCAGGGATCACCCCCGCGTGTGCGGGAACCACTTCCGTCTGCAATAGCGAACTGTTCACCGTCCAGGATCACCCCCGCGTGTGCGGGAACCACTTAGCAAGTCACGGCGCAAGAGCGGCTTCACAAGGATCACCCCCGCGTGTGCGGGAACCACGCACGTGCTGTCTCCGCTACGATGGCGGCCGCAGGATCACCCCCGCGTGTGCGGGAACCACTGGCCACACGAATGTGCAGACCACAATCGACCGGGATCACCCCCGCGTGTGCGGGAACCACTCAAAAATAACCATTTTTGTTGAAAATAAGGCAGGATCACCCCCGCGTGTGCGGGAACCACTATGGGCAGATCAAACACAGCAACTCGCGGCGAGGATCACCCCCGCGTGTGCGGGAACCACTCCTGTCGCTCTTCAAATGAGCCTGTAAGACGGGGATCACCCCCGCGTGTGCGGGAACCACACAGTGATTTTCTTAATCATGTGATGGCGAATAGGATCACCCCCGCGTGTGCGGGAACCACAACAGTCCTGTGGCGAGTAAGACGCCCCTCTCAGGATCACCCCCGCGTGTGCGGGAACCACGGAGGTCTCCGCCTGCTCGTGTGATCTGTAACGGGATCACCCCCGCGTGTGCGGGAACCACCCGGTGGCGAGATGGTCGTGCAGGACGATCAGGGGATCACCCCCGCGTGTGCGGGAACCACTGATCGCGGCGGCATCGCTCCTCATCAACGCAGGGATCACCCCCGCGTGTGCGGGAACCACGCCCGACCATCTTTCCCCAGTTTTTCGGGTCGAGGATCACCCCCGCGTGTGCGGGAACCACCGGCCATTCCAGTTCGCATTGCCCGGCGCATTGGGATCACCCCCGCGTGTGCGGGAACCACATCGGGCATATCACCTTCCTCCATCAATTATGAGGATCACCCCCGCGTGTGCGGGAACCACTGGCCGGGAAGGCATTCAGCAGATTCAGCTGCAGGATCACCCCCGCGTGTGCGGGAACCACAGCATCTGGAAGCCGTGCCGGGATTCGAGCTGAGGATCACCCCCGCGTGTGCGGGAACCACCCGGAGTTGATCTCGACATCAATGTCTTCGCCGGGATCACCCCCGCGTGTGCGGGAACCACCGACAGGTCTTTTTTCCGATGTCACTTGGGGCAGGATCACCCCCGCGTGTGCGGGAACCACCACAGCATCCGGTCGATCAAGATCGCGACGCTGGGATCACCCCCGCGTGTGCGGGAACCACTGCCGAGCATCTCACCGATGCCGGAGAGTGCTGGGATCACCCCCGCGTGTGCGGGAACCACATGACCGCTTACAAGCTGGCCGTCATCGAGCCGGGATCACCCCCGCGTGTGCGGGAACCACACGAAACAGTTGCGCCATTCGCGGTCGCTGTCGGGATCACCCCCGCGTGTGCGGGAACCACTTCGTGATATGATGCACACCCGTTGTTCGCTCGGGATCACCCCCGCGTGTGCGGGAACCACATCCGCCTGCCGATCTCGTCAAACGTCCAGCCAGGATCACCCCCGCGTGTGCGGGAACCACTCAAGATTTCTCAGCAGTGCAATTGCTTCTTGGGGATCACCCCCGCGTGTGCGGGAACCACAATAAATGCATAACTTCGATCCAAACATCATCAGGATCACCCCCGCGTGTGCGGGAACCACTAATCTGAAAGCAGGTGCAGTCACGCTGGCAGAGGATCACCCCCGCGTGTGCGGGAACCACTTTACATGAGCACCCGCCGCAGGGTTGACCTGGGGATCACCCCCGCGTGTGCGGGAACCACTCGATCGTACTTGGGCTCGGGTGGTTGGTCCTGGGATCACCCCCGCGTGTGCGGGAACCACTACTCGTCAAGCGATGAATCAGTTATTGCGTGGGATCACCCCCGCGTGTGCGGGAACCACCGTCCTCCTTTCTTGTTCAGCGCACTGCCCGTGGGATCACCCCCGCGTGTGCGGGAACCACTTTGCGTCCTTGAGCTTATCTACGTCGTTGCCGGGATCACCCCCGCGTGTGCGGGAACCACCCGGTCGAGAGTGAGTACGCGGACAAGTATCCAGGATCACCCCCGCGTGTGCGGGAACCACGTATCGACCTCGGGTATGTGCCAAGAGACTCAGGGATCACCCCCGCGTGTGCGGGAACCACGGGGGTCAGTCATCGGCGGGACAGTCGCGGCGGGGATCACCCCCGCGTGTGCGGGAACCACCCGTTGATGGTTAGTGTTGCCATCTCCTGTGCGGGATCACCCCCGCGTGTGCGGGAACCACAAAGATGATTTCATTGGCGAGCCAAACAGCGCGGGATCACCCCCGCGTGTGCGGGAACCACCAATAAAAACTTCTGGCTCAACATCCAGGACGGGGATCACCCCCGCGTGTGCGGGAACCACTCGACGCTGACCATTGCCTTGTCACTTGCTGTGGGATCACCCCCGCGTGTGCGGGAACCACCTCACGAGTCCGAGCCATACACATTGGTGAGGAGGATCACCCCCGCGTGTGCGGGAACCACCGAATGCAATCCATACGGAAAACCTACGCTTGAGGATCACCCCCGCGTGTGCGGGAACCACGCCATCTTGCCCAGGTCGACCATCGCGTCGCCGGGATCACCCCCGCGTGTGCGGGAACCACAAAGCGAGGAGAGGCTAAAATTTGGGTGCCTTAGGATCACCCCCGCGTGTGCGGGAACCACCGTCGCATGCCATTGATGCGGGCCGTCGACTCGGGATCACCCCCGCGTGTGCGGGAACCACTCACGATGAATTATGAGAACGCTGTCTCAATCAGGATCACCCCCGCGTGTGCGGGAACCACGCATGAATCCGGGAGTGCAGCAGGCATAAGGGAGGATCACCCCCGCGTGTGCGGGAACCACCGAGTTGAGCCTGCATGCTGAGATGTCCGGCTGGGATCACCCCCGCGTGTGCGGGAACCACGCTTCATTGCAATCGCGCTTATGTTGCACCTTAGGATCACCCCCGCGTGTGCGGGAACCACTTATTGCTCATTTTGCTGCTCCTCTCACGTTAAGGATCACCCCCGCGTGTGCGGGAACCACAACCATGAGACATACATACTACACGTGCGACCGGGATCACCCCCGCGTGTGCGGGAACCACCTCTCACGATTGCCGACACAATCAGGCAGGCAAGGATCACCCCCGCGTGTGCGGGAACCACTGCCGCATCAGCCATGAGCTCCCTTTCACAACGGGATCACCCCCGCGTGTGCGGGAACCACTAGTTCGGTCTGTCCAGCCGTCCACCTCCTCCGGGATCACCCCCGCGTGTGCGGGAACCACCTCACGTTAATTATACGGCTTGATTATACGGCAGGATCACCCCCGCGTGTGCGGGAACCACTTATAAATTGTCTCGCTCCTCATGTCGTCAACGGGATCACCCCCGCGTGTGCGGGAACCACCAACGTCGGCCCGCTCGATGTGATACTCCTTGAGGATCACCCCCGCGTGTGCGGGAACCACGGAGCTTTGCAAACTCCTCGTCAGCTCCGTATGGGATCACCCCCGCGTGTGCGGGAACCACTGCCCATTTATTCTGATACAGCTTACTCATCGGGGATCACCCCCGCGTGTGCGGGAACCACACTGCCTGCATCTGCTCAAGCGTGTATCCGCCGGGATCACCCCCGCGTGTGCGGGAACCACCAACCTCTCCCCGAGTCCGCAGCTCGGCCAGTAGGATCACCCCCGCGTGTGCGGGAACCACTCTTGAGATGTAGGGCCGAAGCCAGCGCCACAAGGATCACCCCCGCGTGTGCGGGAACCACTTTAAACTAAGCGACGAACGCAGAAAAAAGTGGGGATCACCCCCGCGTGTGCGGGAACCACGTAAACCAGACTGCAACGGGCATGTAGGCATTAGGATCACCCCCGCGTGTGCGGGAACCACCTGGCCGGATGATCGACAACATGGCAAAGCACAGGATCACCCCCGCGTGTGCGGGAACCACCGATTTCCGCCGGCCAGAGCACGGCGGACGCGGGGATCACCCCCGCGTGTGCGGGAACCACTCTCATATCTGCTACGACCTTATCATAAAGCCGGGATCACCCCCGCGTGTGCGGGAACCACATCTCAGCGGAGATATCGAGATTGGGGACAGCGGGATCACCCCCGCGTGTGCGGGAACCACAGCTCGATCAGGCCGACATCATCTACAACGATAGGATCACCCCCGCGTGTGCGGGAACCACTCTCGATCATCCGCTTGACCTTGCCCCAGCAGAGGATCACCCCCGCGTGTGCGGGAACCACTCGACAGGGCAGACCCCGACAGCGATCACGCGGGGATCACCCCCGCGTGTGCGGGAACCACTTCTGCGCCACGACATTAAGCGACCGGCCGATAGGATCACCCCCGCGTGTGCGGGAACCACCTTGCATGGATCACCTCCTCACCGGCCTCGCCGGGATCACCCCCGCGTGTGCGGGAACCACACCGCCGCCTTGGTGGCCGGCCCGAACTCCCCGGGATCACCCCCGCGTGTGCGGGAACCACAATGTCCTCAATTTCCGAGATTTCCTGAGAATAGGATCACCCCCGCGTGTGCGGGAACCACTACTCGACATACCTGAAGCTCCACGATCTTGGAGGATCACCCCCGCGTGTGCGGGAACCACTTTTAGTCTTAATTCGAGTGCCGCACGTTTGCGGGATCACCCCCGCGTGTGCGGGAACCACGTGTATCCTTCCGCGAGGCTTGCCGTCTTGATGGGATCACCCCCGCGTGTGCGGGAACCACTGAAACCTCTCATGTTGGCGAGATCGGTTTTCAGGATCACCCCCGCGTGTGCGGGAACCACCATACAACAGCCTCACAAACGGCGACGCGCTCGGGATCACCCCCGCGTGTGCGGGAACCACTCTGCCTCCTTAGTACAATACGTGTTAATGACAGGATCACCCCCGCGTGTGCGGGAACCACCTGTAGAAGATCATGTTGTGGCAGAACTGCAGAGGATCACCCCCGCGTGTGCGGGAACCACCACTGCACTTGTTGCGTGTCAATAACTATTTCGGGATCACCCCCGCGTGTGCGGGAACCACATCTGCGCGGCTGCCTTTTTCTGGGCCGACGCGGGATCACCCCCGCGTGTGCGGGAACCACGGAGCCGGACAGGTGGCACCGATCCGCGGCGAGGGATCACCCCCGCGTGTGCGGGAACCACGCCTTGCCGCTCTTGCTTCCACAGCCCAAGCCAGGATCACCCCCGCGTGTGCGGGAACCACTAATTAAGCCAATTAAAGAGGCTTTTGACGATGGGATCACCCCCGCGTGTGCGGGAACCACAGATAAAAGATCCCATAAAATCGGCATTCTTAAGCCGGCGACTGTCCAAAAACATTCACTTTCTTCGAGAGCTGAAAAATCAGCTGCGCATCCTGCAAAGCTCTATGCGGTACTTTATCCGCAATACCATATGATTTCAAGGTGGTTTCCAATCGATAATTTTCCTGAAACAGCTGTTCTCGCCTTACAATCTTAATCAGATCGATCACCTGATTATTAAGACTGGGCATTCCACATCGATTGAATGCACTGTTCAAAAACTTCAAATCAAAACTAATGTTATATCCTACAATTGTAGTATCACCGATAAATTCAACCAGTGTCCGGAGTACAGCTTTTAATGGCTGTCCTTGTCTCAGCATTTCATCCGTAATACCTGTCAACTGAACGATTTCCTTAGGCAGTGAATCGTCAATACATATCAGAGCATTGAAAACGGATATTGTACCTTGATCATCTTTTACGGCCCCCACCTCGATAATCCGGTCAGTAGTTGCGTTGAGACCGGTCGTTTCCAGATCCAGGACAACATATCTTTCCTGATTCTGCATAGCGGCACTGTACTCTGTAACGACAGCCTTTTGGTCAGCACATTCTTTGCTCTTATTTGGATATGCAGTTTTTTTGAACCGATGCATCTGGTAAGCATCACTGAAGCCTTTTCTAAGATTATCTTTTTTTTGATTCTGATTGTTATTTTCTACCGGCAAAAACACCAGCGGAATTCCATCAAAATCCACTTCATATCGTTCGGTATTCAACGTCTGAAAATTATATCCTATCTCGTTGCGATAAGCATAACTGATCGTTGCTTCTCCAGATCCTACAGAATCGCATACCCGCTGCCAGAGATTCTGACGAACACGGGTGCTGAAATTGCCGATATAAACTCCGGTTGCAATTTCCTGCATCCATTTCGTCAGATCACCTCTGAGTGAAGCCGGAACCTTTTTCAATGTAATAACTGTAAAGGGCATAGCTACCTCTCGCTGTAATTTATGCCATAGGGCACAGTTCCCCTTTTATCATCCCACAAGCTAAGCGGTTCAAACGAAATCTGCTCCTCATCTTCTACGCTCAGCAAGGTCTGAAGATCCTTTACAATCCTACCAAGCAATTTCCCATCAGAAAACTCATCGCGCACTTTAAGACGCGACATTCTACCAATATCATCACCATCCTTATGTTCAGCTACTACTTGAAATGCTACTGGAATCGTAAGCTCCGCTTTGTAAAGATCCGCAATATCGTAGACAAAAGACAAGTCGTGCCCAGTATGCACGAACCCAAGTCCCGGACAAAGCCCGAGAGCACATATCACGCTATGCACGACCCCGTATAATGCTACATTAGCAGCTGAAAGAGCCTGATTGATTGGATCACTGCCGCTATAATTATCGGGATCATATTCTCGTTTATCCCATTTGACTTGATACTTCTTAGCCATCTCACGATATACACGACGAACCCTTGCCCCTTCATGAGCACGTAATTGCTGCATCGTAAGATCGGACACATCTTCATCTGGAAAACGCATTTTATACATCTGTCTGGCTACTGCCACTCTTTGCCTTGTATTGGTAACAAGCATAGCCTGTTTCTCCAGAAAACGTGTTGTCCGCGCCAGAGATCTACCGTGCGCATATTGCCGCACGCCATGTTCTCCAACCCAGATCATACTGGTACCAGTATCTCCCAACAGCTCAACAGCCCGATGTGTAATATCAGTTCCAGGTCCAAGAAACAGAACTCCCAGAATAGCAGCAGGAATCCGCACAATTCCCCTGCTGTCCGATACAGTAATCGCCCCATCCTGCCTATTGATCAAGGCATGCTCCACATAAATAAACGTAACCCTATCTTCAATCTGAGGCATTTCCTGTATGCTGATTTTGTCTGTTGCCTTCTCCATACCTTTATTTCTCGACTGGAATTACTGTCATCATTCCAAAGCCATATGCTTTTTTTCTTCCAATGCCCTGCATGAGTGCATTACGAAAGAGTTCTATATCCTGAACACGCAGAACCCCTTCATAAGCGACACGGCTTAGTTTCACCGGACGCTGCCCTGATTTTTTCAGAACAACAAAACGGCGGTCCGTAATCGTATACTGATCCGAAATAAGCTCAAACCCATTCGAAGCAGCCCTCTTTTCCAGAAATTCAAGCTGCTGTTTAACCGTTATTTCGGGATAAACCTTTCCCCTTCCTTCCGCACGATTAGAGACAGAATGGACAGGATTCAAAACTGCCCTGAACCGATAACTCTGCCCTTCTTTGATACTATTCAAGAAATGATCATAGTCCTTTGTTTCCGCGGATCCCGGAACACCATACTTTTCAAGTCTTGTCAAATCCGGTTTACCAACACTAACAATCAGAAGATACGTTTTATTCTGCAGAACATCTAGACGCCAGAGTTTCCTGCTGCGCACCCCCTGTTCATCTGGAAAGCTGTTCTCAACCCAGCTATGATAAGCTCCGACGTGTGTCAAATCACTGATCTTCTGACGATTCTGTGAATCTAATTCTACGCGAGATAAATACATGCTTTACCATTCTCCTAAATTGAAGCGAACACATCATGATCCGGATGTCCCTTATTATCATCCACAACTTTAACGAAGGAACTTCCTTCCTGTCTCAGCAGATACCGCCGTCCACTCCATGCAAATGAAGAAACCACATCTCTTCTGAATGACCGCCTTCCATCTGGCATAAGCTCTGCGTCCGCGTACATATAAATCGGTCCCTGATGCATTCGTTTGTACCAATCCTCCGCCTGCCACGGAGCTTTTTTCAGTACAGAAATTACATCCTGATCAACGACACCCAGAATACAATCCGCCGTCATTGGGCATGAGCGTCTTCCCATATACAACTGGAAATACGGATGTCGCAATGCTTCTTCTATTTCTGTCATCCACTGATCGTTCTCATGTCCAATCGCGACAAGGAATACCGCATCTTCCAGATAGTATCTGTGCGTGACATATGTTCTTTCTGCAACAGGATCAGGATTATATTTATACTTATGAGCTGTCTGATAATCTTCAGTAATCTTGCCTTCCTGATCCGCTCTCACTGCAAAATGAAGCTGATTCAGACGTCTGATCTTCTCATCTTCTGATCTTCTGTAACCAAACGCAGCCGCAATCATTCCTATAACAGCACTTTTCGATGGATACAGGTCGGTATGACGACTCTCGAAATGAGAAGATGTCCCCCAGGACTGCAGTGGACCGGCAAATTTCAACAGTATTGTTTTCATACTTTGCCCGCCTTTTACATCAAGTCCTCAAGCTGATCCAGATCATTCAGCAGGTCTCGAAGGCTATCTTCTTCTATACCTTCCGGCTTTTCAGAAGATTCCTCCTGAGTCAGATATAGTGTAAGCAAAGGCTTTTCGACAAATTTGTCAGTCTTCACCAGTTCCTGAAACAGACGCTGCACTGACTCCTCTACATATCCATTATGAGATCTTACTGGTTTTTCATATGCACTGACCAGACTAACCGGTCTGTCCGTCCTGATGTTAACCATAAGAGCCTGTGGAAGCGTATTATTCGCAAAAGTGTTGATCTTACCAGACGGCATCGAATTTGAAAACGCCTCAACAAATAGCTTCAGTGCGCTAACGGCATTCTCTTTGCTACCAAGCTGATGAACAAGTTCATGCACAGCAACATTGGCATATCTGTAAAGCGTTTCTGAATTATACTCAATCGTTCCGAGCATTCCGGCCCCTGCTTGATCCTCCGGTGACTGATCATCCATAGCCGTGTAGTAATCAAACTCTGTCTGAACAGCATGTGTAGAAATTGCATGCGCGACCTGTGCGGAGGCATCCTCATTCAAAGTAGGATCATCTGCAACCATACGCCCAAACAGGGCAATATCAATATCTGGGTCTTTATTAAGAATCGCCTGAAGGACCTTTTTATCCGTTTCCTTTTTCAAAGCAGCTTCCGCCAGCTCAGTCGCCTGTTTCTTGCCAAGGAAAAATAATGCCTTTGCAGCTCTTTCCTTTTTATCCGTCTTGATTCCAGCACTATTTAAGGTCTCCTCTGCCAAATCCATAGCTTTCTCTTCTTCAATAGAAGGATCCAGCTCCCGAATCTGCTCCGCAACATAATCAACAATTCTTTTTGTGCGAACGCCAAGATCAACACCACTATGTTCTGCAAAATACTGACGGATTGCTCTCTTCCATGCCTGAGAACTCACCCTGGCTCTCTGTACACCTCCATACTGCGCAGTCTTCGGACTGCCGGAATCGTCACGGTTAATGTTTGACGGTGGAAGAGTCTGAATCGCATGGATATCCAGGTAAAGTCTATGTTCTTTCATTTGTACAATCCTCCCTTTTATTGTTTATCATCTTATTGTTTATCATCTTTTTTCTGCTCATCAGTTGGTTTTGCATAAGAATAATAATCCTGTGCCCAACGAAAGCAGATTTTTCTCTGATTGCCCAACTGAAAATACAGCAGGTCGCTAGCCAAACGAGGGAAATTAATCGTCATTCCCGTATGGCTCTTAACAACCTTCAGCATCTGCCGCAAGTGGTAGGACATTTCTTCAAAAGTGTCCGCCGTAATCAATGCTCCAAATCTCCGATCCAGGGCTTTTGAATCATCAGGATCCCTTCCATTGCGAAGAGACATCCCTATAGATCCTTTATATGCAGGATCTGATATGACAGAGCCTGCTGATCCCTGCATGCATACCGCATATAATTGTAATGTTGTATAAATTGCCTTTTCTTCATAGGTTTCATAGCCACTCTGACTCAAAAATTGTTGTGGCAGATTTTCGAACAGAATCGGCCACACATCTTCTGCTTCTGACAGCGGTTTTCCGACTGAATTTCTAAGCCTTGCCAGCACCGCTGCCTTCTGAATGCCATATTTTTCTCCCTGTTCGATTTTGCCTATAATCTGATTTGTCACCTTCCGGACCGATTCTCTCTCAGTTTGTACACTTTCCAACCTGATCACTCTCCTATCCTAATTTCTGTATAATTCTATTCTTCAGCCTCTTATAAGCCGTCACTATATTAACCATATGACCATTGTTTTCTATTCCAATATAGTCACGTGTCGTTGCCTGTCGGATAACCATCTGAACCTGATCCTCAGTGATTTTCTTTAATGCTTCATACCACTCTGAGATCTTGCCATCTTTAGAATCTTCCGGCTGCAAGCGCGCCAGCCAATTCCGAAAAGGCTCATTGAGTGCCTGATACAGACCTTCCGCACCTGAATCCGCAAAAGCCTTGCCTGCTTTTTTCATATCCATATTGCGAATTTCTGCAATATCCGTTAAAAACCCCCTATAAATAGTGACAATCTGTTTCGTCATATCAACGGTGTCATTAATCCTGACAATCCATCCCGAATCTGATGTATCAGAAATGACAAGGTCGTTTACGCTCAACATATCTGTAATTTCGTCAACCGGCACCCATGAAGTAGCATTCCCATCATCCTGCATGCCAACCGCATGGATTGCGACCTGTTTATTCCCTATATTTTGTTGTATTCTGTCAAGATGACCCAGAATTTCCGGACGTCTCTGATGCTTTTCATCTGATGTTCTCATCGTGATCAGCCCAAATGAACGCCACATTGCTTGATCTGGCCTGTGCTTTTTCGGCGTGTAATGGTCCTTATTATCACCTGTTTCATTAAAATGCCAGACGGTCATCGGCTCCAGAAAATTATCCCTGTGTTCAATAGCCGGAAGTTTAACAATCTCAATCTCTGCATTTTCTTCATCCCGCTCCGGATCTATATAGATCGCTCTGCTCCAGTTCGTATAAAGCTGTGACAGATTGCTGATATGCTCGCCCCGCATGAGTCTGTCCATATTTTCTTTCCCACTCACTTCCCAGCAGGGAGACTGCATCCCTATATTGTATTTTTGTTTCTGATAAGCAGAAATATCATTCAGCAAAATCGTCTCATATAAATTATCACCCTCCAGATACAGACCTCCGATATCAAAAAGCCATCCCTTGGATGGTTTCTGATTCTTGCCCACCAAGCTAACCTTATCAGAAAGTCCTATATATCCTTGGAGCATAAGTATCCATCGTGCCATTTCCGCAAATGTCATATGATCCTTGTTTACTTTCTTGCCTTCATCCGCTATTGGAGAAAACAAGGCAGTCTTGTTACCGCTTTCAGATATCAGACGATTGAAATTCCTGCCGGCCATCTTAGTAGGATTCTTCTTCGTCAAATACGCATCCAGTTCCGGCTTTGTGACCTGGCAAAATGGATATTTGTCATCAAACAGATAAAAATGATCTCTCCACTTTTCAAGGTACTGGCATACGATATCAGGAAAATGCCCTGCCTTCCACAGACGATTCCAAGTGTCTTCCTGTGCATCCGCATAATCTTCTGCATCATCTTCATCTACATCTTCTACCTGCCGCATCTGATCATCTACTTCCAGAAACGGATACGGCTCTCCATCGCTGTCAAATCTCGAAAAAACCGTCTGTACGATAGCCAGAAGAAATCGAAGCATTGCAAAATTCTGTGTCTCCATTTCACCCGCAAGGCACCTGTACTCTTCTGCATGACGAAACAGATCCAGCAAAGTTATCTCCCTCTGTTCGCCTTGATTTGACATCACCTTAATCCATGACTCATCCAACAGATTATATCGACTCATTCTGCATCCTCTTCCTTTGTGCGAAGCCCGTATTGACAATCATATTGCAGACAAATATTCAGATCATCAATCCGGAAGATCCCACTCTCATCAAAGATCACTCCCAAAGTTCCTTTCAGCCACGTCTGGTTCTGCCAGTTTCTGAGATATCTTCTGTTATAATCTTCCAGCCATTCAATGACTCTGTCTACTTTTTTTCCACGAATTACTGAAGGCGGAAGACGAAGTGTCTGCCCAGCCAGCTGTTGCGCTATATCCGGATCACTGATTTTATCTGAAATGTCTCGGGCTGACGGATTTTCTGGTGCGAAAAATCCATATCCGCTTCCACATCTCCGTACAGCAATAACTTCGATTGTTTCATTTGTATCACGGACCTGAGCGCAAGCCTTCTCTTCCGATTCAGATTTATCCGGTGTTTCTAGCCATCCTGTAAGATTATTTTTTTCCGGATTAATTTTGATTGATGGTGTTCCAATCTGAAATGTTTGAGCATTCTGCTGCTGATTGTCCCTATGAATCTCAAAGGACTTCTTACACTCCAGATACTCATCCAACTGATCTCCTTGATAATCCGGCTCTGTATTTGCAAAATCATATGTCTCCTGAACCAGCCTTGAAACATCTTCTGGGATATGTATTTCCGGCGGCATAAAATACTGTGTACGTGCCAGCAAATACTTTTCATATACATAGGTTGAGCCTTTTTCAAACACAAGCGGTTCATCCATTCCCATGACATAGGTAACCGGATTCTGGTGAGTCTGCGGTCTTACAATGTCGTGTCGCTGTAATCTGCCAATACGCTGGATCATAAGGTCCATCGGGCAAAGATCTGTAATCAGCACATCAAAATCAATATCCAGAGACTGCTCGATAACCTGTGTTCCTACTACAATCAGGCGCTCCGGCCGCTTTGCATGTTTCCCAATCAGATGCAAGAGCTGGTCTTCCTTCTTCACTCGATCTGTCGCAATAAAATTTGAATGCAGCAAAAGCACTGTATCCTCACCGAATAATTCAGAACATCTCTCTGCAATTTTCTGCGCCCGTCTTACCGTATTGACAATGATCCCCAGCGCACCGCCATCTTGGATCAGCTCTGCAATTTTGTCGTACAGACTATCCTCCGCAAGCTTGCTGATCTGTACCGTCTTTCCTTTCTGTAAAGGAAATCCTGTCTCCTGAATAACTCTGGAACCATCGGTGTATGTCATCAAAGGATAACGCTTTGTATTAAAATCCACATTATCCAGCAGAATATCACGCATCTTCATGCCTGTCCCGCGCAGATAAGAAACAATAAAATCCCGCCGTTTTTCTGCAGGAAGAGTAGCTGAAAGAAGAATAACCGGCACGCCATAGGCTCCCATCCATTTCAGCGACTGATCCAAATACTGCTGCATATAAGCGTCATATGCATGCACCTCGTCAATAATGACAACCTTTTTATCAAGCCCCAGATGACGCAGTGCAAGATGCTTCTGCTTCAGAGACGCAAGAAGGAATTGGTCAACTGTTCCTACCACATAGTCATCAAGGATGGCTTTCTTTCTGCCAGCAAACCATTGATTAACAACAACAGATCCGTCATTTCCTTCATCTTCATCGATATGACTACTGGAAAGCTGATTCATCAATTTATTCAGTGCAGCCTTTCCATGCTGAAGACGTATCGATGATATGGTGCCATAAGCATTAGAAAGATTTCGCAGCCACTCACAGACTCTTGGGAATATACCATTGGATGTGGCCTGTGTCGGAAGACCGAAAAAAAGACCACATCGGCCCGTCTTAGCCGCTACCTGTTCCGCTGTCGCCAATGCCACCTCTGTCTTGCCGCATCCTGTCGGAGCTTCAATAACAATGATCCCCGGTTTTGAAATATGTTGAGCTGTATCAAAAATTGTCTTCTGAAAATCACGGGGAAGGAAGCCGAACCTGGCCTGATATAATTTGTCAGCGTCAGTTGGTTCTTCTACTTCAAGAGGCAGATGACTAAACCATTTCTTAATGCCGCTTCTAAACCGTTCTGAAGGATTTTCCACATTCTCCTGATCGATCGGCAGCAATGGAAAATATACTTCATTACTTGCAATCCAGTCTGCCATGATAACCAAGCCAGAGAGCAGAACCTGTGCCGGTTTAGAAATCTCAGGAATATTCTCGACATCATACAGTCCACTCTTATTCAGTGCCCAGTTGAAAATACTTTTCTGCACATTTTCCCATCTGGCCCACGTCTCAGATCTAGAATCTTCCACTTGATAATAATTGGAGGAATAGGCTTTCTGCCTACTGTAATATTCCTCGCTGTCGACAGGTTTTCCGTGATGCGCGTCAATAATAGAAGTGACATCCTCACGAACGCCATATCTCCTCAAAATGCAGGCACCTGCCAGAGAATGGTAAGAATAGCCCTTAAACTTCGGATCAAATTCCGTCATTCCGCAAAATCCTGCTCTCTCCAGCTTTTCCAGTAGTTCCTGGTCTAAATCACGCGAAGAGGAAAATCCTTTCTGGGCCTGAAAAACCGGAGTTGCTTTACCAATATCATGAATTCCGCCCAGAAACTGAACAAGGTTTCCAGCCAGTTCCTCATCACCATTTTCCATCTGGGAAACGATGTCATTTCGTTGCCCCTGGCTCATCCAGTGATTCCACAAAAACACAGCAACGTTCATAGTATCCTGAAGATGAACTATCAGAGGAAGCCATCTGAATGTTCCTGTTTCATCACTCTTTTTAGCCCAAAGAGCCTTTGTTTCTTCAGATATTCCTGCCATAATAAAATTCCATTCTGCCAATTAAGAAGATTTTATTTTGATGAAATCCGCCAGCAATGTACGAACACATTTCACATATTCAAAAGGTATTTTACCATATACGATAGTGATTTTCCACAAATTCTCCTTGCGCATTGCCTCATAGATTCTATCAGATTGCCAAATTCTGCTATATCAATTCAGCAAATACAAAAAATCTACAGCAACAAAAGCAGGAATCAGCCCCATATTTTCTTCTTGGTCTGGTTCCTGCCTTCTTTAATCTTTATGCTCTGCCATCAAACTCTCAATAATCCCCCTGCTTATAGAGCGCCAGTGGCACTACACCTGTGTAGATAAGGTCCGACTCCTCATTCGTTACAACCGCCAGCTTATCCGTACAGTACGACTGGCACAGCATAATACTGCTGCTGGCACTGTCTGTGTCAACACTTGGATCAAGCAAACGGCTGATCTCTTTTCCAGCCATGCTGTTAATGCCAAGATCTCCTCCTGCAATCAAGACGGTCATCACATAACCGGCGTCATTTCTTAAAAACGCCACCGCTGAATCTCCTGTAGCTGTCTCAAACAAGTACAGAGGTGTTCCGTCATCCATCGTATGTGTTGTCGCACTGAGCGAAAACTCGCCGTGCATATTTTCATTCAGAAAATCCACCAGCTCATCCGGCGTAAATTCAAAATAGCTGAGATCCTCACTGACGTAATCTTCCGGAACCGGCGTTGCTGTCGGAACGGGTGTTGCCGTCGGTGCCGGCGTTGGCGTCGCCGTCGGAATCGGTGTTGCTGTCGGGGTCGGCGTCGCCGTCAGTGCCGGTGTCACTGTCGGAGTTGGCGTTGCCGTCGGTGTTCCTAAACCGACGCCTGCCTGAGCGCCGCATCCGCACAGTGCGATTACGATCGATACACATACTGCCGCTGCCATTTTCTTCATAGCAATTGCCTCCTGCCCTTGATGCGACCATCCTAGCAGATCCTCTCTGCCTTTTGGTCGCCCGGCAGGCGACAAATGACAGGCCCTCATCAGTCCTGTGTATGCACTGCAAGGGTCTCCAGATCCTGATGGAACCTCCGGATGACCTCGTCAAGCCGCGCGGTATCCTCTTGTTCGCTTCCGGAAATGAGAATCGCGAGGTCTGACACATCCCCGGCCAGGTTCGCATGTCTGATCGCCCACTGCGCCATGTTCGCCGGCGGAATCGGAAGATCGGATAGTTTCAGATAAAGCGCATCGACCTCACGCAGCAGCGGCCCGCATATCTCATGCATTTCCCCGAGATCATACGTCCCGTTCCGCATTTCCTGCCAGAGACGAACCAATTCTTCGCCGCGGCAAGCCAGCTCCTGCATAATTTCATTCGTCTTCCGCCGGATATCGTTTGGATTCGCGGTGTCCTTCTCATTCATTCTCCGGAGCAGCTCGTAGTCCGGGTTCCGATCGACGAGAAAACCGCCGATTATGTTTGCGTGCGCGCTCTCCCTGTACCATTTCTTCTTGTCCGCCGGAGATGCGGCCCACGTCACCTGATACTCAAAAAGGCCATTTGCGATGTCCGCCTCGCTCCTCCCGAAACTCATGAAAATGAAATCCGCCCCGTGTCCCCGCCAGCGCATTTCTTCCTCCGCTGACTTATAGATGTTCAGGTCACGGACACGCCTCACAATCTCGCGGCTGACAGGAATAAGAGGCCCCTTCAGAACCACGCTCACCTTATAGCGCTTCGCGCTCTTCGTGTGAATCG
>Ga0256406_1001453_pt1 | contig 38158 bp, 31 predicted proteins | sample RumenRJG_03DNA_FD_185986 | JGI IMG/M metagenome (GOLD analysis project Ga0256406, IMG submission 185986) | Bovine rumen microbial communities from Lethbridge, Alberta, Canada - RJG_03 | ecosystem: Host-associated > Mammals > Digestive system > Stomach > Rumen | place: Canada: Alberta | collected... | reverse complement strand
TTCATGAACATTTCCTCTCTATGCCAGAATAAATTCTATTGTTTCAGTATACATTCATGAGGCGTTAAAAACAATCTGTTATTTGCTATTTCTTCTATTATAATAGAGGGAACAGATATTGCGAGGAGGTGCAGAATACGGAACAGAGATTTATTTTTCATGTGGACGTCAATTCTGCTTTTCTGTCCTGGACGGCGGTCGACCGGCTGCGTAAAGACCCGGGGAGCGTTGATCTGCGCACGATTCCGGCGGCGATCTGCGCGGACCCGGATTTCAGCCGGTCCGTCGTGACGGCCAAGTCGATACCGGCGAAGAAATACGGGGTTCAGACCGGTGAGCCGACGCGGCAGGCGATGAAAAAGTGCCGGACGCTGAAGCTTGTCCGCGCCGATTTCGGCCTGTACCGGCGATGCTCGGCGCAGCTGATGGATATTCTGCATTCCTATACGGATCTTGTGCAGCAGATTTCGATCGATGAGGCATTTATGGATGTGAGCGCTCTGATTAAAGACGCGCCGCCGGCGCAGCGCCGGCAGGCCGCACAGCAGCTCGCCGTGAACGTGAAGGATACTGTGCGGGAGAGGCTGCATTTTACGGTCAATGTAGGCGTGGCGCACAATAAGCTGCTTGCCAAGATGGCCAGTGATTTCGAAAAGCCGGACAAGGTGCATACCCTCTTTGAAGACGAGATCGCCGGGAAAATGTGGCCGCTGCCGATCGGCGAGCTCTATGGCTGCGGACAGGCGACGAGCAGCCGGCTCATCAGCCTGGGCATAAAGACCATAGGCGATGCCGCCGCGGCGGACATGGAATTTCTCCAGCAGCAGCTCGGGGAAAAGGCCGGCCGCTATATTTCAGAGAGCGCCCGCGGCATAGACGATACGCCGGTCAGTCCGCAGCGGCGTAAGGCGCAGAGCTATTCTAATGAAGAGACGACTGCGGAGAACATCACGGCGGACAATTATCAGCAATACGCAAAGCCTTTGATCCGCAAACTGTCCGCCAGCGTCGCCGGGCGACTGAAAAAAGACAGCACGGTCGGTTCGACGGTGACCTTGTCGGTCAAGACAGATGATTTCAGGCGGATCAGCCGGCAGGTGCCGCTGGATGCCGGCACGAATGACGGAAAGATAATCGCGGATACAGCCTGGGCGCTTTTTGAAAAGCTGGCGGCAGGACCGGAAGGCCTGTTCCGGCAGGGGAAAGAGATCCGGCTGATCGGTGTCGGCGTATCCCATCTCTCTGAAGATGATTTTCACCAGCTCAGCATGTTCGACCTGATGAAAGAGGATCAGAAATACGGGAAGGTGAGAGATGCGGCGGCGCAGCTGCGGGAAAAATACGGGCAGGACGTCATTTTCCGGGCGAGCGATCTGGAAAAAAAGAAAAAGTCATAATTTCATCACTTCTGATTCATAGGCTGGTCATATTTTCACGGTATGCTCATACCAGCAAGAAAAAACGAGGTGATGCAGGCGTGAAGAAAATCAGAAATTCAAAAATTACAGCATTGGTTCTGGCCGGGGCGCTGGGACTTGGCATGATCGTGACACCGACGATGAGTACGCTGGCAGAGGAGCAGCCGCCGGATATGCCGAGCGGCGAGGCAGGCGGCGAGGCAGGCGGCGGACAGGCACCGGACGACGGTGGCGGCGGCGCAGGCGGCGGCGCGGATACACAGACCTATGACTATTCCGGTACGCTTTCCGGAGCGCTCACAGCCGACGGGGAAAGCGTGGACTCGGACGGTGAGACCGTCAGTGCCGATACAGCTGATGAAAATGCGGCGCTCGCGCAGAACGGCGGCACGCTGAATATCACAGACGGTACGCTGAGCAAAAGCGGCGATGACACCGATGGCGATAACTGCAACTTCTACGGTATCAATTCCATCCTGCTTTCCGTGGGATCCGATTCGGCGGCGCACATTTCAAACAGTACGCTGACGGCAGACAGCGAAGGCTCCAATGGTATCTTCGCGACGGATTCCGGTACAGTCTACGCTGAGAATGATACCATCTCGACGAGTGCAGGCAATTCCAGAGGACTGGATGCCACATACGGCGGTACGATAATCGCAGATAATATGGATATTACCACGCAGGGCGATCACAGTGCTTCGATCGCGACCGACCGCGGCGGCGGTGATATTTCGGTGACAGACAGCACGCTCAGCACGGCAGGTTCCGGCTCACCGCTCCTGTATTCGACCGGCAATGTCCAGGTGGACGGTGTGACCGGCACAGCGACCGGCAGCCAGATCGCCGGCATGGAAGGCCTGAATACCATCCTTATCTATAATTCTGATCTCACGTCGACGGTTACGGATAAGACGGCGAGCGATCCGATCGCGGACGGCGTCATTATTTACCAGTCAACGTCCGGCGATGCGGAGACAACGACAGGCGATGCGGCACGCTTTGAGGCCGTGGACTCGACACTTTCCAGTTCCATTGCCTCCGGCGCGATGTTCTATGTGACAAACACGCAGGCAGATATTCTTCTGAGCGGCACAACGCTTGATTTTGACAGCGATAACGCCGAACTGATCAATATCGCCGGCAATGATTCGAACAATTGGGGCACAGCCGGTTCCAACGGCGGCACGGTTGCCTTCACGATGCGCGATGAGGATGTTTCCGGCGACATCGATGTAGATACCATCAGTTCCCTGGATCTGTACCTGCTCGACGGCACGACGTATACCGGCGCCGCGAAGATTACAGAGAATGCAAACGGCAGCACATCGGACAGCCCGATCACCGTGAATATCGGTTCCGATTCAAAATGGGTGGTTACCGGCGACAGCACGATTTCCAATCTGAATATGGAAGACGGTGCGCAGATTGTCGATGAAGACGGCAATACGGTAACGGTTGTCGTAAACGGCACGGAGCAGATCAGCGGCGACAGCCAGTATACGGTTACCGTAACCGGTTCTTATTCCGATACGGTTTCCACTGACGAGGACAATGAGCTGACGGAAGACTATATTGACCGGACAGCATTTGACGAATATTATGATACCGAAACGACATTCGGTCAGACCAGTGCGGAAACGGAATCCGTACAGGCCGATACATCGGCGGCATCCGAAACAGTCAGCACCGTGGAAACGGAAAGCACGGCTGATGAAGACAGCGGAAGCCATGTGGCGCGCAATATTGTCATCGGCACTGTCTGTGCGGTGATTGTCGCTCTTCTGATTATCATTCCGATCGTCACCAGAAAGAAAAAACAATAAAACAATACAGCAGAAAAATCTGTCCGCAGGAAATATCCTGCAGACAGATTTTTTTTCGTCAAAATGCCGAATATTTTTATAAACTTTTTCCCAAAACAGGCAAAACCGTGATTGATTTTCACAATCAGACAGCATACAATAAAAGTATGCTAATGATAAATATTATCAATTACGAGAGGGAATTATGACTTTAAAGGATTTGAAAGTTGGCGGTTCGGCGGTGATCCGGTCTGTTGGCGGCGCGGGTGCGCTGCGCCAGCATCTGCTGGATATGGGTGTTCTGCCGGGGTCCTACGTACAGGTTACGAAGATGGCGCCGATGGGAGATCCGATGCAGATCCGCATTCATGATTATGAACTGACGCTGCGCCTGGCGGATGCGCAGAATATCGAGATTGAGACGATTTCAGACACGCAGATGCAGCAGCACAATGAGGCCAAACTGCCGCCGGAGGAGAAATTCACCGGCAGCGTGCAGCAGCATTATCTGCATCCGGGTCTTGGCGAAGCGGGCAAATATCACGACAAGACAACGGAGCATCCGCTTCCGGACGGGACGCTGCTTACATTTGCGCTTGCCGGCAACCAAAACAGCGGCAAGACGACATTGTTTAATCAGCTGACCGGCTCCAACCAGCACGTCGGCAACTTCCCAGGTGTTACGGTGGACCGCAAGGACGGCGTGATCCGCGGGCACAGCGACACACTTGTGACCGACCTGCCCGGCATTTACTCGATGTCCCCGTATACAAGCGAGGAGATTGTCACGAGGCAGTTTATTCTCGATGAGAAACCAAAGGGCATCATCAATATCGTCGATGCCACCAATATAGAGCGGAATCTGTATCTGACGCTGCAGCTGATGGAGCTCAATGTGCCGATGGTCATTGCGCTGAACATGATGGATGAGGTCCGTGAAAACGGCGGTTCGGTCCACATCAACAAGCTCGAGAAGGAACTCGGCCTGCCTGTTGTGCCGATTTCGGCGGCGAAGGATGAAGGTATCGAGGAGCTGATCGAGCACAGTCTGCATGTCGCGAAATATCAGGAACCGCCGGAAAGGCAGGATTTCTGCGATGAGAATGATCACGGCGGCGCGGTGCACCGTGCAATTCATGCCATTATGGTGCTGATTCAGGACCACTGCGAGCGTTCCGGCCTGCCGATCCGTTTTGCGGCGACCAAGGTGATCGAGGGCGACAGCCGGGTGCTCGACCGCCTCGAACTGGATCAGAACGAGAAGGAGATGATCGAGCACATCATTGTCCAGATGGAGAAAGAGCGCGGCCTCGACCGCAATGCGGCGATCGCCGATATGCGGTATTCCTTTATCCATCGTGTCTGCGTGAAGAGTGTGGTAAAGCCCCATGAAAGCCGGGAGCACAAGCAGAGTGCGGCCATCGACCGTATTCTGACCGGCAAATACACCGGCATTCCGTGCTTTATCGGCATTATGGCGGTGGTCTTTCTGCTGACCTTCAACGTGATCGGCGCGTTCCTGCAGAACTTGCTGGCACAGGGCGTCGATGCAATCAGTACGGCGGTTTCGCAGGCCATGCAGAGCGCGCATGTAAATACGGTCCTGCAATCGCTTGTGGTGGACGGCATCATCAACGGTGTCGGCAGCGTGATCAGTTTCCTGCCGATTATCGTCGTCCTGTTTTTCTTTCTGTCGATACTGGAGGATTCGGGATATATGGCGAGGATTGCCTTTGTCATGGATAAACCGCTGCGTAAAATCGGCCTTTCCGGCCGAAGCATGGTACCGATGCTGATCGGATTCGGCTGTACGGTGCCGGCGGTCATGTCCAGCCGGACACTTCCGTCGGAGCGCGACAGGAAGATGACGATCATGATGACACCGTTTATGAGCTGCTCTGCGAAGGTGCCGATCTATGCGTTCTTTGTATCGGTATTTTTCCCGGGCGGCGGCGGTTTTGTGATGACCGGGCTATATGTGCTCGGCATTGCACTGGGCATTCTGTACGCCTACATCAACCGCAAATTTATCTATAAAGGCGAAGCGGTTCCTTTTGTCATGGAGCTGCCGAATTACCGGCTGCCGAGTCTGCGCAACGTTCTGATTCTCATGTGGGAGAAGGCCAAGGATTTCCTGCAGCGTGCTTTTACGATTATCATGCTGGGCACCATTGTGATCTGGTTTCTGCAGACGTTCGGTACGGATTTTTCCGTTGTGGCGGATTCCAAAGACAGCATCCTTGCCGTCGCGGCCGGCTGGATCACACCGATCTTCAAGCCGATCGGTCTTGGCGACTGGAGAATCGTGACGGCGCTGATAGCGGGCTTCATGGCCAAGGAGAGTGTCGTTTCGATCACATCCATTCTGTATGGCAGCACATCGGCGCTTCTGGCAGCGCTTTCACCGCTGAATGCGTTCTGCATGCTGGTTTTCTGCCTGCTGTATACGCCGTGTATCGCCGCGATTTCCTCCATTCACAAGGAACTCGGGTGGAAATACGGTGTCGGTGTGGTTGTATTCCAGTGCGCGGTTGCCTGGGTAGTGGCCCTGGCGGTGCGCGGCATCGGACTGGCACTGGGATTTGCCTGAGATATGAATATTATGAAAGGACTCCGGTCTGCGGCGGCAGACCGGAGTTTTTATCATAATGCCCGGCAATTTGCAATACGCGCCGGCTGTATTGTATAATCGAATAGAATTAAACAGATCATAACCGGAGGGGTGGCAGTGAATGAGAAATGTTATGCCGTGCTCACGGCAGGCGGAGAGAGCAGCGGACCGGGAAGTCCGTATACCGCTCAGCTAATGGAAGATGCGGATGGCAGGCCGATTTACCTGTATACCGTGGAGGCGCTGGCCGGCAGCGGCCTTTTTGAGGAGATAATCCTGTACGTGCCGGCGGGCATTGCGCCGGCTGTGAAGAGACGTCTGGCGGAGGCGCTGCCGGACGCACCGGTGACGGTGCTGGCGGGCAATCCTTCGCAGCTTGAGGCAGCGCTGCAGACAGCCGACCGAATACCGGATGCACCGGATACGGTCCTTGTGCTGCACGATCTGCTGCGGCCTTTCGTGACAGACAGAATTCTGCAGGAGGCTGCTGAGACTGCCCGGCGCAGCGGTGTCTGCGATACGGCGGTGCCTTCTGCCGACACGCTGTTTGTCAGCGGAAACGGAGAGGACATCGACCGGATTCCGGACAGACAGAATCTTTATCAGGAACAGGCGCCGCAGGCGGTAAGAGCGGATCTTTTGAAAAAGCATGCCGAAGCGGCCGGAAAATCAGGCGCGGCTGATGTGTGTTCTGCACTGCACGGACTTGGCGTGCAGATCTTTCTCGTACGCGGTGAGGCGGCCAATATTCGGATCGCATCACCGGCGGAGCGCAGGGCGGCGCGGGCACTGCTGGAAGAGGGATGATACGATGACAATGACAGAACTGCTGGAGCAGGATAAAGAGAAACTGATGGCGCAGCTTGACAGCGCTTCGACGCCGGACAGGGCGGGCGCTGTCATAGAACAGGAATATGACCGCCTGCTGTATCGCTATAATGAGCAATGCACGAGCGGCGCCGGCAGAGCAGTATGCGCTTCCATGACGCAGATTGCCCGTACGGAAGCCGGCCTTGTCGATTCTATTGGAAGTACAAAAATATGGGAAAGCGGCGGGAAGACGCCGGAGAAGAAGATCCGCGGCGCAGCCTGGGCGGTGCTGGCGGCCGGTGCGGTCTGCCTCGCCGCGGGCCTTGCGGCCCTGGCCGGCAGTGCGGCAGGCCATGCACTGTTCGGCCTGCCGGTGCAGCTTTTGCTGCTGGCGGTCGGCGCCGTGCTTTTGTATCTGGCGGGCTATCTGACCGGAAAACCGCCGAAACAGGAAGAGACGAAAGAACAGAAGATTGAGATGATGGTGGATGCGGGACGGATTTACCGCTGCATGCAGGCCGCGGTGCTGACGATGGATCAGAATATACAGGCGGCTGCTGAGGAAGAGGAGCAGGAAGCGCCTGGAGCGGACGCGGCAGCGGCGGCTGACCGTGACGAGATTGAACTGATGGCCGGCCTGCTGGAGGCATCCTGCAGCGGAGACGCCCGGTACGCTCTGGATAAGCTGAATGATATCCGTTACTTCCTTTATAAAAAGGGAATCGATATCGTCGAGTACAGTCCGGAGACGGCAGATTATTTTGACCTGATTCCGTCGAAGCGGACCGGTACGATCCGCCCGGCACTGGCAGCCGGCGGGAAGCTGTTGAAGAAGGGCCTTGCGGCCGGAGGTGACAGATGAACCGTTATTATGGATTTGATCTCGGGGATGCCGAGAGTGCTGTGTCCAGACTGGACGCAGACAGCGAAAAGCGGCCGCAGGTGCTGACCGTCTGCGGTGAGAAGAGTCTGATCACAGCGTATGCGGATTTGATGAGCGGTGAGATCGTAATCGGCGAGAAAGCCTGCTATGCAGCCAATGCCGTAAAGCGTCGGATACGTTTTAAAAGCCGCTTTCTGACCGATAAGGACGCAGAGGGTGATGTGCGGTGCTTTGCCGCCGGTGTTCTGTCGGAGCTGTATGCCGCCGGGGAACTGCAGCGGGACGAGGAAGACTGCTGTTTTTACATAGGCTGTCCGGCCGGCTGGAAGAGTGCCGCGCGGGAACGCTATCGTGCGCTGTTTGAGCGCTGCGGATATCCGCCGCTGAAGATCATTTCTGAATCGAGGGCGGCGCTCGTATCCGTTTGCCAGTCGCGGCATATGCAGGTCGGCTATGATATACTTTCCCGGCCGGTCCTTATTGTGGACGTCGGTTCTTCGACGACGGATTTTGCCTATATCTGCGGCGGACACGAGGTGGAGATCCAGACGGCAGGCGAGGTTGCACTCGGCGGCGGCATCATGGACAGCCTGCTGCTGGAAATGGCGGCAGAACAGTCGAAACAGGCCGACCGCATTCATAAGATATTTGCGGAGAGCGAGCCGTGGAAAAATTACTGTGAATTTGCGGCGCGCCGCCTGAAAGAGAAATATTTCACGGATGCCGATTACTGGAAAGATCACGCCTGCGTCGATTCCGTGCTGATTCAGTATGACAGGCCGGTTCGGCTTACGCTGCGTATGGATGAGGAGGCGGCGCACAGGCTCCAGTACGGTAAGACGGAGCGCCTCGGGAACCGTTCTTTCTGCGAGGTTTTTACGCAGTCGCTTAAAAATGTGCGGGATCACATAAACGGCGATATGCCGGAGATCATCTGCCTGACGGGCGGTGTCTCGAAGATGCCGGATATCCGGGAATGGTGCATGGAGGTCTTTCCGGATGCCGTGGCCGTGTCCGATGTGGATCCGGAATTTTCCGTTTCGCGCGGGCTGGCCTGGTGCGGCCGGATCGATGATGAGCTGCACAGTTTCAAGGCGGAACTCAGAGATTTTGTGCAGTCGGACCGCGTTGAGAGCATTGTAAAATCCCATATTGATGAACTCTATCATAAGATTGTCGATACGATGGTGGATCCGATCCTGCAGAATGCGGCAGTGCCCGTGTTTGAGCGCTGGCGAAGCGGCGAAATCGCCCGGCTGCGGGACGTGGATAAGGCTTTGCAGAGCGAGATCGAGGCGTATCTGCGCACGGACGAGGCACATTCTCTGATGATGAAGCCGGTTGCGCAGTGGCTGATGCCGGTTGCCGGTGAACTGGAGGAGTATACCGTGCCGATCTGCGTAAAACACCATGTCCCGTACAGAGCATTGTCCCTGCAGTCCTATCTGACGGCTTCCGATATCAATATCAAAATTGATGCGAAGAATATTTTCGCCGTGGATGAGATCACCCTGCTGATCGATTCGATCATTTCGCTGCTGATCGGCCTTCTGTGCGGCGGCAGCGGTGTCGCACTGATTTCCAGCGGACCGACCGGTATTCTGGCCGGCGCCGTCATTTCGCTCCTGGTGCTGCTTCTCGGCAAAAACAAGATGGAAGATGTCCTGCTGGATGCGGATATACCGAAGCCGCTGCGGAAAATGGTGACGAAACATTCACTGCAGTCGCGGCTCGGCAGCGTCGGGGCAGATGTGCGCCGGAGCCTGTATGAAAGTCTGGAAAATGATTTCAATGAGGAAATCAGCGCGCGCATGATTGACGATATCTCGTCGCAGATTGAAACCTGTCTTACCAGAATGGCGGAGGTCGTTGAAATCCCTCTCGGATAAGCAGATACAGACAGGCAATGCATGCTGAAAACGGGCTTTTATGCGCCTTTTCCCGCTATTGCAAAGCAACTCATAAAAGTGTTATACTATTAACCGCTAATACCGTATTTTACAGAGAGGACCGCTTATGTTAAATAAAAAGAAGATCCGCTGGATGACGGAAGCTGCCATTTATGAGAAGCATGAGGGCAGAACGGATCTCCAACGGAACCGCTATTACAAAGGTACATACATCCGTTTCAATACGCTGAAGAATCTCATCGGCGTGACGATTGCCTATATTTTCGCAATGGGTCTCACGGCGCTCGGCAGTATTGAGACGACAATCAGTCAGACCGGGGATTTCAGTCTCGGCAATCTGCTGAACGGAAGCCTGCGGAATTATATCATTCTGCTTGTGATCTATGCGGTGATCAGCGTTATTCTCTATACCTGGCAGTATCGGACAAGCCAGAAGCGTGTAAAGCGTTATTATCGGATACTTAAGATTATCGGCAAGTACGCACGGGAGGAGAAGAGATGACAGGATTGCTGAATTTCAGAAAGCGGATGATCCTTTTCAGCCGGAAGAATGAGAACTGGCTGAAGATTGTTTTACGATTTATCGGTTTTCTGATTGTTTTCATGTATGTTAACAGATCAATCGGCTATATAGCGGCGATGAGCGGCGCGGCGGTCAATATACTGCTTGCTCTGATCTGTTCGGTGGTACCGAACGGGCTGGCGGTTTTTATTTTTGCCGCGGATGTCGCCGTGCAGATTACGAGGGCTTCGGCAGTTGTCGGGATTATTATGGTGATCGTCATGATTATCCTCTATCTGCTGTTTCTTAAATTTTCGGCGAAGGAAGCGATCGTCCTTTTTGCGATTCCGGTTCTGATGCATTTCCATCTGGAGTATCTGATCCCGGTCGCAGCGGGCGTGGCCCTTTCACCGTACCTGATCATTCCGGCTGTCAGCAGCTTTTTTATGGTCAGATATGTCGAATATGTCATGGCTGCTGTCGGGACTTCGGCACCGGATGCATCGCAGGGACTGTCGAATATCGATCTGAATTCCACGCTGACTGCGGTGACCTCTGTCATGGATTCCCTTCAGACAGATAAGACGATCGTTCTGTTTACACTCGTAACCGTAATCACGGTTGCGCTCATGTACTTTATCAGCAGAGCGAAGTTTGATTATTCCTGGTACGTGGCAATCGGTGTCGGCGCAGCAGCAGAGCTGGTTTTCGGCTTTGTGCTGGCCGGTATGCTGGACGTGTCTCTGGCAGCGGGACCTTTTGTCATCAGTGTCATAGTGGGAGCGGCAATCGCAGCGGCAGTGCAGTTCTTTGAATGTGTTGCCGATTACCGCAGCAAGGAATATGTTCAGTTCAAGGATGATGAATACTATTATTATGTAACGGCTGTTCCGCTTTTCATTGCAGATGAAGAGGAAGCCGAGAAGAAGCGTGCCGAGAAGCGGGAGAAGCAGAAGCAGATCCTGGAGCAGAAAGAGAAGGAGCGCAAGGAACGCGAGCAGATGGAAAAAGAGCAGGCTGCCCAAGCGGAGCAGGCTGCCAAGGCGGAGCAGACTGCCGAAGAATCTGCTGACGATGCGCAGGTGAAGCAGGAGGAAGGCAGCGGCGCCGAAGAGGCACAGCTGCAGCCAGAAGAGGCGTCCGATGAGCAGGCCCCGGAGACGGAGACCGCGGCGCAGGAAGAGGACGCGGAGCAGGAAGACGAAGTGATGACAACGGAAGAGGCAGCCTCTGCCGATGATACCATTGTCCTCACACGTGAGCAGCTGCGCGGGGAAATTTCCGGCGACAGCAGAGATGGGGAAGACCGCTGATACAAGACCGACGGTATAACAGAACAGGAGGTAGAGAATGAGCGAATTACTGAATGCCATCAGGCTTAATCTGCCTCCTGTTTTTCATATCACTTATATTATTGAGATCCTGATTTTCGCATTTATTTTCTATGAACTGCTGATCTGGGTCAAGGACACGAGAGCATGGACGCTGCTGAAGGGCATTATTATCATTGTGGTGTTTGCTCTGGTCGCCTATTTCCTGAATCTCTCAACAGTGACGTGGCTCCTTTCCAAGACAGCGACGATGCTGGTGACGATTCTTGTCGTTGTCTTTCAGCCGGAGCTGCGGCGTGCACTGGAGAATCTCGGAAGCAAGAGTATTTTTGCGAAGATGTTCGGCACGGTGGACAGCCGGTCGGATTCCGACAGAAAAAGCGCTGACCGTGTGCAGGGTGAGATCGCCCGTGCTGCCTTTGAGATGGGCAGGGCAAGGACCGGCGCATTGATAGTAATGGAGAATGTCGTTCAGCTGAATGAGTACGAGCGCACCGGCATCCCGATCGATGCGATCGTATCCAGTCAGCTTCTGATCAATATATTCGAACACAATACGCCGCTTCACGACGGAGCCGTGTTTATCAGCAACGGACGGGTGGTTGCCGCTACCTGCTATCTGCCTCTGACAGAGAACACCTCGATCAGCAAGGATCTGGGAACGCGGCATCGCGCCGGCGTCGGCATCAGCGAAGTCAGCGACAGCCTGACGATTATTGTCTCGGAAGAGACCGGTGAGGTCTCACTGGCAGAGGCAGGCCGTCTGACACGCAATGTCAGCAAGGAAGAACTGCTGCGGCGCATGAAGGCGCTGTCCGGCTACAAGGCGGCAGCGGGAGATAAAGGCAAATCCAGGAAGGACAGCAAATGAAAAACCGTTTGACAAGAAATCTCAGATATAAGATCATTGCTTTGATTCTGGCGGTTTTTACCTGGCTCGCGATTAATAATGTGGAAGATCCGGTTTACACACGTGAATTTTCCGATGTACCCGTGACGGAGATCAACGGGGAGGAACTGACGGATGCCAATATGGCGTATTCCTATGTGGACGGCAATACGGTAAGCTTCCGTGTTAAAGGGAAGACCTCTATTGTAAACAGTCTGACCAAGGATGATTTCAGCGCGGTTGCCGATCTGTCCAAGCTATCGGTGACAGGTGCCGTCATGGTGGATGTCAGCTGCCCGGATTATCCGAGCCTCGAGATCACGCCGGTCGGAAGCAGTACGATGGTGAAGATCGCCATCGAGGAGCTGGAAGAGAAATCTTTTAATGTGAGTGTCGTGACGAACGGATCGGTCAGCGAGGATAAATATGTCGCGACCGGCACCGCTACGCCGAACCTGATTACGGTTTCCGGACCGAAGTCGCAGGTAGACAGGATCAAGGAAGCGGTTGTCTATATTAATGTCAGCGGCGCCGATGATCTGGATCAGGTAACTTCGACAGCGGATATCGCGCTGCTCGACAGCAGCGGAGATCAGCTGGATACCTCGTCGCTGACGCTGTCGCAGTCTTCAGTGGACGTCTCCGTACCGATTTACAATACGAAGACGGTACCGGTGGAACTGGATTTCACAGGAACACCGGCTGACGGCTATACAGTTGTGTCCGAGGAATACGAACCGAAAGAGGTTACGATTGCCGGACCGGAAGAGGCGCTTGAGAAGATTGACAGCATCAAGCTGGATGATATCGATATCAGCGGCCGGAATAAGAGTATTGAGGAGAATATCACAACGGAACTCACCAGCGCACTGCCGGAGGGTATTGTGCTGACGAACAGTGATACGGCGATTTCCGCTGCGGTAGATATAGAGAAGATTGAGGAACAGTCGATCGATGTGACGATTGACGATATCGAGGTAGAAGACGGCGACAGCAGTCTGAGCTACTCGGTGGCAAGTGAGGATGACAGCACTGATAAGGTGTCCGTGACACTGTCCGGTGCCTCGAGTATAGTCGAGGATATCACGGCAGGTGAGCTGAGCCCGACCGTCAATGTGAACGGATACGGAGAAGGCACCTATTCGCTGCCGGTCAATCTGACACTTCCGGACGGGGTAACCCAGACGAATACAGTCAATGTCAAAGTAACCATCAAGGCTAAATAACGAAAGAGAGGTTTTGCAGTCATGAATGTAAAGAAGTACAGGAGAGTTCCGGTAGTGCATTATCCGGAAAGACAGTGGCCCGACAAGGAAATAGAGAAGGCACCGATCTGGTGCAGCGTTGATCTTCGTGACGGCAATCAGGCTCTGATTGAGCCGATGGTTGTAGAAGAGAAACTCGAGTTTTTCAACGAGCTTGTAAAACTTGGCTTCAAGGAGATCGAAGTAGGTTTCCCTGCAGCATCGCAGATCGAGTATGACTTCCTCCGTATGCTGATTGAGAAGAATCTGATTCCTGATGATGTCAAGATCCAGGTTCTCTGCCAGTGCCGTGAGCATCTGATCAAGAAAACCTTTGAAGCAATTCAGGGATGCAAAAACGTTATCTTTCATATTTACAATTCGACTTCTACTCTGCAGCGCGATGTGGTATTCAACATGGACCGCGAGGGTGTAAAACAGATTGCCATCGATGGAACGAAGATGGTGAAGAAGTATGCGAAGGACTTTGACGGTCATCTTCAGCTGGAGTATTCTCCGGAGAGTTTCACCGGCACAGAGCTTGATTTTGCGCTGGAGGTCTGTGAGGCGGTCAAGGCTGAATGGCAGCCGACCAAAGAGAACCCAATCATTTTCAATCTGCCGGCAACCGTTGAGATGACAACACCGAATGTATATGCCGATCAGATCGAATGGATGTCACGTCATTTTACCGAGCGTGACAAGATCATTCTCAGTATTCATCCGCACAACGACCGCGGCTGCGGCGTTGCGGCTTCCGAACTGGCTCTTCTGGCCGGTGCGGAGAGAATTGAGGGTACCCTGTTCGGCAATGGCGAGCGCACCGGCAACGTCGATGTTATCAACATTGCCTACAACATGTTTTCACAGGGTATCGATCCGAATCTGAACCTTGAGAACATCAACGAGGCGATTGATGTATACGAGCGCTGCAATAAGATGGAAATCGACTGGAGACATCCATATGCCGGCAAGCTTGTCTTCACGGCCTTTTCCGGTTCCCATCAGGATGCCATCAGCAAGGGCGTCAAAGCCATGAAGGATCGCCATTCCGATGTCTGGGAGGTACCGTACCTTCCGATCGATCCTTCGGATATCGGTCGCAAATACGAGCCGATCGTACGTATCAACAGCCAGTCCGGCAAGGGCGGCGTCGCATTCGTACTGGAGAAATATTACGGCTTCAGGCTTCCTAAGATCATGCATCAGGAGCTCGCCGATGAGATTCAGTCTCTGTCCGAACGGCAGGGCGAGGTTTCGCCGTCTCAGATCATGGATAAGTTCCGTGAGATGTACATCAATGCCAAGTATCCGCTGCACTTCAAACGTCTGAGAATTCAGGATGCGAAGAGCTCCAACAACCGGGACGATACCGTTGCAACGGTTACCTATACAGATAAGGACGAGGAGAAGTCACTGGTCGGTGTCGGCAACGGCCCGATCGATGCCATCAAGAATGCGCTCTGCGGTGAGTACGGTATAACCTACAAGCTCACGATGTATGAAGAGCACGCCCTGACAACGGGATCGGATTCCCAGGCAGCCACCTATATTCAGCTGACCGATGTGGAAACAGGTAAATCCGCTTTCGGTGTCGGCATCAGTTCCAATATCAACCGTTCATCTATCAGAGCACTGTTCAGCGCGATGAACAGACTGTATTTCAGAAAATAATATAAGACCATCACGGCCCGGCTGTATACCGCCTGCGCGGCAGCAGCCGGGCTGTTTCTGACTCGGGATTTCTGTGCGGAATCCGGGTCGGAGCGCATAAAAAAGATCCATCACATACCGTCTGATATGTGATGGATCTTTAAATTGATCGGATTATTCTTCCGGTATCAGTTCCGGAGAAGTGCCCCCGGACGAACCGGATGAGTCGGAACCGCCGGAGGAAGTGCCGGATGAACCGGACGAACCGGACGAGTCAGACGAACCGGACGTGCCGGATGAGCCGGATGAGCCGGACGAACCGGACGACGTGCCGGACGAACCGGACGATGAGCTGCCGTCAAAATAGTAGCTGTTTCCGGATGAGCTGCCGGAGCTTCCCGAAGAACTGCTGCCATTATATGTCGAACTTCCCGAGGAACCGCTGTTATAAGTAGAAGAACCGCCGCTGTTATAGGTAGAGGTTCCGCTGCCGTCATAGGAATCATATGACGAGCCGCTGTTGTACGTATCTGAATCCGTGCTGCCGGAATCGGTATCGAGATTGACAGTCGTTCCGTTGGAACCGTATCCGGTCTGGGCAATCAGCATATCGGATATGTTCTGTACGGTATCGCTGACGGTATAATCTTCCGTATCGAACAGATACTGATGAAGTTCGGAGACATTGGTGGCCAGATCAGACGGGAATACGTAGCTGGCACTCTGGTACTCACCGGTCTCCAGCTCGAACGGCCAGCCCTCGCTGCCGGCGATGGTGTAATCCGGGATATCCTTTGCCAGAGAGAGCATATCGCTGTCGGTAAGGTTTGTGTACATCTCCGGAAGAACTACCTTGACGATCTTGATCAGCGTGGAGGTATCGGCCTCTTTGGCTTTCTCAAACATCAGGTTGAGAACGGTACGCTGCCTTTCCGCACGGTTGAAATCACTGTCGATCTTACGGATACGCGCATAGGCTACGCACTGGCTGCCGTCCAGGTGCTGCTCGCCGCTCTCCGTAATCAGATCAGCCTGTTTATCCAGTATCTGATTCTGCTCGCTGATACTGTCGTTGATCGCCTCGGCTTCAGCATCGGTCAGTGTAATGTCAAGACCGCCGAGCGCATCGATGATATCGGCCAGAACACCGAAGTCAACGGTTGCAAATTCTGTGATATTCAGATCGAGATTGGTGTTGAGCATATCGATGGCGAGTTCGGCACCGCCGTAAGCATAGGCGTGTGTGGCTTTGGTGAAATCGTAACCATCGACTTGAAGACAGGTGTCACGGTATACGCTGAGAAGCCGGATCTCTTTGGTAGAGGCGTTGATGCTGGCAATCATGATCGCATCGGAACGGGCGCCTTCTTTGAGAGAGCCGTCGCGGGAATCAACACCGAAGAGAGCGATGTTGTGATATCCGCTGAGATGTTTGACTGTACTTTCATCCATATCATTGATCGTGATGTTATCTGTATTCACATCGTCTTTGGATGCCCTGTTGACCTGCGATAATGTAGAATATACATATAGTACAGGTGTCAGGATGATGACAAGAACAAGCTCAATCGCGAAAATGATGCAGCTTTTCTTGAATCTTGGGTTTTTCGGATTCCCTTTCATCTTATTAAACCTTCCTTTTAAATATTACAAGTTTATTAAACTATAATATCATACCGTAAATAAGGCATGATTACAAGTAATTTCGGGCTTTACGGCAGTCCATTCATATTTTTTTTATGAGTAAAACACAATGTGAACACAATTTGATGTTACCATGTGAGCATAAAATCAAAAGGAGGCATTCTATATGGGTGATGGATATAATGAAGATCCGACGAAGAGAACGGATAGCAGCGATTCTGTAAGTACAGAGCAGAACGCCGGCAATAAGCAGAATGCAGCTGAGGAAGACTATCAGCAGACAGTTTCTTCCTATAGAAACGCGGAAAGCGGCTCAGCAGCCGCAGGCAATACGGATACCGGTTACAGCGGCAGCCGTACCGGTGCCAGCTTTGACATTACAGAAACAGTTGACAGCGGATCATCGACCGGCAGCAGTACCGGTTCGTCTTTCGGCTACAGCAGTACCGGCTCGTCTTCCAGCTACAGCACCGGATCATCGACCGGCTACAGCAGTACCGGCTCGTCTTCCAGCTACAGCACCGGATCATCCTCCGGCTACGGCGGAAGCGGTTCCTATTCCGGCAGCAGCAGCACAGGATCATCCTCCGGCTACGGCGGAACGAATTACAGCAGCAATACCGGTTACAGACAGTCAGCCGGCAATTACGGCAATACGCAGGCAGGCGGCGGGGCCGGCCCGAATGGACCGGACGGCGGCCGCCATAAGAAGAACAATAAGAAGAAAAAAGGAAGTTTCGGCAGCGGCCTGATCAAAGCCGTTTGCTTCGGCCTTGTCTTCGGCCTCTGTGCTTTCGGCGTCATGTACGGGCTGAGCAGAGCAACCGGACTCACGGCAGCTTCCTCCTCCTCATCTTCTTCGGATTCCGGCGTTGTTTCCACGGTGCAGACGACATCCTCTTCGGACAGCAGTGATTCGTCCACATCCGGCGGCTATGATGTATCCGATGTCGTTGCACAGGTAATGCCAAGCATTGTAGCAGTTAATACGACACTGGAAGAGACAACAACCGATTTCCTCGGAAGACAGTATACGCAGGAAGGCAGCGGTGCCGGATCCGGTATCATCATCAGCGATGACGGTTCGACCCTGTATATACTGACCAACTACCATGTTATTGAGGATTCAACTTCCGTATCCGTACAGTTTTCCGATGACTCGACAGCCGATGCCACGGTGCTCGGCTATGATGAGGACGCGGATGTAGCGGTACTCAAGATTGATGAGAGCACACTCGAGGATTCCACGCTCAGCACCATCAAGGTGGCAAGCATCGGCGATTCCGATAAACTGGAAGCCGGTCAGGAAGCCATCGCCATCGGCAATGCCCTTGGCTACGGCCAGTCCGTTACAACCGGTGTAATCAGTGCAGTCAACCGTGAGGTACAGCTGACAGATAAGACGATGACGCTGATTCAGACAAGTGCAGCGATCAATCCAGGCAACAGCGGCGGCGCACTTCTGAATGCCAATGGCGAAGTCATCGGTATGAATACAGTCAAGTATTCCGACACCTCGGTCGAGGGCATGGGCTACGCTATTCCGATCAACAGCGCGATCGAGATCGCCCAGGGACTGATCGACGGTACTATTACCACAGAGACAGCCAACCAGAAACCTTATCTTGGTATCTATGGCGGCACGCTCAGTGATGAGATGGCACAGCAGTACAATGCACCGGCCGGCGTTTACGTCAGCAGCGTAATCGAGGGTTCTGCGGCAGATACAGCAGGACTGGAAGCAGGCTGCATTATCACCGGATTCAACGGTGAAGACATTTCAACGATGGAAGAACTGCAGTCCGCCATCAGCGAATGCGAGCCGGGTGATAAAGTTACACTTACCGCGCAGTTCCCGGATTCCAACGGCAATTATTCCGAACAGGAGCTGACCGTAATTCTTGGTGCACAGTCAGAGGAATCAGACAGCAGCAGTTCAGGCAGCAGCAGTGATTCCGGCAGCAATTTCTACGGCGGCGACAGCGGCAGCAGCGGTTCCGGCAGCAGCATCATGCCATAATAGCTGCGATGATAACAATCTCATGGGACAGGCACTTGTGCAGGCCCCATGAGATTATTTTTTTCAGAAAATGACATTTAATAAAAAAATAATTTTCGGGGCTGCATGTTTAATGAAATGTTTATTGTTTGACAAAAGCAATTAGTCTATAATTATTCTAGATATTATTTTGAGATAAGAAGGTTGATATAGATATGAGCAACGATCATACAGATGACAATAACACGAACGATCATACATCGGATCATGGCGGCGATTACGAAGACGTCTGCTATTTATGCCGGCGCCCGGAGAGCATAGCCGGCAGGATGATTCATATCCCGGGTATGAACATGGCCATCTGCGTCGACTGCATGGAACGCAGCCTGCGCATGATGGAAAGCAGCAGTTTCAATCCGAATGAGATGATGAATAATTTCAATCTGAAGGATTTCTTCCCGGGCAGCTACGGCGATGGCGATGAGGAAGACGATCAGATGAATATTCCCAACAGCCAGCGTGTCAAGAAGAGGCAGAAGGATGCGAAGCCGATCTTTGATATCGGCCATATCCCGGCGCCGCACGTGATCAAGGGACAGCTGGATGAATATGTGGTCGGCCAGGAGAGAGCCAAGAAGGTGATTTCGGTCGCCGTTTACAATCACTACAAGAGAATTGCAGCCAACCTGACTGATAAAAGCGAGATTGAAAAGTCCAATATCCTGATGATCGGACCGACAGGATGCGGCAAGACCTATCTTGTCCGGACGCTGGCGAGACTGCTCAATGTGCCGCTTGCCATCACGGATGCGACGACGCTTACCGAGGCCGGCTATATCGGCGATGATATCGAGAGCGTTGTTTCCAAGCTGCTTGAGGTGGCGGACAATGATGTCTCCAGGGCTGAGCAGGGCATTATATTTATCGATGAGATTGACAAGATTGCCAAGAAGAGAAATACGACAAGCCGCGATGTCAGCGGTGAGTCGGTGCAGCAGGGCCTCCTGAAGCTGCTCGAGGGCAGTGAAGTCGAGGTGCCGGTCGGCGCCACGAGCAAGAATTCGATGGCACCGCTTGTCACGGTAGATACCAGCAATATCCTTTTTATCTGCGGCGGTGCTTTTTCCGATCTGGACAAGATCATCCGCCAGAGACTGACGAGCCGCAGCTCCATTGGTTTTGAGGCGCAGCTCAAGGATGCCTTTGACGAGGATAAGAATATTATCCGCCGCGTCACGGCAGAGGATCTGCGCAATTACGGTATGATTCCGGAATTTCTCGGCCGTCTGCCGATCACGGTGACGCTTGATCCGATGACGGAGGATATGATGGTCCGCATTCTGAAGGAGCCGAAGCATGCGATTCTCAAACAGTACCAGAAGCTGCTGGAGCTGGATGAGGTCAAACTTGATTTTGACGACGACGCACTGCATCTGATCGCCGAGAAGGCCATGAAGAAGGATACCGGTGCCAGGGCGCTGCGTTCGGTGATAGAGGAATACATGCTGGATATCATGTATGAGATACCGAAGGATGAGAATATCGGCAGTGTTACGATCACCAGGGATTACCTGGAAGGCAAGGGCGGTCCGCGTATTACGCTTCGCACAGAGCCTGTTAAGGGAATCACACAGATACTTGAACAGGATACACCTGCTGAAGGTTGATTATAAAAGGAGGACAGTATGTCAATATTTGATGATTTTAGAAAGAATTTATCCAGTGTAAGCAAATCTTCTGAGAAAGCTATGAAAAAGTCAGGCGGTATTCTTGAAATACAGAAGCTCAAACTGCAGAAAGCTTCTCTCGAAAGCGATCTGAAGGATGCCTATGCACAGGTTGGTGAGCTTTATATTGAGGAGAAGGCAGAGCAGGACAGCGTACCTTCAGCGGAGATGACGGCGCTGTTTAACCGTGTCGAGGACTGCAGGAAGGCGATCAGCGATATCGAGCATAAGATCACGGGACTTAAAGGCGTGGTGATCTGTCCGAACTGCGGTGCGGAAGCGGACAAGGATTCTCTTTACTGCCCGAAGTGCGGCACGAAGCTTGAACCGCAGAAAGAAGAACAGACCGAAGAGTCTGCCGAGGAAGTGATCTATGAGACCGAGCAGGATGGCAGCACGGTTTCGGAGACCGAAGAAGCTGTCTATGAGGATGTAACGGATACAGAGACGGCACAGGAATTTGCCCAGGAACAGGAGGCACAGGAGGAGTCCGCACAGAACGCGCAAGGCGGCAGCGATGCCCCGCAGGCAGAAGAGACGGCAGCAACGTCGGATGCGCAGGGTGAGACAGCGGCACCGTCGGATACGCAGACGCAGGAGACGGCACAGACGCCGGATGCCGGAGCAGGTTCCGATACGCCGGACGACGGACAGCCGCAGATGTGAGGCACTTCGGATAATATTATCCGGAAAATACCCGGTCAGGGATGATCTTTACCCGGTCTTCCAGCAGTATGGCTGGAAAACCGGGTATTTTTTAAACTGCGGATTTTCATGGTTGACCGCGGAATTTGCAGGTTAACTGCGAATTTTCAAGGTTGACCGCGGAATTTGTGGGTTAACTGCGGATTTTCAGGGGCGAACCACGCCGGACGGAAAGGGTGCCGGTAAGTCCGTGTATACCAATAGCAGAAAGGGAGAAATCAGTTATGGAAGATATAGAAGATCGCTGCCGCGTCGCACTTGTGCAGGCGGCACCCGTCATGTTCAATAAGAAAAAGTCAGCAGAAAAAGCTGTCTCGCTGATACGGAAAGCGGCAGAGCAGAAACCGGACCTCATCGTTTTTCCGGAACTTTTTGTGCCGGGATACCCGTATGGGATGACATTTGGCTATACGGTCGGCCATCGCAGTGAAGAGGGCCGGAAAGACTGGAAAATGTATGCGGATAACAGCATCATTGTACCGGGCCCGGAAACAGATGCGTTGGGCGCGGCAGCGAAGGAAGCTAATGCATATCTGAGCATCGGGATCTCCGAACGTGATCCGATAAGCGGCACGCTTTATAATTCCAATCTGATTTTTACGCCGGACGGAAAGATTGATGCGCTGCACCGGAAACTGAAGCCAACCGGCGCGGAGCGCCTTGTCTGGGGCGATGCCGACCGGCATTATTTCCCTGTGACGCAGAGCCCGTATGGCCCGATCGGCAATCTGATCTGCTGGGAAAGCTACATGCCGCTTGCCCGGACCGCATTGTATCAGAAGGGCGTCGCAATCTATATTTCCTGCAATACGAATGACAACCCGGAGTGGCAGAACACGATCCGGCATATCGCGCTGGAAGGCCGCTGCTATTTCATCAACGCGGATATGTTCTTTACCCGTGACATGTATCCGGCGGCCTCGCTGCATGACCCGGCGCCGGCCGAGATCAGTGCGCTGCCGGACATCGTCTGCCGGGGCGGAAGCTGCATCGTTGACCCGTTCGGGCATTATGTGACGCAGCCGGTATGGGATAAGGAAGAAATTATTTTCGCGGACCTTGATATGCAGAAGGTGCCGGCGGCGAAAATGGAATTTGACCCGGTCGGACATTATGCCAGAAACGATGTGCTCGAACTGATTGTGCATGATAAATGATACCGCCCGTTTCGGGCCGCAAAAACAGACCAGCCTGCACTGCCTTATGAGACGGATACAGGCTGGTCTTTTCACAGGGGATTTAGACTTTTGATTTATTTTCCTTCTTCGTTCTTCTTCGCTTCGGCAAGCTTCATCGCACGAACCTTCAGCGGCAGACCGAACAGCGTGATGAATCCGTCTGCGTCGTGGTGATCGTAGAGATCGCCGGTTGTGAAGGAAGCAAGGCTCTCACTGTAGAGTGAATACGGTGAAGTGGTGCCTGCCTTGATGATGTTGCCCTTATAGAGCTTGAATTTTACGGTACCGGTTACATATTCCTGCGTCGAGGTGATAAATGCCGTGATCGCCTCGCGAAGCGGGGTGAACCATTTGCCTTCGTAGGTAACCTGCGCGAGCTTTGCGCCGAGCTGGTTCTTGACTTCATAGGTGGCACGGTCGATTGTCAGTTCCTCGAGCTGCTTGTGTGCTTCGTAGAGGATGGTGCCGCCAGGAGTCTCATAGATACCGCGGGACTTCATGCCGACAACACGGTTCTCGACGATATCGACGATGCCGATGCCGTGCTTGCCGCCGAGCTCGTTCAGCTTGCGGATGATGTCAGCCGGTTTCATGGCTTCGCCGTTGACGGATGTCGGAACACCCTTCTCGAAAGTCATGGTCACATATTCCGGTTCATCCGGTGCCTCTTCCGGCAGCGTGGTCTCGAGCAGAATGTGCTTGAGGTTCGGCTCTATAGAAGGATCCTCAAGCTCAAGACCCTCATGGCTTACATGCCAGAGATTGCGGTCACGGCTGTAGCTGCTGTCTGTGGAGAAAGGAAGATCGATGCCGTGCGCCTTGCAGTAGTCGATCTCGTCCTGACGGGATTTGATTTTCCATACATCGGTCATTCTCCATGGAGCGATTACCTTGATATCCGGGGCAAGTGCCTTGATGCCGAGTTCGAAACGAATCTGGTCGTTGCCCTTGCCGGTCGCGCCGTGGCAGATCGCAACGGCATTCTCCTTGCGGGCGATGTCGACAAGACATTTGACAATGCATGGGCGGGCCATGGCAGTGCCAAGAAGATATTTATTCTCATAAACGGCATTGGCCTGGACGCATGGTACAATGAAGTTCTTCGCAAAATCATCTACGATATCCTCAATGTAAAGCTTGGATGCGCCGCTGAGCTTTGCACGCTCCTGCAGGTGATCGATTTCATTTCCCTGACCGACATCTGCGCACACACAGATGACATCATAGCCGAATGTCTCCTTGAGCCACGGGATGACGGTTGTCGTATCGAGACCTCCTGAGTAAGCAAGTACAACTTTTTCTTTAGCCATTTTCTTTACCTCCGGATTGTATATTTATTAATCAGTATTCACACTGCAATTTAACAAAAACTAATATACAGTAAGTGACTTTATAATGCAAGGCATTTTTTGAAGAAAATACATATTTTTTGCATATGTACGTATAAATATGCATAAATGATCAAGAAACAGACCGCGTACCCCCTTTACATTCCATTCATATTGTAATAATATACTATCATATTTCAATTCAATGAATATTTATACATGACAGCCCGTGCCCCGGTCTTGATTTTATTCACGGTTTAAATTAGAATAAAAAAGACGTGCCAGTTCGCCGGCTGCGTGTGGAGGAACAGTGATGAATATTATAATCAGAGAGATGACAGCAGAGGACTATGATGAGGTGGCAGCCCTGTGGAAGAAGATCAAGGGCTTCGGCATCCGCAGCATCGATGACACCAGGGAAGGCGTGGAACGTTTTCTGCAGCGCAATCCGCACACCAGCATGGTGGCGCTGGATGGCAGTCGGATTATCGGCTCGGTCCTTTGCGGACATGACGGACGGCAGGCATGTTTCTATCATGTCTGTGTCGATGAGCAGTACCGCATGCACGGGATCGGCCGTCAGATGGTCAGCCGATGCACGGACGTGCTGAAGGCGGAACACATCAACCGGGTATATCTGATTGCGTTCAAGACCAATGTCGGGGGCAATGCGTTCTGGCGGCGGATCGGCTATGAATACCGGGAAGACCGGAATTATTATGAACTTTATCTTAATAAGGAAAATAAAACCGTATTTAATGTATAATCGGCGGAGGACAGGAATATATGAAGTTTATTGACGGCGGCGTGACAGCCGCAAAGGGATTTCAGGCAGCCAGTGCGGCAGCCGGCATCAAATATACCGGCCGGACGGATATGGCTATGGTATACAGCGACAAACCGTGCGCGGCGGCCGGGACATTTACCCGGAACGTCGTCAAGGCGGCACCGGTCAAATGGGATCAGCATATCGTGCATGATCTCGGCACAGCGCAGGCGGTTATCTGCAACAGCGGCATCGCCAATGCGTGCACCGGACAGGAAGGCATGGACTATTGCAGCCAGACGGCAGACAGGGCTTCGGCAAGACTTGGCATCCCGGCAGACAGCGTGCTGGTCGCCTCGACCGGCGTCATCGGTATGCAGCTGAACATCGACAGGGTGTGCGCCGGCGTTGACATGCTGTCCGCATCGCTGGCCGATTCTATCGAGGCCGGCCATCAGGCGGCGCGTGCCATCATGACAACCGATACGCAGCCGAAGGAAGTCGCCGTGGAATTTGAAGTCGGCGGCCGCAGAGCCGTGATCGGCGGCATGTGCAAGGGATCGGGCATGATTCATCCGAATATGTGCACGATGCTCTGCTTTATCACAACCGATGCAGCTATTTCACAGGAGATGCTGCAGAAGGCGCTGAGCGATGATATCCCGGATACCTTCAACATGGTTTCCGTCGACCGCGATACATCGACGAATGATACGGTTCTCCTGCTTGCCAACGGGGAAGCGGGCAACGCGGAGATCACAGAGGAGAATGAAGATTACCGCACGTTCTGCCAGGCACTGCGGATGGTCAACACCGCCTTCTGCCGGAAGATTGCCGGCGACGGCGAGGGTGCAACGGCGCTGCTGGAGATGAAGGTCATCGGCGCGCAGACGCATGAGCAGGCAGCTGTTCTGGCCAAATCCGTCGTCACCTCCAATCTGGTGAAGACCGCCATCTGCGGACACGACGCCAACTGGGGCCGTTTCCTTTGTGCGATGGGCTATTCCGGTGCCGATTTTGACCCGGAGAAGGTCGATCTGTATTTTGAGAGCGCGGCAGGTAAGATTCAGATCATGAAGGACGGCATTGCAGCCGATTACAGTGAAGAAGAAGCAACCAGAATTCTGTCAGAGCCGGAGATCACGGCGACGGCGGATATCAAGATGGGTAAGGAGAGCGCCGCTGCATGGGGGTGCGATCTCACCAAAGAATATATAACAATCAACGCAGACTATCGTTCATGACAGCCGGATAGGAGAGAAAATGGGCAATCTTGAGACATATCAGGAAAAAGCAGATGTGCTGATCGAGGCACTTCCTTATATACAGCGGTTCAACCGCAAGATCATTGTTGTGAAATACGGCGGCAGCGCCATGGAGAATCCGGAACTGCAGAAGAGCGTCATCGAGGATGTTGTTCTTCTGAAACTGGTCGGATTCAAACCGATTATCGTGCACGGCGGCGGCAAGGAAATCAGCCGCTGGATCAAGAAAGTCGGCATGCAGCCGGAATTTGTCAACGGCCTGCGTGTTACCGATGAGGCGACGATGGAGATCGCAGAGATGGTTCTCAATAAGGTCAACAAGAACCTTGTCCGCATGATTGAGGAACTCGGCGTGCATGCGGTCGGCATCAGCGGCAAAGACGGCGGCCTCCTGAAGGCGAAGAAGAAGTATTCAGAAGGACGTGACATCGGATATGTCGGCGATGTCGAGACAGTGGACACCGGGATCCTGCAGGATCTGCTGGACGACGATTTTCTGCCGGTTGTATGCCCGGTCGGCATGGATGAGCATTACAATACATTCAATATCAATGCGGACGATGCGGCCTGCGCGATCGCCAAGGCGATCAAGGCGGACAAGCTCGTTTTCCTCAGCGATGTGTGGGGTGTCTGCCGGAATCCGGAGGATGCGCACAGTCTGATCTCTGAGCTGACAATCAGCGAGGCGAAGGATATGATTGCAGATGGCACGATCAGCGGCGGTATGCTGCCGAAGATTGAAAGCTGCATCGATGCGATCGACAACGGCGTAAACCGTGTCCATATTCTGAACGGCAAGATTCCGAGATGTCTTCTCCTGGAAATCTTCAGCAACAAGGGTATCGGTACGGCAGTAATGAATGATCATGAAAGAAGGTATTATCATGAAGACCAATAAAGAGATCATGGATCTGGCGGAACAGGCGCTGATTCATACCTACAATCGTTTTCCGGTTGTGCTCGACCACGGCAAAGGCGTCTATCTGTACGATGTGGAGGGCAAGGAATACCTGGACTTTGCTGCAGGCATCGCCGTCAATGCTTTCGGCTATGACGTGCCGGAGTACAAGCAGGCCCTGAAAGACCAGATCGACAAGGTGATTCATGTATCGAACCTTTATTATACGGAACCGCTTGCCAAGGCGGCAAACAAACTTGCCAAAGCGACCGGACTCCGGAAGGTCTTCTTTACCAACAGCGGTACGGAGGCCATCGAGGGAGCGATCAAGCTGGCGCGTAAATATGCCTGGAACCGCGATAACGGTTCGACCGACCATGAGATCATTGCGATGAACAATTCCTTCCACGGCCGCAGCATCGGTGCGCTGTCCGTAACCGGCAACCCGCATTATCAGGAAGCATTCAAACCGCTTATTGACAAGGTGGTGTTTGCGGACTTTAATAATATAGAAGATGTCAGATCAAAGATCACGGATAAAACCTGCGCGATTATTTTTGAGACCATTCAGGGCGAGGGCGGTATCTATCCGGTCGAGGCGGACTTTATCAAAGAAGTGCGCCGCATCTGCGATGAGAAGGATATTCTGCTGATTCTGGATGAGATTCAGTGCGGCATGGGCCGTTCCGGCAAGATGTTTGCCTATGAGCATTTCGGCGTCAAGCCGGATATCGTAACCGTCGCCAAGGCGCTCGGCTGCGGCGTGCCGATCGGTGCGTTTGTCGCCGGTGACAAGGTATGCGACAGCATGACGGCCGGCGACCACGGTTCGACCTACGGCGGCAATCCGCTGGCGACAGCCGCCGCCAATGCTGTTTTCGATCTTTTCGAGAAGAAGCATATTCTGGAGAATGTCAACGAGACGGGCAGTTATCTCGGAGAAGTGCTCGATCGTTTCGCCGCGAAATATGATTTCATCACGGAAGCGCGCGGTATGGGTCTGATCCGCGGCCTCGAATTCAGTGTGCCGGTCGGCCCGATTGTCAACAGATGCATCGAAGAGGGCCTGCTGCTGATTTCCGCAGGCACCAATGTGATTCGTTTTGTACCGCCGCTTGTCATCACGAAAGAGAACGTGGATGAGATGGCGCAGAAGCTGGACCGCGTTCTTTCGGAGGTCTGAATGAAGCTGGACGGATTGATTTTTGACCTGGACGGCACGCTCTGGGACGCGACGGACGGCATTGTGCAGACATGGAAGATCGTGCTTGCCAATCACCCGGATGTAAAGCGTGAGGTGACGCCCGCCGATCTGGCGGCCAATTTCGGCAAGCCGCTGACGGACATCGCCGATAATCTTTTTCCGGACCTTGCGCCGTCATATCGCTATCAGCTGATGGATGAGTGCTGCAATCTGGAAAATGATTATCTGAATGAGCACGGCGGGACGCTTTACCCGCGGGAGCGCGAGGTGCTCGGCGAGCTGCGCCGGCATTTTCCGCTGTTTATCGTCAGCAACTGTCAGGACGGCTATATTCAGAGCTATCTGAATGGCAATCAGATGGGAGAGTATTTTACGGATTTTGAGAGCATCGGTGTGACCGGGCTCCCGAAGGGGGAGAATATCAAACTGATCATAGAGCGCAATCACCTGAAAAATACGGCTTATGTCGGCGATACCATGGGCGATGCGGAAGGCGCTGCCGTGGCAGGCATTCCGTTTATTCATGCATCTTACGGCTTCGGACGTGTGGACAGATGCGACATGCGTCTTACGTCGATCAGTGACCTGCTGAAACTGCTGTGACAAGATAATTTTTATTATAGAGAGGTAGAGAGTATGAAACCGTATACTGAGATGACAAGAGAAGAACTGCAGGAAGAATTCAAAAAACTCAAAGTTGAATTCGAACGGTATCAGGCGATGAACCTGAATCTCGACATGTCGAGAGGCAAGCCGTGCAAGGAGCAGCTTGACCTGTCCGTCGGTCTGATGGATGCGCTGAATTCAGAAGCCGATCTGTACTGCGAGGACGGTACGGACTGCCGTAATTACGGTGTTCTCGGCGGCATTCAGGAAGCCAGGCAGCTGATGGGTGATATGATGGAAAACAATCCGGACAACATCCTGATCTACGGCAATTCTTCCCTGAGTATCATGTACGATTCCATTTCCCGTTCCATGACGCACGGCGTTATGGGCAGCACGCCGTGGTGCAAACTGGACAAGGTCAAATTCCTCTGTCCTGTGCCGGGCTATGACAGACATTTTGCCATTACCGAATATTTCGGCATCGAGATGATTCCGGTGCCGATGCACGAGGATGGCCCGGATATGGATATGGTCGAGAAGCTTGTGTCCGAGGATGAATCTATCAAGGGTATCTGGTGCGTGCCGAAGTATTCCAACCCGCAGGGCTATTCCTACTCTGACGCGACGGTGCGCCGTTTCGCGCGTCTTGAGCCGGCAGCCAGGGACTTCCGTATTTACTGGGACAATGCCTATGGCATTCATCATCTCTACGACGACGACCAGGACTACCTGATTGAGATTCTGGCAGAGTGCAAGCGTGCCGGCCATCCGGATATGGTCTACAAGTTCGCTTCCACCTCGAAAGTCACTTTCCCGGGCAGCGGTATTTCCGCCATCGCGACCTCTTTTAACAATCTGGAGGATATCAAGGAGCAGCTGCGCCATCAGACGATCGGCTACGATAAGGTCAACCAGCTGCGCCACGTACGTTTCTTCGGCGATATTCACGGTATGGTCGAGCATATGCGCAAGCATGCCGACATCATCCGTCCGAAGTTTGAAATGGTAGAAGATATCTTTGAGAAGAATCTCGGCGGCCTTGGCATCTGCACATGGACCAAGCCGAAGGGAGGCTATTTCATCAGCTTCGACGGCCTGCCGGGTACGGCGAAGAGAATTGTCGACAAGACGAAGAAGGGCGGCGTCACACTGACGAAGGCCGGTTCCACCTGGCCATACGGCAAGGATCCGTATGACACGAATATCCGTATTGCGCCGACTTATCCGTCGATGGATAACCTGCGCACGGCGGCACAGCTTTTCACTGTCTGCGTCCGTTACATCTCTGTCAAGAAGCTGATGGAGAATATGGATGAGGCGGAGAAACAGGCGCAGGAGCAGCCGCAGCAGTAAATTGATCCCATATATGAAATATGACCGTAAGTCCGCAGGTGATGCGGATTTACGGTCATATTTATATCTCAGAATATAGCACTGTCTGCGCCGGGGCTCAGACGTTGAAACGGAATACGACGATGTCGCCGTCCTGCATGACGTAGTCCTTGCCCTCCATGCGGACAAGTCCCTTCTCACGGGCAGCATTATAGGAGCCGTTGCTGACCAGATCGTCGTAGCTGACAACCTCGGCCTTGATGAAACCGCGCTCAAAATCGGTATGGATCTTGCTGGCAGCCTGCGGTGCCTTGGTGCCCTTTTTAATCGTCCAGGCACGCGTCTCCTTCGGACCGGCGGTCAGGAAACTGATCAGACCGAGCAGACTGTAGCTGGCACGGATCAGCTTGTCAAGACCGGACTCCTTCAGGCCAAGATCCTCGAGGAACATGGCTTTCTCTTCCGGATCGTCGAGTTCGGAAAGCTCAGCCTCGATCTCGGCACAGATCACGAATACCTCGGAGCCTTCCTTCTCTGCGTAGCTGCGCACAGACTGGACGTACTGGCTGGATGCGCCGTCATCGGCGAGGTCATCCTCGGAGACATTCGCGGCGTAGATAACCGGTTTGCTGGTGAGCAGGAAATAATCATGCAGCATCGCAGCTTCGTCATCATCCTCCGGCTCGTAGTCTCTGGCCGGTTTGCCGGATTCGAGAAGGTCAATCAGCTTCTTGAGAAGATTGCTCTCTTTCGTGAGATCCTTGTTGATTTTGGCATTCTTGCCGACTCTGGCGTAGCGACGCTCGAGCACTTCAAGATCTGCGAAAATCAGTTCCAGATTGATGGTCTCAATGTCACGGATCGGGTCAACGCTGCCATCCACATGGACAACGTTCGGGTCCTCAAAGCAGCGGACGACATGGACGATGGCATCGCATTCACGGATATTGGCAAGGAACTGGTTGCCAAGGCCTTCACCCTTGGAAGCGCCCTTGACCAGTCCGGCAATATCGACGAACTCGATCGTGGCCGGAATCGTCTTGGCAGAATCATACATCTGCGTCAGCACATCGAGACGGTGGTCCGGAACGGCGACAACACCGATATTCGGATCGATTGTGCAGAAAGGATAATTCGCGGATTCTGCACCGGCGCTGGTCAGTGAGTTGAAAAGTGTACTTTTACCGACATTCGGGAGACCGACAATGCCAAGTTTCATAGTTAAAAGCCTCGCTTTCTCTATTTCTATTGAAATTTCTGCGTAAAAAACACGTTCTGCTTATTTTATCATATTTTCGCATAAAAAAACAGCCCTCGCGGACTGCGGTATTTGCCAATCATGGCAATCATATGATATGATAGTAACCCGAAAAGAGGAGATGCCGATGAACCGGGGGAAGTTCATCGGCATGTATGAATATGAAAAAGAAATCTGCAGGGGTTTTGTTCCCTTTTGCAATTATCAATATACGCTGGGTTTGTGTTCAAAAAATGCATATCCTGTGAAATTTCTGTGAACGGCTTTTCTGCTGCAAGCCCAAACCTGTTCTGATGGGAGATGATTTTATTTTCTGGGATTCACTGATTGAAGTATTAACCGATACACTGAAGACGCTGCCCTTTCTCTATGTTACCTACCTGATTATGGAATATATAGAGGACAAGGCAGAAGAGAAGACGATACTGGCACTGCGCAAGGCCAGAGGGGCGGGACCGCTTGTCGGTTCGCTGCTTGGCCTGCTGCCGCAGTGCGGTTTCAGTACAGCGGCAGCCAGTCTGTTCTCCGGCGGCGTGATCACGGAGGGTGCGCTGATTGCCGTTTTTCTGGCGACATCGGATGAGATGCTGCCGGTCATGATTTCGGAATCGGTCAGCATGTCCGTGATCGGTCACATACTGCTGATCAAGTTTCTGTGCGGATGCATTTTCGGCTATCTGATCGATTTCAGCCGACGGCTTTTCTTCCGCCGCAGACTGAAGATGCATATCCACGATCTGTGCGAGCAGGAGCACTGCCACTGCGAAGAAGGCAACATTTTCCTGTCCGCGCTGCGGCATACGGTCAACATCATTGTGTTCATATTCATCATTTCGCTGGCCTGTGAGCTGCTGGTGGATTCCCTGGGCGTGGACGCGGTGGCCGGCTTTTTCTCCGGCAACGATGTGCTCGGCGTCTTCATGGCGGCGCTGATCGGGCTGATTCCTAACTGCGCGGCATCCGTTCTGATCACGCAGCTTTATCTGGAGCAGATCATCACGGTCGGCCAGCTGATGGCCGGACTGCTCGTCGGTGCCGGTGTCGGTCTTATGGTTCTCTATCGTACCAACCGCGGCATGCGCAGCAATCTGATCATTACATTGCTGCTGTACGGCGCCGGTGTGATCAGCGGCCTGATTATACAGGCAGCCGGCATTGTTCTGTGATGACGGCATAAGAAAAGAGGAGACAGAAGTGGGGTGGCTTCTGTCTCCTCTTTATATATAAAGCAACGTAGATATCAGGCGATACCGGTTACCTTATAATCCTTGTCCTCAACGGCTTTCTTGAGTACCGCGTTGTCCACATCGGCTGTCAGATCAACGACAGCGGTGCCTTTCTCATGGCTTACGGTTGCTTCCCTGACACCGTCGATGCCTTCCAGCGCCTTCTTGACGGTTGCCTCGCAGTGTCCGCACATCATACCTTCGATTGTGATAGTCTTTGTCATTTCTTTTTCCTCCTTGGAATTTTTCTTCTTAAATTTTATTTTCTTATCATGACTGCTGTCATGAACTTTAACAAGATTCAGCCTCAGGGCGTTTATGCAGACGGTAAAGCTGGAAATACTCATCGCAGCCGCACCGTACATCGGGTCCATCGCGATGCCGTAAAGGCCCATTGCCAGCGGAATGCAGATGGCGTTGTAGATAAATGCCCAGAAGAGGTTTTCGTGAATGTTGGTAATCGTCCGGCGGCTCAGACGGATCGCAGCGGCAACGTCTTCCAGTGTGCTCTTGGTGATCACGACATCCGCCGCATCGATGGCGACGTCCGTGCCGGCGCCGATTGCCATACCGACGTCAGCCCTTGTGAGTGCCGGTGCATCGTTGATGCCGTCGCCGACCATGGCGACAAGACCTTCCTTCTGGAAACGGCGGACAACGCTTTCCTTGCCGTCCGGCAGCACGCCGGCGATGACTTCGTCGACACCGGCATCCTTGCCGATTGCCTGCGCCGTGCGCTCATTATCACCGGTAAGCATGACGGTGCGGATGCCCATACCGCGCAGCTCTTCGATGGCCTGCCGGCTGTCTTCCTTGATGACATCGGCAACCGCGATAATACCGATCAGTCTGCCGTCTTCACTGAAGAAGAGCGGTGTCTTGCCGGCCGAGGCGAGCTCGTCGGCTTTGTCCATCATATCCTGGCTCACCGTGCATTTGGTCTGAATAAATGCTGCATTGCCGGCATAAAGCTGTCTGCCGGCCAGCTTTGCGCTGAGACCGTTGCCCGGCAGAGCACTGAACTCTGTTGTATCGGAAATAAATACGTCATTTTCCTGACCGTAGCTGACGACCGCCTTTGCAAGCGGATGCTCGCTTTTCTGCTCCAGCGAGCAGGCATTTTCGAGAAGCTGTTTTTTCGTGAAGCCTTCCGCCGGGAAAATGTCGGTGACGACCGGATTGCCGCTGGTGATCGTGCCGGTCTTATCGAGGCAGACGATCTGCACACGGCCGGCCATTTCCTGTGACTCGGCGGTTTTATAGAGAATGCCGTTCTTCGCACCGACACCGCTGCCGACCATGATAGCCACCGGCGTCGCAAGACCCAGTGCGCAAGGGCAGCTGATGACGAGGACGGAGATGGCACGCGCAATCGCAAAACCGAATGTCTGTCCGGCCAGAAGCCATCCGACGAAGGTGCAGGCGGCCACGATCATGACGGCCGGCACGAATACGCCGGATACCTTATCTGCCGTACGGGCGATCGGCGCCTTCGTGGCTGCCGCGTCGCTGACCATATTGATGATCTGCGCCAGCGTCGTATCCTCACCGACGCGGGTGGCGCGGCAGCGGATGAAACCGCTCTGGTTGACGGTAGCCGCCGATACCTGGTCGCCCACCGCCTTATCGACCGGAATGCTCTCACCGGTCAGCGCGGATTCGTTGACAGCACTGGTTCCTTCGATGATCACGCCGTCGACCGGGATGCTCTCGCCAGGCTTGACGACAAAAATATCATCTCTCTGCACATCATCGATGCCGACCTGTACCTCTTTGCCGTCTCTTTCGATGACGGCGGTTTTCGGCGCAAGCGCCATCAGGCTTTTCAGCGCATCGGTCGTACGGCCTTTGGACATGGCCTCGAGCATCTTGCCGATCGTGATCAGCGTCACGATCATGGCCGCGGATTCGAAATAGAGGTTCATACCGTACTTGTTGACGGTATCCATATCGCCGATGCCCATTGCCCAGATCATGATGAACAGCTCAACCAGGCTGTAGCCGAAAGAAGCGGAGGAACCGAGTGCAACGAGCGTATCCATGTTCGGTGCGCCGTGGATCAGTCCCTTGAAGCCGCTGGTGAAAAATTTTTTATTGATGGTCATGATTATGATCGCCAGCAGCATCTCGAAGACAGCCAGTGCCACTTTGTTGTCAAACAGAGCCGGCGCCGGCCATCCCCACATATTGTGGCCCATGGAGAAATACATGAGAATCAGCAGGAAAACAACGGATGTGATAAGCCGTTTCTTCAGAACCGGCGTATCTTTATCCTTCAGCGCCTCTTCCTGTGCGGCAAGCTTTGCGGAGGCGGACTGGCCGCCGCTTTTTGCCGCACCTCTGAGTGAAGCTCCGTATCCGGCATCCTCGACTGCCTTGATGATGTCGGAAGGCGAGGCGCTGCCTTCCACATTCATGGAGTTTGTCAGCAGGCTGACTGTGCACTGGTCCACGCCGCTTACGCCGTTTACGGCTTTTTCGACGTGGGCGCTGCAGGCGGCACAGCTCATGCCCGTAATATCATAAGTAGCCATAAAATCACCTTACTTCATTAATTTCTGCAGTACATTTACGAGTTCGTCAATCGTCTCATCATCGCCATTGCGGATGTCATCCACCACGCAGGATTTGATGTGGCTTGCCAGCAGCACCTTGTTGAAGCTGTTCAGCGCCGAGGTCACCGCGGATACCTGAATCAGGATATCAGGACAGTAGGCGTCCTTCTCCACCATACCCTCGATGCCGCGGATCTGTCCTTCCACACGCTTGAGGCGGTTGAGGAGATTGCGCTTTTCCTTCTCGGTGCGCATCTTTGTCCGGCCGTTCATCGCGCAGTGCTCACACGAAGCCGTATTGTTATCTATCTCAGAATTCATCTGCTCATTTACAGGATCATTTTCATTATTCATCTGTTCATTCATAGGATCACCTCCGTTTTGTTTTCACTTGCATAGTATACCCAGGTAGGGTATTTGTCAATAGGTTTGATAAAAATTGATTATTATGGAAGATTTTATTCAGAACTTTTTGCTTTCGCGCAGCATTCGTCTCCATTTGCTTTACCATTAAACAGATTCGGCTTTTTTGTGGCATAATGGATTAAACAGTTAAACGAAGGAGATAGACGATGGTATCCAGAAGGGAAATTGAAAAGCTCACGCAGGAGCTGCAAAGCAGCCGGAAATTGCTGACGGCGCTCGGCGATGAGGTACGGCAGCACTTGATTCTTGTCATGATGCAGTCGGATGACTGCACGGGGCTGCGCGTCAATGAGATTGCAAAGAAGACCTCGCTTTCCAGACCGGCGGTGTCGCATCATCTGCAGATTCTGAAGGATGTGGGCATTATCCGCATGCGGCGGGAAGGAACAAAAAATTACTATTATTTTGATGAAAGCGCGGCGGCTATTGACAGTCTGATCGCGGTGCTCGAGCACGCGAAGAGAATTGTCACCACGCTGCCGGACAGGAGCGGAGACGATGATTAAAGTACATGTTCTGCGCTGCGGCAGCACGACCGTCGACGAGGCGCTGCCTTTTTCCGATAAATCGAAGAATCCCCTGGCTTTCACAGGCCTTTTCCGGGGAAAGAAGCATAAAATTTCCGTGCCGGTCAGGGCGTACCTGATCGAGCACCCGGACGGACTTGTTCTGGTCGATACGGGCTGGGACGATGCGATCCGGCAGGATGCCAGAGCCTATGAAGGCTTTTTCAACTATTTCGCCTCGCCCGGTGTCCTGCCGGAGGGCGAAGGCATCATTGATCAGCTCGCATCACTCGGGTATCAGACCGAAGACCTTGCCTGCTGCCTGCTCACGCATATGGATATCGATCACGCCGGCGGGATCGGCGAGGTCAGGCATGTCCGGCGTGTGCTGTGCAGCGCCGCCGAGTGGCAGGCAGCCAATAAACATAATCCCCGGTATCTGCGTAGGCTCTGGAAAGATGTCCATGTGGAGACGATTCCGGATGCGCCGTTTGATCTGATGGGAGACGGCAGCATTATCGCGTTTCCGATGCACGGGCATTCCGCCGGCATGACGGCTGTGCGTGTCGGCTCGCCGGAGCATTATCTCATCATCGCCGGCGATGCTGGCTACGGCAGGCCTTCGTGGGAACGCCAGGTTCTGCCGGGCGTCGAGTGGAACCGCAGGGAGACGGCAAAGTCACTGGCAAAGCTCCGGGAACTGGCGATGGATCCGCACTGCGAAGCCGTTTTGATGACACATGATACGCAGGAGCCGCAGGCGGTATACGAGCTCTGATAACGATTTAATAAGGAGAGATAAAGAAAATGAAGAAAAAAACAGCAGGATTTTTACTGACAGGTGCGGCAGCGGCAGCAGCAGCGGCCGTGATGGTGGGCAGAAAAAGGCAGCAGCAGGCCGATGAGACGGACGGGACAGGAAAGACGGTTTTGATAACGGGCGCATCCGGCGGGATCGGCAAAGAACTGGCCTTCGAGTTCGCACGGCATCATTTTGACATCGTCGCCGCTGCCCGGAATAAAGAAAAGCTTGAAGAGCTGAAAATGGAGCTTGAAAACTCCTATCAGATCAAGGTCACGGTGATCGTGAAAGATCTGAGCGATGAAAATGCGGCAAAGGAAATCTACGAGGAGACGAAAGAGGCCGGCATCACGGTCGATCAGCTTGTCAATAACGCCGGTGCTGGAAAGCAGGCGAGGACTGTCGAAGCGGACCCGGATGCCATGCGGGATCTCCTTCACCTGAATGCGGTCAGCGTGACCATGCTGAGCCGGTATTTCGGACAGGATATGGTAAAACGCGGCAGCGGACGGATCATGAATGTGTCTTCCATGGGAGCCTTTATTCCGGATCCGTATTTTAATGTATATGGACCGACAAAAGCATATGAGATGTTTCTGACGGAAGCCATGTACGGCGAACTGCAGGGAACCGGGGTTACGGTGTCTGCGCTTTGCCCGGGACCGACGAAAACGAACTGGGCCGCGAATGCGGGCAAGGCGGACTCCAGGATCGCGAAAAGTCCGGAAAAGGCTGCCAGAGCCGGTTTTATCGGCATGCAGGAGGGACAGCTGATCATCATTCCGGATGCAGATTACCGGGCCGTCCGGTATCTGATGCGCCCGCTTCCCGCAAAGCTGCAGGCGCGGCTGATCGCCGGGTGGCAGAAAGGACTGATTGAAAGAAACCGATAACCGGCAGGCATAAGGTTGCAGGGAGCCGGCAGATGCTGTATTATTTGATGAGAAAAGGAAAGGTGAACTCATATGTACAATAATCTGCTGACACTCGGACCGGTTACCATTCACGGCTACGGTCTGATGATTGCCATCGGCATCATTGCCGCATTCACCGTTTCCAGCCGGCGGGCGAAGAAGGTCGGGCTGGATGATGAGGCCATATGGACGATGGGGTTGATAGCCGTGATTTTCGGCTTTGTCGGTGCCAAACTGCTTTATTATCTGACGATCCTGCCGGATATCATCAAGGACCCGTCCATCCTGAAAAATTTCAGCGGCGGCCTGGTGATCTACGGCGGCATCATCGGCGGACTGCTGTCCGCGTGGATCTACTGCCGCAGGAAGAAATACAGCTTTCTTTCCTATGCCGATGTGGTTCTGCCGACGGTGGCGCTGGCACAGGGATTCGGACGCATCGGCTGTTTTCTCGCCGGCTGCTGCTACGGAAAAGTGACGGACGGACCGCTTTATATCGTCTTCACGAATTCGGATTATGCCCCGAACGGTGTGCACCTGATTCCGACGCAGCTGATTTCCAGTGCGCTGGATTTCCTGAACTTTGCGGTGCTGTCAGTGATTTTCAGAAAGCAGCGTGAAAAGACCGGCGTGACGACGGTATGCTATCTGCTGTTTTACTGCACAGGGCGCTTTATCATCGAATTTTTCCGCGGCGATCTGGCCCGCGGCAGCGTCGGCGTGCTGTCGACGTCGCAGTTTATCTCGATTCTCGTGGCCG
>Ga0256406_1001452_pt1 | contig 38190 bp, 45 predicted proteins | sample RumenRJG_03DNA_FD_185986 | JGI IMG/M metagenome (GOLD analysis project Ga0256406, IMG submission 185986) | Bovine rumen microbial communities from Lethbridge, Alberta, Canada - RJG_03 | ecosystem: Host-associated > Mammals > Digestive system > Stomach > Rumen | place: Canada: Alberta | collected... | reverse complement strand
ACGTCAGTGAACTCCATGGGGCCTCCTCTGGTTGGTCGAGCTTGCGTGTGACTGGCTCAGTGTAGCCGTGGACTGGGGTTGCGGTCACGGCGCTGCCCCGCGACCACGACCGCAAGCAGCTTGCTACAGCTCAATCCACTGGCGAACGCCAAACCCGCGCTTCCGCAGCGTGCTGCACAGATAGTCGATGCGCGTGGGCGTAACCTCAATCAGGTGCAGCTTGGTGCGCATCTTCTCGAGCTTCTCGCCGGTGAGCTTCTTTTCCTCTGCGGCGCGCGAGAACTTCTCGCTCATGGGGTCGACGACCTCTGCGGTACCCGTGACCTGCAAGCTCTCGAGCCTGCCGAACTCGTACGAGGGCTCGAAGACGGCAAGGCACACGTTGCGGTTCTCCTTGAGCGCATGGAACTTGAGTCCGCCTTCCGAGAAGATCCAGAATTTGCCGTCACGGTAGGTGTACTCGAGCGGGGTGCAGCGGACGAGGTCGGCCGACGCCGTTGCCATGGCGCAGATTTGATGCTCGCCGAGAAACGCATCGATTGCCTTGCGCAGCTCATCCTCGGGCATGCGGGCAGAGGTCGCGTCCCCCTCGGTCCAGTATTCTGCGGCCTCGTCGAATTCCTCAGGTGTCATGGCGTGTCCCTTCCTTTGCGGTTGGCCGACGCAAGCAAGGGCAATGCGCCGGCCGGACGTCTTTTGCTTGAGCTCCATTATCGCTCTCGCGCGTTGTTACCGGTGCGTCGAGAAGGGCTGGCCGCTACCAGGGAAAACGCGACGGCAGCGCGTCGGTCCGGTAACAACGGGCTTGCGCTGCTCGGCGCTGTTACCGGCTCGTCGAGAATTGCGGCTCTCAACTGGGAAGACGCGCCGGCAGCGCGACGTTCCGGCAACAACGGGGGCGCGGGGCCACGCGTTGTTACCGGCTCGTTGGATGTCGCCGGCTAATTGCCTGTTGGGGTAGTGTTGCCCGCGACGAGCCGGTAACAATGGGGCCGAGACCTCCTGCGTTGTTACCGGCTCGTCGAGAATTGCGGCTCTCAACTGGGAAGACGCGCCGGCAGCGCGACGTTCCGGTAACAACGAAGCCCCGGGGTCTCAATGCTAGGGGATAAATATGACATAACAAATATGCGGCGCTCGGCGCAGGCGAGCGCCGCTCCCAACCCGACGACACAAGGAGGATGCCATGGCGGTTACGTTCCCCAAGGGCTTCTATTGGGGCGGCGCAACGGCGGCCAACCAGATCGAGGGCGCGTGGGACCAGGACGGCCGCGGCCCCTCGGTTGACGACCACTTCCTGGGCGGCAGTATCACTACGCCACGCATGATCACCCGCGACATCGACCCCGCGCGCTTCTACCCCAACCACGACGGCATCGACTTCTACCACCGCTACAAGGAGGACATCGCCCTCTTTGCCGAGATGGGCTTCAACATGTTCCGCCTGTCCATCTCGTGGTCGCGCATCTTCCCCAACGGCGATGACGAGAAGCCCAACGAGGCGGGTCTTGCCTTCTACGACAACGTGTTCGACGAGCTGGCCAAATATGGCATAGAGCCGCTGGTCACGCTCTCGCACTACGAGATGCCCTACCACCTGGTGGAGAAGTACAACGGCTGGGAAAGCCGCGAGCTTATCGGCCTCTTTGAGCGCTATTGCAAGACGGTGTTTGAGCGCTACCAGCACAAGGTGCGCTACTGGCTCACGTTTAACGAGATAAACTGCGGCACCATGGACATGGGCAACCTCTTCGAGACAAGCATGATCCAGGGTTTCGAGGGGCCGGCGTCCGCCTCGCACACTACCATGCAACAGCGCTACCAGGCGCTTCACCACCAGTTTGTGGCGTCGGCACGCGTGGTGCGCTACGCGCACGAGCACTACCCGCAGTTCAAGATGGGCAACATGGACTGCTTCATCCTCTCGTACCCCGGCACGTGTGACCCGGCGGACCAGATGGCCTGCCTCTCCGAGATGCGCCGCGTGAACTGGTACTGCTCCGATGTTCAGGTGAGGGGCGCGTACCCGTCATACGCTAAGCGCTTCTGGCGCGAGAACGGCATCGAGCTTAAGATTGAGGACGGCGACCTCGACGACCTGGCTGCAGGCACCATCGACTTCTACACGTTTAGCTACTACATGAGCGGCCTCGTGAGCACGCACGAGATGCAGCAGGTGGAAGGCAACATGAGCGAGGCCGGCCGCAACCCCTACCTCAAGAGCACGGACTGGGGCTGGCAGATAGACCCGGAGGGTCTGCGCATTGCCCTCAACCAGATCTACGACCGCTACCAGATCCCGATGATGGTGGTCGAGAACGGCATGGGCGCCCTGGACGAGGTCGTCGTGGAGAACGGCGAGGAGCGCATCCACGACCAGTACCGCATCGACTACCTGCGCAGTCATGTGCGCGCCATAGGGGAGGCCGTGGATGACGGTGTGGACCTCATGGGCTACACCTGGTGGGGACCCATTGACCTGGTCTCGGCCGGCACGGGCGAGATGCGCAAGCGCTACGGGTTCATCTACGTGGACAAGCACGATGACGGCACAGGCACGTATGAGCGCCGTCGCAAGGACTCGTTCTTCGCGTACCAGAAGATCATCAAGTCCAACGGCGCCGAGGGGTTGTGAGACAAAGGGAGTCTCCCTTTGTCTCATGCCCTTATTAATGTCGCGACCCTCGGCTATCGTGTGAGGCAACGATAGCCGAGGGGATGGTGGTCGCCATGGCAGAGTACGACGATGCGGATTGCATGACATCCGAGCAGGTCATCGAGGAAGTTCTTGCAGGGCTAAGCGACAAGGACATCCAGACGATTAGGACGCACCCCTCGTCCTCCGAGATGCATTTTGGGCTTGGGCTCTACATTCGCAACAAGTACATCCACAGCGGCCGTATGATTTGGACGCGCAGAGATCGCAGAGATCCGGATGTGATGTCCTCTGCAATCACTGAGGAAATAGCCAGGAGGCTTCTCCCCGAGTACAACGATTATCCGCTGGCGTTCAAGCTTGCGGGTGGTTTTGGAATCTACCCGTCCGTGCACAACTACGCCTTTAGCCTTGGGGTTGGCGACGCGCTCATACGCTGCGTCGCGAGGCACTACCTGGCTTTGGCTTCTGCTGATGAGGACTTCAGGCGGGCGGTGAAGGACCTGGCGCTGTCCTCAAATACAAAGGCGAAGGTCAGCTCGCTTCTGGAATACAGCAAAGTTAACTACCCAGGCGAGGAGCCCAACTGGGACGTACTCGTAGATTTCGATAGCCTGGTGAAACTCGAGGAACCGCGGAGGAACGCTGAGGAGCAGTTCTCCGAGGAAGTTGCCGATGACATGATGAGCGCTGACGGCTCCTTGGAAGCGGCACGAGCGAGCGGCCTCATCTCGGAAGATGAGGTCGATGAGCTGCTGCGTGTATCTCGTACGCTGCGCAGCAAAGCCGATAAATACGACCATCCGGTCTTCCTGCCGCCTGCGCTCATCTTTCTCGCAAACCCTTCTTTCAAGGGTACGGAAAGGTGGAGTTGTGCAGAGGCCTCTCTCCAGTGGTTCCTCAAGAGCGTCAGGCGTAGTGACTATCGGGAAATCCTCCCAAAGTGGTTGTTCAGCGATCCCGACGTTGCGCTCATGGCGCTCGGTGTTGACGGCAAACTGCTTGCTGCCATGCCAGATCATACGGATGATCTGCGGTTTGTTTGCGCGGCAGTCCACAGCAATCCGTTGGCAATCGAATACGCAAGCGATGGGCTCAAGTCCAATCGGGACGTGCTTAAGGCGGGATTGTCGAGCGGGTTCCAATCCGTCTTAGGTCACAAACCCTACAGCGAGCATACGGATGATGACGAACTGGTTGCTATTGCGGTCAAGGCGAGTTGCACGAACTTCGCCTACGCCTCCGAGCGTTTGAGGGACGATGTTGACATGGCGATGCTTGCGATAGAGGCCTCGAAGAACGATAGTCTGATAGATAACTTCTACGACAAGCTGGGAAAGCACATCCGGTCTTGCCGTGACATCGTTGAGGCAATCGCGCAGTGTCCTTATATCCCCAACGAGTTCCCTCCCAAGCGGTATCGCGATGACGATAGGGTCGGGGAGCTCTTGGCAGACGAATCCGTCCACGGAGACCATTTCTCGTTGTACTGGATGAGCAGGCGGATAAAGGATCGCTACATGGACAGCGACGAGCTCGAGCGCTGGGGAGACGATCCGACCTGGTAGTGAGTGAGGTGTGTGGCTTCTCGCGTCCCCGAGCGGCGAGAAACGTCAGATAGATGGTCGATAATCGGACGGGAGCTAAGCGCATCGTTATCATTCAGCTAACCAACTATCCACGAGCTGAGCTTTCGTAATTGCGATTGCTTGGAATAACGATTGGATCGGCTATGTCAGAGAATAGCTCCGAAGAGAATAAGCTCCAAGCTCCAAACCCAGTTGAGGTAGTAGGCGGAGCGATGGCCGCCGCTGCTGGTGCAGTTGCCGATGCGGCCGCGCAGGGTGCAAAGGCGGCTGCTGCCGGCGCAAAGCAGGTGCACCAGATGTTCGGAGGGGAATACGGCGGGGAGTTTGAAGGCAACGTCAGGGGCGAAGATGGCCGGTATCTCGTTCCCGACCCCCTGCTGGACGCTCGTGAGCTCAAGGAGATCGAATCCCTTAAGGAGCGCTATGAGCGCTTCGTAGAACCCGGGTTCCTGGCAAAGGCAGGCAAGGCCGTTTCAGATGCAACCCCACAGCCGGTGAAAGACGCTGCGGGAGCAGTTGGTGGTGCCGTTGCCGATACGTTCAATGGCCTATCTAAGCAGGAGCTCATTGCTGGTGCGCTCAAGTTTGCGGCGGAAGGATACGACAAGCTTGAGGAACAGGCGGTAAAGACCACCGTAAGCAGAGACTACGTGCTTCAGAGAATCGATGCCGGAAAGCAGGACGAGAAGGTCTCTGCATTTGATGAGATTTGCCTGCTACGATCCTACGATCTTGCAAAGGTTGTCGCAGACGAGCGCCTCCAGCACATGGGGCTTGCCTTGGCAGAGGGAGGCGGTCTTGGGGCCATAGGTTTCTGGGGGCTCCCAGCTAACCTGGCAATCAGCATGTTCATATACTTCAGGGCGGTTCAGTCCGTGGCTATGTTCTACGGTTACGATACGAAAGGCGATCCCACTGAGCTTGAGATCGCTAGTAAGGTGTTCTCTCAGGCGATGTCACCCTCCGAATCCGGCTCAGAAACCGCGAACAACTATGTCGGCAAGATCCTCCTGTACGGAGAGACGGTTGGATTGAAAAAGGCAGCCAAGAAGGGCTGGCAGGCAATGGCCGAGTCGAAGGGTGCGGCGCTGCTTATTGCCCAGATGAGGGCGATGGCCAACAAGGCCGCACAGAACGCCCTTGAGAAGAGCGGCCAAAAGGCGTTGGAGGCAGGCATTTTCACTAACGTATTCAAGGAGGTGGGCAGCAAGCTCACCTTAAAAAGCATCGGAAAGATGGTGCCCGTGGTTGGGGCAGGGTTTGGGGCACTCTTCGACACTGCGCAGATGAATCGGGTTCTTGACTTCGCGGACGTCTTCTACCGCAAGCGCTTCATTCTGGAAAAGCCTGAGAGGGTTGGAGAGCTAACGGGCACTAACCTGCTGCCTGAATGAGTCAAAGTGAGACAAAGGGAGACTCCCTTTGTCTCATGTCTTGCAGTGCAGCCTGGCATGGGGTCGTGTAGAATTACCCTACAAATAGTTCAATTTGCATGTGTTTGTAGGGTAAGGTTGCAACTATGCCGATTCTCGAAAATACGCTTGAAGAGGAATATGCTCGGTCGCTTAGGGTGACGGCTGCCTTGGAGCGAGAGATTGCGGGACTGCCAAAGGGCAGCATCCGCAAGCGCGAGATTGGCGGCCACGAGTACTACTACCTGCAGTGGCGTGAGGGAAAGAAGGTCAGGAGCCTCTACGTCAAGCGTGAGGACCTCGCTGAGCTTCGGCGTCAGCTAGAACTGCGCAAGTCGCACGAGGAGGCGCTCAAGGAGCAGGAGGAGTCGCGCAAGCTCATTGAGCGAGCATTGGGGAGAAAGCCCGTATGATTACGCAGGCGGAGGATTTCGAGCGGTTCTTGCGCGTTCTGGATAGGCAGGGATGCCTCCCTGATGTAATGGTGGTTGGCTCTTGGGCGGAGTTCCTCTATCGAGAAGCACGGCTGCTCAATGGTTTCGAGCCCAACCTGAAGACCATGGATATCGATTTCCTTGTTCGCAATATGCGAAAGCCGCAGCCTCCGGTAAATGTGCTGGTGGCCGCGAGAGAAGCGGGCTATGTGCCTGACGCAGACTATCTTGATGGAACAACCAAGATTTATAGCGATTCGGGTCTGGAGATTGAATTTCTTATTGGTAAGAAGGGTGCAGGTCGTGAGGCAGCCCTGAAAACCAATATTGGTGTGACTGCGCAGGCCTTATGGCATTTGGACATTTTGTCGAAGCATCCTGTGATTGTGCGATGGAGGGGGCTCGACATCACCGTACCCACTCCTGAAGCCTATACGGTCCACAAGATGTCAATTAACAATGAGCGCGGCCCAAAGGCGGAGAAGGATGCGAGCGCAATCGCAGGGCTATGGCCGCTTCTCGACCATGAAAAGCTTGATGCGGTGCTCAGTGAGATTAATAAAAAGGAGCGAGCAAGGGTCGATGCGTTCATTGCCGAGCATCATTTATCGAAATAGAGCTAGGTAAACCGACTCTTTACCGGGGACGCATCGCATGCGCATGTTACCTGGTCGCACAGCTTATGCATAGACTCGCACCAGCAACTCCCTAATTTATGTCGCGACCCTCGGCTACCGTGAGTGAGACAGTGGGAGACCCCCTTTGTCTCACTCACGCGAGGGGATGGTGGTCGCCATGGCAGAGATCGGGCCCACGGCAGAGGAGCTCAGGCGTGCAATACGCGAGGTGCGCTCGGACATCCTGGACATAGTCACGGCAATCGAGGACATCAAGCTCCAGCAGATCCCCCAGATATACAGCGACTACGCCCTCAAGATCGGCTGCTGGGAGAAGGAGCTCCTCGAGGCAGAGGTGGCCGCCTGCCGTGCCAAGAGGCGCTATGCCATCATACAGGCGCAGGTCAACCAGGGCAACGCCCCGTAGTACGAGAGCATCGAGGCCCAGCTCGGCGAGGAGCTCTCCGACTGGACCGCGAGGGCAGAGGAGGCTCAGGCCGCCTACGAGCAGGCGCTCGCGTGGAACATGGCACGGGTGCCCATGGCGCCGGCCGACACTGAGGAGCTGCACAAGCTCTACCGCACGCTCATGAAGCGCCTGCACCCCGACGTCCATGTGGGAGAAGACGAGAAGCGCGCCGAGTACTTCGCCCTTGCCCAAAAGGCCTACCAGGACGGTGACATTGCGGTGCTTCGTTCGCTCGAGGCGGCGACGCGGCACTTTGATCCCAAGGATGACCTCGCGGAGGAGGAAGACGCCAACGCCCTGGCCACGGAGCTGGAGCTCCAGCAGGTCGAGCGCTCTGCCATGGAGAAGCAGCTCAATGAGCTTGAGAACTGCGAGGACATGCAGCTGGGGAAGCTCCTCCAAGACCCGGAATGGGTGAGCTCCCGTACTGCGGAGCTGCGTGAGGCCATCGAGGAGTGGGAGCGCACCGAGCGAGAATACGACTTGCGCGTGGCCAAGCTGAGGGAGGCCATCAATGGGGACTGACGGAGCAACGCCGAGCAGCCCGGCCGGCCTGGTACCCGTCCGTCCTGGCACCGCCGGCGCCATCATCCAGGCGATGCACGGGAAGGGCGGCACGGGGATAGAGATCCCCAAGCCCTTCTCGCAGCCAATCTGTCTTGTGCCGGACACGCGCATCGCAGGCACCACCCACATTGATGACATCGACGAGCTGGCCCCAAAGCTCTCCGTGGGCGATCGGCTCGCGCTGGTTCGCGAGAAGGACAATCGGTACGACGAGTGGTGCATTAGGGTTAACACGTCGGCCGGCAGGCGCCTGGGCTTTGTCCCCGCGGACGTCAATGAGATTCCCGCCCGCCTCATGGACGGCGGGAAGGCGCTCTACGCGGAGGTAAACAAAGTCGAGAAGATCGGCGGCTGGTGGAAGATTGGGATGGGAGTGTGGCTCGATGACTGAGTGGCATGGTGACGATGACGGCACCCTCAACGCTCCGGTGTTTGGCTGGATGTGGCCCGAGAAGGTACCTGGTGGCGGGCCCAACATGGAATCCGGCCTTCCGCTGGTATGGATCACGCAGCAGGTGGTGGAGCCGCAGGATGGCAGGACCGGCCGTCGGTGCGTCTTTTGCTACGACCCAGAGGACGATCCGGCCGGAGAATTGGCTCTGGACGCGGGTGCGGACTACTACAACGAGGCAATGTCCTGCGATTGGAGGACCGAGCGCCGGCGTCGAGTGGAGTGCTTCCAGGCGGCGGAGGTTCTCTACCTGCATGCGTCGCGGCTGGGCAACGCCATGGCAGACGACGACCTTACCTACGTGTACAGCTACGACCGCTGCGAGGGGAACTACTGGGACTCCGTTGCGGCGGGTGCCAAGTCCCCAAGGCCGGAAGAGCGGCTGAGCATTGCCGAGCGTGCGTTTGCGCATTGCCGCGTTGCGGCAGAGTCGGGCATCGCCGAGTCCTGCTACAAGCTGGGGGACTTCCTGCGTGACGGTCGCGGGTGCGAGAAGGATGCACCCTGCCGAAGACAATCGGCAAGGGCGCGCGCGCTTCCTGCGTGACGGTCGCGGGTGCGAGAAGGATGCAGACAAGGCGTATCAGTGGTATCGCCGGGCCTACGACCTGGGTAAGAGCGACTCTCCCGTGTACTGGGGAAGCGCGGCCCTGCGGCTGGGGAAGGCGCACGAGGAAGGGGAGGGCTGCACCCAGAGCTTCCAGGAGGCAAAGAGCTGGTACTCCCGCGCCGTGGCCGGGCTTTCTGCTGCCGTGCGTGAAGGGGAGTCGTGGTATCGCGGCGCACTCAAGAGCGCCGAGGCGGGCCTTGCGCGAGCAGAGCAGGAGGTTTCGGGGAAGTACTAAGGGGACGACGTCGAAGCATCATACGATGTTATTAGCAAGGCATAATCTCTGCCCGTCGTGTCACCGAAAAGGAGAGGGAGAGCTATGAGCGCAACGCGCAACACTGACGCACTGCTCGATAGCTTCGATGCGGGCGAGGACATGAGCGAGTACTTCGATTTCGATCATCCCGAGTTCCCCAACCGGGAGGTCAAGCGCGTCAATGTCGACTTTCCTGTCTGGATGGTTGCGGCGCTCGATAATGAGGCTGCACGCATTGGTGTTAACCGGCAGGCTGTTATAAAGATGTGGGTATCCGAGCGCCTGGATGATGAGCAGGCCAAGCGAGCGGCCGTGCGATCGGCTTCGGCCTAGCGCGCCATGCGGAGTATGCCTGGCGTTCGTTGCTGGGCGCGCGGTTTCCCATCGCTATTTCCTGTTGGGTGCGCCCCGGAAATGTTAGTGGTCACACATTTGGGTGCGATTGTGTGACGAGCCCAGCTTGCCACACGTTTGAACGCCGAATGTGTGACGATGGGCAGCGCATTCGTGTGTCGGACGCGTATATGTGCTCAGAGTATGATTGGACTGCCATTAAGAAAGGGGCCCGACGCATCAGGCCCCCTCAGGTGCCGCCGGCAAGCAAGACACCGCAATTAGATAATCAGGATAACAGTTCTGATAGAGGATGTTGCAGGTTTTTGGCGAAGGAACCTGAAGTAATGGCTTCGAAAGAGTTATGCCTGCGGGTCAGCGGTAGAAGATAACAATAGACCTGCCCGCCGTGTCATCGAGAATGCATGACTTGGGGATTCCGATTGGAGCTAGTGAGTGCCTGTGCACAAAATTTGCGGTTGCCGGTCGCTTTTAGGTGAATTGCGGAGTACGAAGACTCTAACTTTTTTCGGAGCCGCAGGTAGGGAAATGGCACCTGCAAGGTGATACTAAGCGAAACCTCGTAAAACGACCGGCAACCGCAAATTTTGGACAGGCGCGTAGCTCCGGGCGGGCAGATGACGCCCCAGCACCCACCGTGTCGACGGGCATGCGCATCCGAGTCCGCTCGGAAGCCAGCCCCGCCGTTGCTAGTGAGACTCCGTCCCGCCAAGGCACCACGCGGCGATGCGCGCGATAAGGTCGACGTCGACCTGGCCATAGGGGATGCGGATGCTTCCCCTGCTGTAGGCATACGTGCCGTCCAACTCGCTCGCAAAGTGCGCGACCGCCTCGGCGCCGGGATAGAGCCCGATGTGGTGCTTGTTGGCGGCGAAGTGGATGAGGTTGCGTCCCTGCCAGTAGGTGGGCATGCCCCAGGAGATCCTCTCCTCCGCGTTGGGGAGGGCGGCCCGCAGAGCGTCTCTCACCTGGAGGAGCTCCGGCCGCACTCCATCGGGCTGCCGGGCGATGTACTCGTCGACGGTAAGGGGCTTCTCGCCGCAGGAGTGGGACTGGCTCTCGTGGGCAAACTCACGCCCGCACTTGGGGCACTTCCACATGTGGTCTCCTTGGTGGTGGGATAATTAATCGAGACGCTTGCGTCGCGCCTGTTTCAGCCAGTTTCGCTTGAAGGCGCCAACACCGCCGAAGAACCTTTCATAGGTCCCGCCGTCTTCACCCACTGAGTATTTGATTGCGGCGAGTTCGATGGTGCACAGATAGTCTGCCACTTGCTCCAGACGATAATCAGTCATGGTTGTACGCCTGCGTTCCACTACGCCCTTGGATAGTACAAAGCCAACGGAGTCCCGTAGGGCGCGACTAACGACGTCCTGTCCATCGTCGTAATACACCTTGACGTCATCGAAAGACTGGAAGAAGGCTAGGTTGTCGAACATAAAGTTCGAAATATCACGACGCATATTTGCGGAGAGTTGCATGGGGTCAACGACCTCGCGACGCTCGTAGGAAAAGGTGCAATAGGAGATAGGGAGGTGACGAACAAAAGAGCCGAACGCCGAGAGTATCTTCTTGCGTTGCTCGATGGTGAGCCCCTCGTAGGCCTTGTGGCCGTTAAGCAGGGGTTCGGAGTGGAAGGGAACATCAGGAAGTCCTGAGTCTCGCAGGATGCTCTCATAGGCCTCTATCTGCGAGGAAATGTTGTCGGATTGGTTATGGAATACAAGCGATAACAGGTAGTGGCGGGCAACGCCACCCCTGTCACCGCTCTCGTCAGCAAAAATGCTGAGTTCCTTGGCCAACCTGCCCCCTAAATAACAAGAAAGCCGGGGGACTACCCCCGGCACTTGGAGGTAGCGGTATTACCGCCACCAAGGTCTTTATACCACAAATGGTCTCCTAACCTAACATGCTGCCCCTTCGTGACCGCTGAAACGGATTCGCCTGCCCCTCACCGGCTCACAGTGGAAACTCGCGCGGCGCTGCCAGCGAGAACCCCGCACCCTAGAACAGGCACGCGTCGATGTTCGACTTGCCGAGAAGCGCGTTGAGCCACTCGGCCGGAATGCCGCCCATGCCGTACGCGATGCCGGCGAGCCCGCCTGCCACCGCAGCCGTGGTGTCCGTGTCATTCCCAAGGTTCACGGCCGTAAGCACGCACTCGGCGTAGCTCGAGGTGTTGGCGAGGCACCACAGGGCGGCGCGCTCGGTGTCCAGCACGAAGCCGCCGGAGCGGACCTCACTCTCTGGGACGCCCATGAGGCTGCCCGCGACGTCGCGCGGCCCCTCACCGGCGATGAGCCTGCGGGCCACGCGCACCATGCGAACGCACGCCTCGCAGGAGGTGGCGTGCGCGTGCGTGATGGCGGAGACGGCGCGCACCTCATCATCGGTCGCGTCCGTGAACGCGAGCGGGAGGATGCGCATGAGGGACCCGTTGCCGTTGTCGCGCTCGCCCGCACGACCATGCCCGGAGGAGAGCGCGTCGGCGGTGGTGCCGCCGATGTCGAAGAGGCCGCTCACGGTGTACGCGCCCTCGCGGTACCAGCGGACGAAGCGCTCCCGCATGTCGCGCACGTCTATGCGGCCCGTGGCACGGATGCTGTCGCAGGTCGCGAGCGCCATGGAGGTGTCGTCGCTCCAGGTGCCGGCGGGCTGGTTGTGCGAGCCGTGCCCCACCATGCCCGTGCACTCGAACGTGCCGCGGGCGCGGAACTCGTACGGCACGCCGAGGGCGTCGCCCACGGCCTGGCCGTAGACGCAGTCGCGAAGGGCGGGGAGGGGGCGCTGCGAGGAGAGCATGGGGACTCCTTTCGGGGGAGATGGGGGTGGCAGCGAGGTTACCTGACGAGTCCGTTCTCGTCCATGAAGTCGACGAACGAATCGATGATGTCGTTGGTGCGGTCTACTATGTCGGCCTCGGTGAAGTCCGTTTTCGACCTCACGATTCCAAGAAGCTCCACGTTCCTGGTGCCCTCTCGGGTCCTCCCGTTTCCGTCAACGAAGCCCTCGTAGTACTTCTTCTTGTCGGAGAGACGATAGTCAGCGGCGCGGATGTTCACACGCTTCTCCAGAAGCGCCTTGTTGCCGAGAGCCTCAAGGTTAGAACGGTCTTGCAGGGGCTCAACTTCTGCGCGCTTACGAGCGTAGATGTGCTCCACCTCGAGAATCGTATCGTTGTCCCACAGCCCCTGCGCCGGATCGTGGTACGCCCACCAGGCGAGCATCGAGCGAGTGATTGCGCGCTGGTTGGTGAACTGGAAGGCGCGGATGCGGGCTATTACGTCCTCCCTGCCAAACCGGTAGTTCGAGAAGCTCACGTCTGTGCCGTTCACGATGTTGACCATCTCGGGGAACATGGGGGTGCGAAGGGAGTTCACACCCGGACGCTCGACGGCGTAGTACCAGACGAAAGCGATGGTGAGGTCGAGCAGCCGAACGAGCCCCTCGTCGTCCAGGTTGTCGCTGTCGTTGCGGCGTGCGAGGAACCAGACGCTCAGCAGGTAGTACCACATGCCGTTGGGTGCGAAGCGCAGGGTCGCGAAGCGCCTGTTCGCGGCGTCGGAGAAGCCGTCCCCGGTCTCGACGCGCTGCCAGAAGCGGAGAAGCGACTCGAGGTCGTCCAAGGTCCCGTCCTCGCGCAGGACGGAGTACTTGTCCCTGGCGTAGAACCCGCGCAGGGACTCGGTGGTCGTGTCCGTCGTGCCCATGAGCGCCCTGCGGTAGTACATGTAGCGCGTGAAGAGCTCGTCCATGGGGGTGCCGCGAAGCGGGTGGAGAAGGTCGTTGGCCCCCTCCTCCATAGTCTTCCAGCGCGTGACAAAATCATCCTTCTTGTCCTCGCTGGAGAAGTGCTTGTAGAGCTGGCTCTTGAAGATGTCGGCGTCGGAGAGCGGGAGCCCGCGGTCGTTCAGCGTCGAGAATATGCGCAGCGCCGTGTCCTGCGACCCAGCCTCGATGGGGAGCAGTATCACGTGGCGCATGATGCGGGAGGCAAAGGGGGCCGAGTAGCCGTCATAGTTCTCGGCGAGCTCCGCAATCTTGCCCTGGAAGTACCGGAAGTTCTTCGCGTAGCTGCTCTTCCATGCGGGATTGGCCTTGCCGTCCCGCAGAATCTGCAGGAACTCGCCCTTGTCGTTGTCGGAGGCGACCTCGGACTTGATCTTGAGGCCCTCCTCGGTCATGTCGAGGTTGCCATAGTCGTCGGACTTCCAGATGCACGCGGCGATGTCGTCGTGGAGGCCGACGGAGTTCCTGTCCCTCATCTTCGCGAAGCGGTCGTAGAGCGCCCTGAGCAGAAGCATGATGGTGGTGAGCCTCTGCTGGCCGTCGATGATTTCCTGCTGCCCCTCGTCATTCTTGAACGTGACTATAGGCCCAAGGAAGTAGTCGTTGCGCTTGTCGAACCGGTCGCTTGCGTTGTTGGGGAACGCAAAGGCGAAGAGGTCGTCCCACAAGGTGGAGCACTCGTCTTCTCCCCAGGCGTATGGCCGCTGGTAGTCCGGGATGAGAAAGTCGGCGTCCTCGTCCTGGAGGAGCGTCCTGATGTTCTTCTGGTCGACCGTCAGCTGAGACATGGGTCCTCTCAATCTGCAGGAAGTGGCAGTTCGTTGCTGTTCAAATATCCAACTATCGGGCATCGTGCCGGGTGCGTCTAGTCCAGGTCTGCAAACGTGGGGTGCGGAAGCCGGACCGCATCATCACGTCCAACCCAGGCACGCTCAGGATCTCGATAGGCGAGGTGGAGACGGGCGGTGTGTCTGACCCGCGCAACGGGACTCTCCTCTCCATGTTCAGCCTGCTCAACATTGGGGAGCGGGCAGGCAGCGGCTACGACACGCTGCGCGAGGGTACGTACAGCGCCGGCAAGCCCGACCCCCTGCTCGAGGAGCTCTGGGAGCCGGACCGGGTGCGTCTGACGCTGGAACTTGAGACGAGCGGCCTGGCCGGCTTCCGCCTGCCGGGTATGGGAGGGGAGTCCCCCCTCTCGTGACGGAGATTGAGCCACCGATGAGTATCAAAATGACTCATGCTGGCGACCAAGTTGTCAACAACGCCGACCAAGTCACCGACCAAGTGCCGACAGGCGCCCGCTGCGCTGACGATCCGGTAAAGGAGCTTATCGCTGTCCTAGGAGATAGAGAGATGTCAGCTTCGGAGCTGATGAGGGGCTGGGGCTGAAGCACCGTCCCAGCTTCAGGGAGCGATACCTTGAGCCTCCCCTCGCGTGTAGGCTCATCGAGCGAACCATTCCCGACAGACCAACCAGCAGCAAAAGAAGTACCGGAAGGCGAAGTGATGGCGTGGACAACTTGGATAGGAAGCTCAACGATGCCTTTCCAGGCTTTGTGGTGCGAAAGAATCTTGTTAAGCTCGTACGCGGCAATGCCGCTGTGCCGAGTCGCGCATTTAAGGATATAGAGAAGCGCATACAGTAGCAGACAGGAGATGATGGCCTCCGTACATATCGTGCCGCCCGCAGTTCGATAAGCTCTGAGCTTGTAACTCATTCACATCATGCCACAGTGAGCGAGAAGTTCATCTTCGTTGAGCGCTCACTCGGACAACTACTCTCACATTGTGCTTTTAGTCGCCCAGGCCAGAGACGGAGATCTTCGGGATCATGATCTCCTTCGCGTTGCGGCCTGCCCTCGCCATTCGCGCCGGCGAGTTCAGGCACGAGCTCGTGGCCTCCCCCTGGTACACGCGGTCGAGGATGGTCGTGTAGCTCTTGATAGCTGCGATGTTGTTCGGCATACCCTAGCCCTCCTTGCTCTCGTCGGCGAGGTCGGCGATCATCTCCCAACGCTTCATGTACTGGTCGTCAGAGCTGCCCGCGACACCCGCGGGCTCCAGGCCCGTCGCGCCACCCACGGAATCTTGTGAAGTCCTTTGTGAAGTGCCAACTTCGGCTCCCTCGAAGAGCCCAGGGCTCGGCAGCCACGAGCGCTGCCACGTCGCCGTCGTGCTCCTCCAGCAGCGCCTTCGCGGCGTTGACCGAGCGTGCGCCGGCCGAGCGTAGCGTGAACTCCACGCGCTCGTCGGCCATCTGCTTCTTGAGTGCCGCGATCTCCTTGTTCAGAGTCTCGGTCGCCTCGGAGGTCTTCGCGGCCTCCACGACACGCGCCTGAAGCGTCTCGATCTCAGCGTCCTTGGCCCTCAGTGCCGCCTGGTAGTCGGCCACACCGTCATCGGCACCGTCGCCCGCTACCTCTTTCGCGCCGTCCGCCTGGGCGTCTTGGTCCCCCTGCGCGAGCGCCTGCTCGCTCGAGTCCCCTTCGCCTGCCGCACCCTGCGATGCCTTGCCATCCAGATCACCGTCCATCGTTGGACCCCTTTCGTCTCGCGGGCCCGACACATTAGAAATGCCCGCACCTTCTAGGTACGGGCATTGTCCGGTGGTGTCACAAGCGGGACTCCTCTGATGCGAGAAAGCATTTAGCTCAGGACTTGTATTTCCATCGAAGGTTTTCAGGGAGGAGAGAGTCTATCTCGCCATCGGTAAATGATTGAGCCTGATTCTCCTTCAGCATCTTCTTGGCCTTTTCGTATTGGCGCTCGTTGGTTCTTGGGGCGCTTCGGTAAACCGCATCGAGCTCGTCGAATAGCTGGTCACGTTTAGCACATATAGCGCCCGGATCGAGTTCCTCGAAATCGGTGAGAAGGGAGACTAGTCTTTGCTCGAAGGCCCACAGGTCATTTGAAGCCTTGACATGGGCGGCGGATTCTTCTGACAGCTTTGCCCCACGCGAATAGAGGTTTAAGGCAAGGGCAACCGCTGAACATGCCGTTGCAACGATCGCGGCTACGTAGCCTGAAGGCAGTAAGGTGGAGATAAACCCGACGGTGGCGACGGACGTCAGGACTATCTGCGCGATGGAGATGCGGTCGCCCAGTTTCTTGGTGCTGTTGGCGGCCACGTTTTGCGTCTCACGGGAATAGACTTCCTTGGCATAGGCTTCGGTAAGTTGCGACCAGAGCCGCTTCTTGTACTCATGATTTTCGTCCATGCAGGCCTCGTTACTCGGCGATATATCGAATGACCTTGCCGAGCGCCCCGTAATCGTACCTTGCATCCACCTGTTGCCCGCTGCCGGGCGCTCGCAGAGAAGGAGGAACCAAGCCTCTGGCTGTCATGCTGTTGTAACGCTCAAGAAGGTGCTTCTCAAACGCCCCGGGTTCGGACCCGCGCTCTCCGTCCAGAGCCCATCGCCATTCATCTATTGCCTCGTAAACGAAGCTATCAATAAGAATACCCGAAAGATGGTAGCTCGAATAATGCTGCGTATGAACATAGCGGACATGCTTGCAAGTATCGAAGAGGAGTCCACGAGTGCGGTCATTCTTTGCTCGCATTTCTCGCTGCTCTGCAATGGGATTTGTGGTGAGCCAGTTGCCTCCCATGTTTGTGTCCGGATACACATAATGGGGATAGTCGTCCCAAGATACGATTTGCTCGAATGCGGGAAGGACCTCGAACCTCATACCGTCGCTGAAATTGACCACGACTACTTGCCCATCAGCCCGAATGTTGGAGCCGGACCAGGTCGACTGAATGGCTCCCTTCAGAGCCTGGAGGAGTCGTGACTGGCCGTTTCCCTTGCATCCGTCATAGCGCTCGTATTCCTCTCGTGGCAACTCCATGAGGATGTCGAGGTCGCTCGTGTCGATGGCCGTCCCACGGCCATAAGACCCGACGTAACGCGAGTGTGCTGTCTCGCTTGATGAGTCCCAGAATTCGCGGTTGACAGCCTTTGTCATCCTCTTGTAGCGCTTGGAAATCAAGCTCCTGGTCTCAAGGGGAATGGAATGGTTGTTCTCATGGACCTTATCCATCTAGCCTCACTTTCTCGGTTCTACACCGTTGCGTAGTGGTACTCCGTCTCCACCTCGTAGTGGAAGTCGCTGCCCAGCTCCAGCGCCTTGAAGTGCGCCTCCGCGCAGCTTATCTTCGCCTCCTCGGTGGGGCGGTTCTCGCCGCGCTGCTTGCCCTTGGTCTCCACCACGAAGTACACCCGTTGCCGCCCGTCTTCGGCCTCCTCCACGTAGGCCCCGTCGGGGAAGAAGCTGCCCTGCTGCATTCGCTAACGTAGGGGTCGACGGAACGCTCAGCAGGTTTTCGACACTTCGTTATGTTTACAGTTCGCGGCAAGGAAACTACACCATTGTGGGGGCCGCATCGGGGCGAAGGCTACCTACTCGTGGTAGCGAACCATGGCCAGCTCAACGAACGTCTCCGCGGAGGAGTAGCTGAACTTACCCTTGCCGACCTTCTGGGGGTCGTACTCGGACTGTCGGATGACTCCGCAATAGTCTTCGGCTGCCTTGGCAAAGTCCTTGCTCTGAATGAACTTGTACGGATCCACGCGCCACCTTACCTCATTCCTGCCAGGATCGTATTCCATGCAAGCCTTAAGGCCGTAGACGAGCGGGTAGATGAAGCCATCGGGGACCGGCTGCTCGGCATCAAGGCCGTAGAATGGGGTCATGTATTCACCGGACTTATGCTGCATGCTCTTCACTGCGCTGATCTTCCCATATGAGCCACCTGGCTTGTTGTAGTACTTCGGGAAGTTCTGATAGATCAGGTCAAAGGCGCGTGGTATGTCTACGGCAACCTTCAAGGCGCTAAGCACCTGCTGGTCGTGCAGCTCCTTCTCGGTTCCGTTCGTGTTTGCGGTGGAGATCCTTGAATCCCGCATGAGGGTGAGGTACTTATCCAGGCACTGCCCCTTGCCACTGTAGATTGCCGTTGTCTTGGGCGGGTCCACCACGGCGTTCTCTCCGTTCACCCAAGTCGTCAGCGAGAGGGGGATCCATGCGAGGGCGATTAGATTACGGCTTTCGATTGTCCCGCCGTCATTGGTTTTCCAGCTAATGTTCTTTGCGAACTCCGGCTCCTTCTCCTCAAAGAGGGAGCGGAAGGCGTCGAACAGGCCCTCTTTGTTACCCTTGGTACCCACAGTGAGCTGAGCGTTATTGTTGCGAGCGTCGCAGATTTCAAGCAGGGAAGAGCGGAAGGTCTCGAGGCACTCCGCGTCGTCTTGGTCGGCGGGGATTAGCATCTCCGTAGGAATGAGAAAGTTGAGGGTCCCGATTCCGTCTTGCTCGAGCTTGGCGCGATCCTCTGCGTTAGCGATGCGCTGGAGGTAGCTATCGATGTCTTGGTGAGCTTCCTTCCAGACCCTCTTGAAGTCGGCCCAGAGATTGACATCCTTCTTCCTCGGCATGGTCTTTCCGGCAGTTATCTCTGCCTGATTGAGGATGTAGAGGCCTATTGCCAGCATGTTGTGGCCTCCGTCCAGCACTCCTTCGATGCTGCGGTCATCAAAGATCAGGTTATAGCGTCCCCGATCAAGCTGCTCGTATTGTGACGTGGCGAGAAGAATGCCCTTGGTCTTGAATGGGAAGAGCTGCTGGCCCTGGTCAAGGTCGTCATTAGCAATAGAGGCCTCGATTGCGTCTGTGACGCTTCCGAGGCGGGAGTTCCTCGGGTTTGCCTCAAGGTCCAATGCATCGATAACATTGACGATGAAGCGTGCTGGCATCAGCCCAAACACGCGCTTGATGACCCCGACTGTTTGCTCCGAGGACTGCTTAAGCCGAATTGTTACTGGTGACTCGTGTGTCATGATGATCCCTTCTCTAGCCGTCGGCGAGAAGCGGATCGGAGACCCTCTCGAGAGAAAAGAAGGGCCGGTCTCCCGGCTCCAGTCAATGCATACGCATCTCTCTATTGCGTACATTGTCCTGGAATCGTCCGATTCCACATCTCCAGCACCCATCCGGGTTGCTATGGAGATGATCTCTCGATAGAGAAGAAAGATCAAGATCCAATGTCAGATATTTTGGTGAGCGGGGTGCCGGCGGATTCTTGAGAGGCGGCAGACGCTCTTGAGTGGATTTGGCTATCTCCATGCGGGTATTTTGCCTTGTTCCTCCGTATGGTCATGTCGTTCACGTCCTGTAAAGAGGACGAAAGTCCAAATCCTGGGCTTGGCCGTGAACCGAACCCCTTGGACTGCGGCGTGCGCAGAGCGCGCCAGCCGCTGGGTTGCAGCCTGATGCCACCGTGATACGTCATGAGCATAGCGCTGTATAAGCTAGGATGCGGGGGATGATAGGTGGAGATGGATAAGAGCAAGAACCTGCCTGTCTCAATCTCACCGCTACTCCAGGTCTTTACGATTGGCCTTCTCGACATGTCCCGCTTGAGGAGCTGCACAATCAGCTTCGCCCGTAATATTCTCGCCATGACGATTGCTCCTTTCGCGTAGACGACATACCAAGCCGAATCTATGAGGCGATGCTGATGGCGCGAAACGGCCGGACGGGAGGATGATACTGAAAGCGTGAAACCAGCGTTACTCAGGGGGGCGTGCAACACTCAGCTGCTACGCCTGCGCACCATCCTGTTCTTCGTCCATCTGGATTGCCTTTCGTGTCGGAGTGCAACAAAGAGAAATGCCCGCACCTTCTAGGTGCGGGCATTATCGTCTGTGCCGAAGATTGGTCCCTGCCTTCTGTCCACGAACTCGCGCCTCGTGCGGTTCACCACGTAGCGCCAGCTCCGCACGCGCAGGTCAAACGGCCCGGTATATTCCTCGTCGAATATGTCGCCTCGCTCCTCGGAATGGAGGTAATCACTGCAACTGTGGCCCCTGGCCTCATCGAAGTGCCCCGTCACGTTCTCGAAGCGGCTAAGTATGTCCTCATAAGGGTAGCCGTCGAACTTCGCGAACAGCCTGCGCGAGCGCTCGTCATCGAAGGAGTCTTCGGTCCAGTAGTCGCCGACGTAGATGACCGTGTCGCCATGCCAAGGACCCGCAATCATCGTGCACGCTGCGTCTGTCATCTGCTGCCCGACCGCCACGGAGCACCCCAGCACGAAGCCGGTGCCCCCGAACGGCTCGTCGTCTATGTACTCACGCTTGTCCGGGTTTGCCCAGATGTAGTACTGGCCCGTCCCTCTCGCCCCCGTTCGTTTCGGTGCGTCATCCATCCACATTCTCTCATTGGCCTCGGCGTGGGGAAAGAGGCTGGTAGAATGCACTATTGATACGTGAGGCGAGGGGAGGAAGATGCGATGTCGCGCATAGGATGCCCCTGTGGCAACGACGTTCGTCAGAACGACTTCGACAGCGTGTGGCTCTTTGTGGCGGGCTCGCTCATGGACGAGCTGGCCGATAGCCAGGCGTTCTTCGGCCTCGAGTGTCGCGCCGGCGAGAAATCAGAAGTTTGGCACTGCAAGGAGTGCGACCGGCTCATCATTTTCGATGACGGCAGCAAATACGTTACGCGCTACACGAGAAGAGCCAGCGGGGGTACGCCACCCGTTGGCCTGATGCCCACCGTGGCGTGCTCTACAACGAGGTGCTCTTCTTTGACGAGGTTGACGAGTACCTTACGGAGAAGGCCGACCGGGGCGAGGCGCCCGAATACGAGTTCTTTGATGCCGAGTACGCCTGTGGCAATCCGCCCCTCACGTCCCGCATCATACGCAGAGAGGTATTCGACAACCCCTCGGAGTCCTTCGGGAACTGGTATCGTGCCGAGCTCTCGGAGACGTCCCTTGCGATTTTCGACCGGGATGACCTTGCGTATGCTCACCCTTTGAAGCAATGGCTTGTGAGCCCCGAGGACATGGTCACGCTCGCGCGCCGCGGTTGACGCCCAGTTGTCCCGTGCTGGCGAGTGGAGCCAATACGTAATTAGCCCCGCCGCGGTCTCTTCCATATGCAGCCACTTTTCGGCGGTCGTGTCCCGCGCGATTGAGTTGACGAATATGATGCTCACGCTAGTCTCATTGGGCAGCATGACGCCAATGGAAGTGCGAGCGCCGTTGTCAGAGCTTGTCGCGTCGCTCCGTTTGAGTACCTTACGCTGTCCTGGTCGAAGTAGTTCATGTCCAGGCACGAGTCCGGCCAAGACCAGCGGGGCGAGTCTGAATGCTTTGCCTCGCGCCAGGGAGCGCAAGGCAGGCGCAGCTCCGCGATTACAAAATTCTCCGATGGCTCGCATCCAGGAGTTCCATTCGCGGACGTGCGGCTCTATGTCCTCCAGCGCCCGCGTGCTGTATCTCGCGCTGCGCAGGTATGCCCTCACGCACTCCGGAACCCAGTACGCGTCACTCTGAATTGCAGGCATATGCGAACCCCAAATGCGCTCATATAATGTTGAACGAATCATGGGATGGCGTCGCAAGCGCTCTAACCTCCCAGGCAGGGCCCATATAGGAAAGAAGATCACAATGGCAGTCCCCACATACGAGGAGATCATGCCTCCCACGCTCGCTGTCCTAAACAAGTGCGACAAGTACGTGAGCTCGAAAGAGCTTGATGCGGAGACGATAGAGGTCTTTGACCTCAACGCCGAAGAGCGGGCTGAGCGTACCCCCTCGGGAAACTCAAACCTGTACAAGAACAACGCCAATTGGGCGAGACAGTACCTCAAGCATGCCGGCCTCATCGATTTCGGTTACCAGCATGGGGGAAAGAGGGGCACATACAGGGCTACAGACGCGGGACGCGCATTCCAGGCCGAGCATCCCGAAGGCTTTGGTGTGGAAGACCTTCTCGTCTTCCCTACTTTTTCCGAGTATTACGGGGGGAAGCACGGTGGAGGCGACAGACAGCCTATGCCCAAGTCCACCGAAGAAAGCGAGCAGCTGACACCGCCGGAGATAATGGAGAAAGCGGCAAAAGAGATGCGTGACGTTCTCGCGGAGGATCTCCTTCAGGTCATTGCGTCTATGGACGATTACGACTTCGAGTTCCTGGTGGCCAAGCTGCTCGTGGCCATGGGCTACGGGCAGTCGCTGGACGAGCCGACCACAGTCACGCCAAAGAGCAACGACGGGGGCATAGACGGCATCGTCAAGGAGGACCGCCTGGGCTTCGACAACGTTTACTTCCAGGCCAAGCGATGGGACAAGGACACAACGGTTACCAAGCCCGAGGTGCAGAAGTTCTCCGGAGCGCTCAACGGACAGCACGCGAACAAGGGACTCTTCATCACCACGGCCCGATTCAGCGAGGGCGCCCGTAAGTATGTGGAGACGGTCTCTGGCCAGCGCATCGCTCTCGTTGACGGCGTGACCCTCGCGCATCTCATGATTGACTACAACGTTGGCGTGACGGAGGAGAAGACCTACGTAATAAAGTCCGTCGACACGGACTTCTTCGAAGGCTAGGCGAGGCTTATGCGCCAGAGCTGGCTCCATTATAAGACGGCCCGGTCGAAGTGTCCCGCATGCGGGAGACCGGTGCATGTCGGCATGAGCCTGCGTGGGAGGGGCTTCTGGTGGCTCCACGACGACCCTGCCGACTGGCAGAAATGTGTCTCTGCCCAGCTCGATGTGGATGGATGTGCCCCGCTCCACATCGATGACGGGGCAGCGCTCGAGATTATCAAAGGGCATCATCCGAGCGGTCCGAACAACGAGAAGCGCGTCAGATGCGTCGAGGCGGGCAAAGAGTTCTCGAGCATTAAAAGGGCTGCGGATTTGGTGGGCGTCAAACCCCCTACACTGAGCCAGGCATTGAAGAGGGGATGCATGGCAGGCGGCCATCATTGGGAGTACGCTGAGTAAACGTACGAGAAGAACCTATGCCCCACGTAGTACGTCGTCCATCATGGCGAAGCGCACCGCGTCGATGCTGTGGTCGTTCCCGTCCGGTATCTCGTACACCCACGACCCGTCGCGGTCGCGCTCGAACTCCTTGAGACGAAACTCCTTATACGCAAGCGGGCTCCGCACGGGGTCAATCGCGATCTCTCGCAGCCCCAGCTCGCGACGCCACACGGATACCATCGACGAGCGAATCATGCAGATCCTGGCGAACAAGCGGCGGATATTCGATGCCTTCGCCGACAGGTCAGTTGCAGCCGAGCAAGTCGACCAGGTCTTCAGTCGGGAGACCATGGACCAAATCGTGCGCGATGAGCTCAGGAAGTACGCCGGCGCGCGGTAGGAGGCACGCTCTGGCTGTAGGACACCTGTGCCGTATGCTCTGACAACGAGTGGCGGGGGCAACGTCAATTGCGGCTATTGATGGGCTAGAACTCATGCAGGCGGCTCCAGCTCCCTGCTCGCTCCGTTTTACTCCGTTCTACTCCGTTTTACTCCGTTATTCGCAGGTCAAAGCACTTGAGGGAGTCTCTTCCGATACCCCTTTTTGGGGAGTTGACCCCCAGCTGCTTTGCCATACTCCGTTCTACTCCGTTTTTTGACTGTCTATTGGAAATGAGGCAACGCCCAGAGGTCTGATTGTTAACAGATCTCCATTCTCTATCGAGAGGGCAGCCTGTTCATGCTCTACATTTCTGTCTGAGAGCCCGTTCTCCCAAGTTGATTGGGACCAAAGCTGGGCAAACCCTATCCTATACACGCCCGGAAGATCATCGGAGAAGTCGGATGGCTCGACCATGTCGAGAAACGCTTTGAAGCCGCGCAGTTTAATTGCTTCATTTAGGTTCTCGGCTTGTTCATACTCCTCTGAAAAATAAGCGAGTGCCGAAAAGCTAGGACCATCGTAGTCGTGGGGCTTTGGCATTCCAAACTCGTCGAGCTCTTGATAATTGAGATCTTCGCCCTGTCTATCCTTTCCCAAGGCGCAGAGGTCTATCCCAGGCTGTGCATCTGTTAAATCCGCTAGCGAGAGGTTCACTTTGGACCCCTCTACCTCGAAGGCGCTTCCCAGCTTTCCCGATTCGATATAGTTCCTACATGCTTCCGCGAGCATGTTATCGGCGTTGATGTCTAGGACGTACTTTCTCATCAGTCGCTCCTTAATATGGGCTAGGAAGAAGCCATCCCAATGTTAATAGGGGAGGCTGGCAAACCCTAGCAACGTATGCCTTATGCTTTGCTCAGCGCACCGGTTGGGTGCCATGAGCGGCGAAACCGCTGTTGAGGTCTACATTTCCGTGACATGTGGTTGCCGCTCGCGGCGTCAGCTTTTCAAGGGCTATTGATTGCGGTAGGGCCTCTCAACAGATTCATTGCTAGTTGCGTGCAGCAGTTCGCGAGGTTGCTGGATTCGGTAGCTCTGACAGTATCATTTACACTCGAAGTCCTGCATTCCAGCAGTTGCAGCTGCCGGGCTCTTGCCGGACGCCCTTCTCGTGCTCTATCTTGAGTCTGCTATCAGGTCAATCGAGGCTATGCCGCAAGGAAACTTTGACCAGATTGTCGAGAAGTACGTCGAGATGAACATTGCCCATCCCTTCCGCGAGGGCAACGGGCGCTCGGGGCGCATTTGGCTTGATCACATGTTCCGCTGCGAGCTTTGCCGCACGGTCGACTGGAGTCGCATTGGGCGCGAAGACTACCTGCTCGCAATGGAGCGCAGTCCCGTGCGCGACCTCGAGATTAAGGCGCTTCTCGGGCAGGCGCTCTCAGACGACCTGCACAGCGTCGCGCTTCTCGCCCGCAGCGTCGACGCCTCGTACGCCTACGAGGGCTATGACGCCTACCGAGCCGAGGAACTGGGCTCCAACGGGGCCTCGGGCGCCGTGCGGTGAGGTTGGGGTTCTCGTATCCCATTCATGCTTGTATTGTTGCAAATATCGCTACAATACAAGCATGAAGACTGTCGAAGCCATAAGAATTCTCAATGATATCTCCTTTTCTCAGAAGGGGTTATTCACTGCTGCTCAGGCAAAGGCAGTGGGCGTGGAGCGTTATACCGTATCGAGGCTCGAGAAACTTGGTAATGTCGAGAGGCTTGCCAAGGGTGTTTATCGAATGGGTGGTGCTCCAAGCCAGCGTGAGGAAGACGTATTTGCCGCATGGTTGTCGCTGGTACCTTCTAGGCAACCCGGTGCGCCTTTTTCTGACGCCGATCCGGTTGCGATGGGTGTAACTGCCGCTTGGCTATATCGCATTGGAGAGATTGGCCCCATGCCCTACGAGTTCTGCACAAGCGTCAGGCGACAGACCCAAAGACATGGCTTGATATTGAGGAAACGAGACCTAAGGCAAACAGACACCTCGCTGGTCGCTGGAATCCCCGCAACAACTCCAGCTCGAACGGTGATTGACTTGATTGACTACGGCGAGGACCTAAGCCTCGTGTCCAACGTACTTTGCGATGCACTTGAACTGGGGCTTATTTCAGACGAGAACCACCTTAGGGAAGAGATTGACCGCAGGGGTATGAAGATGGGCATAGCAAAAGATCCCAGCCTGTACGAGATGATGAGGGGAGGCAGGAGAATATGAGCTACGCGAACGAGGGCCAGCTCGACAGAGCGTTGAAGAAAGCTCTAAGGGTTGCTTGCATCGACCCAGGAACGGGGTATCGACAAGCATTGCGCGATCGCTTTCTCTGCAGAGTCTTCAGCGACCCTGAATCGCGATTTGTTCTCAAGGGAGGCAGCGGCTTGCTTGCGCGCATTTCCGATGCTCGAGCGACGAGGGATATCGACTTTGCTACCCTGAAATGCGAGTCCCCTGAGTCAGCGGTTGCCGCTTTAAACTCGCTTGTGACTAAGGATATGGGTGATTTTCTCACCTTTGAGCTCACCAAGTGCGAGGAATGCCAAGATGAGAATGGATATTCTCGTCTGCTTAAGTTGCGTTATGCAACTTATTTGGGTCATGAGGAGAAAGACCCTATCCTTATCGACCTTGCGCTTGATTGCGGAACTACTCTGCCTCCAGAGCGCATTGAACCCGCAAGCAGGGTTTTCATAGAAGGTCTCGCGACCAGCGATTACCTCGTTTATCCGCTTCCCGACCAGCTGGCGGATAAATTGTGCGCCATCATGGAACTACAACCCGGTGGCTGGCAATCCTCTAGGATGAAGGACCTGGTTGACGTTGTTTTCTATGCAACGAATGAACCCTTTTTGTTGGGGCAACTCTCCTATTCAATTCAGTGCGAGTGCGCGAGACGCGGAATGGCCGTTCCAATAGAATTTGCTGCTCCGAAGGCATGGGAGTCGAGATTTTCCGTCTTTGCCAAGAACAGTGGTGTGGCCGTTGACTATGCCTCTTTTCCGGCGGCCTGTTGTCTTGCGTCGAAATTTTATAACCCCGCTCTTTTGGGCGAGAAGCAAGACGTCGAAGCAACCTGGAATCCCGAGAGGCTTTGCTGGGAAGCGGGTTCCGATACATAGTCCCCTGCTAAACGGAAGGGTTATCTGCGAAGCCTTGAGAATGAGTTCATTCTCGCCATCTGAATCTTTGGACGTGAATCACAGCGAGTGGAGCTACCTATCTTTCGGCTTAGTTACGGTGCCGCTATGCATCCATTCGAGTCCTTCTCGCTCGTGGCTCCTCCTATAGAGATAATTCGGTGATTCGTGCGCAGACTTGGTTCGCGGAGAATAGCTCCTTCTCTTAAACGGGCCCTGCGTTTTCCCAGTTGGCGGGGAGCCGAGTTAAGAAAAGGAGCTAAACTCCGCGACGATGACGGTGCCAAGGGGCCGGCTTGGGCACCTGACGCCCTAATTAATGTCGCGTGGGCGAGAAATAATACAACCAGTTGGGTTCTTCGTCATCTAGCGGTGAGGAGGGCGCGGGGTATGGGCTGCTTGCTCGAGTGGTGTTGCAGAGACTGCGGTGCCGGTGAGAGCTTCCTTTGCGGTGGGGGCTTCTCGGTCTTCAATCCACCTGACGTGGTGGAGCAGGTTAAGCGCGGTGACTTTGGGCAAGCGATGAAAGTCCTGCTTGGAAAGGGCATCCCCGATGGGTGGACGGTGCTGCGAGAGAATACTTACTACGAGTGCCCTTACTGCGGAGAGGTGATTTTGGGCACTTCACTGAAGGTTGACAATGGCGGCAATGGGTGGTTGGAATATCATGCCGTCCCTGAGGAGTGCCCATCGTGCGGAGAATCGTTGCGGGCCGGAGAGTGCATGCCTCCCATGAGCGAGGAGGAACTTTCGGCACGATGCGAAGGGTTTGCCTCCACCGGCTGTCCCAAGTGCGGTGGCAAGAACGTCTCTTGTATCACGGGTAGCTGGGATTGAGGAGGGCGGTCGGCATGGCGGAGAATGACGCGCGCGATGGCGAGACTTGGTACCAGTTTGGCTTCCCCGAGCCCGAGCGCGAGGAGCACCTGGCGTCGCAGGCTGAGAGACCTACGGAGGTCGGTCCGGCTAACAGGCGGGCGCTGCTCGAGGGGTTCGACTTTCTCGCGTTGGTCTCCCACTCGTTTTTCCGTATGGGCGAGCGCCCGGTCGTCGTGATCTGGAGGCGGAACGGGGCCGTGGACGTGGTTGTCCGAAACGCCGATTGCGCGGTTGACCAGCGTAGGACCCTTGAGGGCGCGGCTGCCGAGAAGCTCTTGTCCGCGGTGCTGGCAACCCATGCGGACACCTGGGCGGAGCCGTTTGTGCCCGAGGAGCCCGTGCTTGATGGCAATAGCTGGAGCATGACGGTCTATGCGGAAGCAGGTACTTCGAGTGCTGTGGGAGCAACGCCGTGCCGCGCGAGGTGGTCGAGCTCCTGCGCGCTGTTGCGGATGCGGGGCTGCCGCTTGCGTGGGATGGGGAAGAGATCGCGTTTGCGTGCGCTAACGAGGAGGGTGACCACGAATGACGAGCGTAGGCGGCAATGCGGACAGGGGCATTGAGGTCGTTGCGTCGGATGTGCAGGTGGTTCGCGGGTCTGCTGCATGGTGCGCCACCATGCAGGTCTGCTGGGACAACATGATGGAAACGCTTTGCGACGGCGGTCCGCTGAACCCGCTTGGAGGTACAAGCGAGCTGGTCAGGGCACTCAATGCCAGCAGGCTTGGGAGGGGTGCGCTGCCCAAAGATCACTTCTATGCCTATTCCGGGCCAAAGAACAATCGGGCGAGAAGAGAGATAGAAACCGAGGTCAGGCGCCGCTTTGGCCAATCGAGTGAGGTTCTCGACCAGCTTGACTGGTCGGAGCCTTCTCCGGGCATGACCTCGCTCCTCTTCTATTGCATGCTGTACCGCAAGTTCTCGTTTCTTGTGCCGTTTGGAGTCTGCGAAGAGGAGTCTTGGGGAGACGGAGACACATGTGTCACCTTCTTTGAGGCGTACGACCCGGACCAACGCCTTAGCCGCAAGATGAGGCAGCAGGTGAAACCCCTTTACTACAAGGACAGGCAGCATCACGCGGTGAGTCTACAGACCAAGGAGGGTGACAGCGTCGTGCTTGTTCGTTCGCCGCAGGGAGGGTCCTTCTCGGAGATGTGGGCAAACACGCTTGAACAGGCAAAACGCGCCGGCAGCACCCAGACTCGTCCCCTCGATGACCATGATTCCTTCATGTGCCCCAATCTCTCTTTGAAGCTGTCGAAGGAGTTTCGCGAGCTTGAGGGGCTGGAGTTTCTCGATGTCAAAGAGCGGGAGTGCATCATTGACCAGGTGCTCCAGACCATTGCGCTGAGTCTCGACAATGAAGGTGGCGAGGTCAAAAGCGAGGCCGCGATTTCGGCTTGCGGCGGTGCCCTGCCGGACTTCTCGCACATCAGGAACTTTGACTACGACGGAAGGTTCGCGCTCTTTCTGGCGGGCGGAGAGGCACGTGCGAACTCGCATCCGTACCTCGCGCTTCTCGTCGATGACATTCGGCTGTTCCAGCAGCGCTAGGAATTCCAGCGGGCTGCGAACCCGCTGCGCCCCACGTTGTGCCCCCATGTCCGGTGCCCCCGCGGAGAACAGCTCTCTTTCTTAAAAGGCAATCGCATTTGCCCAGTTGGGCGAAACCGGGTTTAAGAAAGAGAGCTATTCTCTGCGGGGGTATTGCGGGTGGGTCGAAGAGCTGCCATGACGGTGAAGATTCTCCGCTCGGAAGGCCTGGCAAATGGGGCTTCGGGACGCCCATTTCGTACGATTGCCCGGTGCTGTGCCCCCCTGTGTCCAAAAATTGCGGTTGCCGGTCCTATTTGGGCGAATCGTCGAGTACGAAGCCCCTAACTTTTTGCGGAGCCGCAGGTAGAGAAATGGCACCTGCAAGGTGATACTAAGCGGAACCCCGAATTTTGACCGGCAACCGCAAATTTTGGGCAATGCCCCTCGGGAGCGCGGGCGTACGGGCCTCTCTATGTTGCGGTTGCAACAGAACCAGCCGCGTGACGCGTGCGCCCGCGCGCTACAATCCCCTCAAGTAACAAGCGGATGGGATTCCGGCGGCCCTCGGCCGAGCACGTGGCACCCCCCATCGCCTTGGCAACGTCCCGGCAGCACGCCGGGCGTTGGCTGGGCGCATGGGCGCCCAGTTGGTCTCTTTGGACGAGAGGAACTGGAATGGGAACGCTGCTTGTAAAGAATGCCGACACCATTGTTACCTGCGACGATGCGAATCACGTGTTCACCCACGCGGACCTTCTCGCAACCGATGGCGTCATCACCTACGTGGGCCCCACCGGTGCGAACGTCGCTGCGGCGCCGTCCGTCGCCGACGAGGTCATCGACGCGCGCGGCAAGGTCGTCTACCCCGGCCTCGTGAACACGCACCACCACTTCTACCAGATCTTCACGCGCAACTACCCCGAGGTCCAGAACCTCGAGCTGTTCCCCTGGCTCACCACGCTCTACGAGTACTGGAAGAACATCGACCCCGAGGTCATGCGCTACGCCACCTACTCCGCCCTCGGCGAGCTGGTGAAGGGCGGCTGCACCACCTGCTTCGACCACCACTACGTGTTCCCCAACGGCGTGGACGGCCTCATGGAGGCGGAGTTCGACGCGGCCTCGCAGATCGGCGCGCGCATGATCGTCTCACGCGGGTCGATGTCGCTCAGCAAGAAGGACGGCGGCCTGCCACCCGACTCCGTGGTTCAGAGCGTGGACGCCATTCTCGCCGACTCCCAGGGCACGGTCGAGAAGTTCCACGATCCGGCGCCCTTCTCGATGCGACAGGTGGTGCTGGCGCCGTGCTCGCCGTTCTCCGTGACCAAGGACCTGCTGGTAGAGTCCGCCAAGTTGGGCCGCTCGCTGGGCGTGCGCCTGCACACCCACCTGTGCGAGACCCTGGACGAGGAGCGCTTCACCATCGAGGCAACGGGCATGCGCCCTCTGGCGTACATGGAGTCCGTCGGCTGGGTGGGCCCCGACGTGTGGTTTGCGCATGGCATCCACTTTAACGATGACGAGCTGCGCGTCCTTGCGCAGACGGGTACGGGCGTGGCGCACTGCCCCATATCAAATATGAAGCTGTCCTCGGGCGTTGCGCGCGTGGGCGATATGCTCAGGCTGGGGATTCCCGTGGGGCTGGGGGTCGACGGTTCGGCGAGCAACGACGGCTCCAGCCTGCTGGAGGAGATGCGCGTGGGCTTCCTGCTCCACCGCCTCAACGAGAGCTACAACGCGCCCACCGGCTACGACATGCTCAAGATTGCCACGCGCGGGGGAGCGCGGGTGCTTGGCCGCCCGGAGATCGGGCAGCTGGCCAGCGGCAAGGCGGCGGACCTCTTCATGATCGACGCCAACCGGCTGGAGCTCACGGGTGCGATGAAGGACCCCAAGGCTGTGCTGGCCGTGGTGGGCTGGCGCGGGCCGGTGGACCGCACCGTTGTTGCCGGCAGGACCGTCATGCAGGGCGGACACCTTGTGGGCATCGACGAGGAGCGCGCGGCCGCCGAGGCAGACGCCTGCTGGCGTCGGTTTGTCGAGAAGAACGCGTAGGGACGCTCCCCTCGCTCCCTCCGCCGCTAGAACGCCGAGCGGTAGATTGCGCGTGCGTCGTCCATGGTCAGCGGCCTAAGCTCGCCAAAGCGCTCGCCCTTGTTCTGGCGCAGCGTGTCAATCCAGCCGTCGACCTCCTCCGGCGCAAGGCCAAGGTCGGCAAGCGTCCGCGGCATGCCCAGGCCAACAAAGAAGCGCTGCAGCTCGTCGATGGCAAAGGTGATGGCGTCCTCGGTTGCCTCGTCCGTCTCGTCCACCGGCTCCACGTCGAAGACTCCCTGGGCAAAGGCCAGGAAGCGCTCCGGGTTCGAGCGCCAGACGTAGCGCATCCAGGCGGGGAGAATGACGGCCAGGCCAGCGCCGTGCGTGACCTCGGGACGGTGAGCAGAGATCTCGTGCTCCAGGCCGTGGCTCTCCCAGCCGCCGGCGCGCTTCTCGGGCGCGGTGGCCCGCCCGCACCCGCAGAGGTCGTTGTGGGCGAGGGTGCCCGACCACATGATGGTGGCGCGGGCGTCGTAGTCGTTGGGCTTCTCGGCCACGGTGTTCGCGGCGTCGATCACCGCGCGGATGATGCCGCACGCGATGTTGTCCGTCACGGGAACCGGGCCCGCGCCGCTAAAGAAGCGCTCGCAGATGTGGCAGATGATGTCCACCGCGCCGGCCGCCGTCTGGTACTGTGGCAGCGTGAAGGTCACCTCGGGGTCGAGGATCGCCACGCGCGGGCGAAAGACGTCGCCGTTCACGCCGCGCTTGAGGTTGAGCGCGTCGTTGCTGATGACGCAGGACGCCGAGCCCTCCGACCCCGCAGCGGGGATGGTGAGCACGCACGCCACGGGCAGGCAGTCCCCAATGGTTGCCCTGTGCGAGAAGAAATCCCAAACGTCGCCCTGGTAGGGCACGCCAAACGCGATGGCCTTGGAGCAGTCGATCACGGAGCCGCCGCCAACAGCCAGGACGAGGTCCACTTTCTCGGCACGCGCGAGCTCGATGCCCTTGCGAACCAGGCCAACCTCTGGGTTGGGGCGAACGCCGGCAAGCTCGACGTGGGACACGCCGGCCGCCTCGAGCGATGCGGTCACGCGAGCGAGAAGCCCCGTGCGCACAACCGAGCCGCCACCGTAGACCAGAAGGACGCGCTTGGCCCCAAGGGCAGCAACCTCCTCGCCAACCTTGTCGGCATAGCCGCGGCCAAACACAAAGCGGGTGGGGGACTGGAACACGAAGTCATTCATGATGCGCCTTTCGCTGACGGGCCGTCATGTCCGGATGACACTTTGTTGCCAGTGCCCATTATGGACGAGAAGGCCGAGAGGGGAGCGCCGCGCGAGAGGCCCGCCCCCGCTAGCGATTGAGGTGGATGTGCGGGCGGTCCTCGTAGCCGTGGTAGTCGCCAAAGTAGACAAAGTAGTCGGCCACCTCGTCGGCGAGGGACTGGTCGTGGGTCGCCACCACCAGCGTCTTGCCCGCGCCCTTGAGCTGGCGAAGGAAGCCCAGCAGCCACTCACGCGTGCGCTGGTCGAGCCCATTGAGCGGCTCGTCAAAGCAGTACGCGTCGGGGTTCATGGAGAGCACGCAGGCGATGGCCACCTTCTTCTGCTCGCCGCCGGAGAGGTTGTAGGGCGCGCGGCCACGCAGGTGGTCAATGCCCAGAAGCTGGCACACGTCGCTCACGCGGCGAGCCACCTCGTCCTCGCCGAGCTGCATCTGGCGTGGCCCAAAAGCGATCTCCTCCTCCACGCTTGCGCAGAACAGCTGGGAGTCGGAGTCCTGGAAGATGAAGCCCACGCGCTGGTGCAGCCACTTCGAGAACGCGGGGGTGCGCATGCTCTGGGCATCCACGGGCTTGCCGTCAAACAGGTAGGAGCCCTGCTGAGGGAACACGAGCCCGCACATGGCCTTGAGCAGCGTCGACTTGCCAGAGCCGTTGTCGCCCATGAGAACCACGGAGTCGCCGGCGTCGATGGTGAAGTCGATGTGCGAGAGGGTGGGGCGCCCCTCGTACGCAAAGCAGAAGTCGCGAAACTCCATGAGGGGGCGTGAACTCTCGTGCTGCGGGTGGTGCAGCGACCGCGGGTGCCCTGAGGTGTGGACCACGCTAGGCCACCCCCTGCAGGTAGGCAAACAGGACGCCCACCGCCACGAGGGCGAGAAGCCAGGCGAGGTCGATGGGCTTGTGGGCGCCGCGCGGCGCGGCCTGGTACTCGCCCTCGAACCCACGGCAGCGCATGGCGTCGGCAGTGGTGCGTGCCGCCTCGTTTGCCTTCAGGAAGGTCACGCCCCCAACGCCGCCCATGGACGTGCCCTTCGAGCGGTTCTTGCCAACGCTTCGCAGGTCAAGGGCGCAGAGCACCTCGGTGGCAACCTTCCCCAGGGTCACGATGCTCTTGAGGGCAAGCTCGAGGGTCATGATCACCAGGTTCGATACGTGGAAGGCGCGCAGCGCGCCGGTCACCTCGTGGACGGGCGTGGAGAGCGCGACGACCATGGCGGTGCCCACGCACACGAGGACCTTTGTCCCCATGAGCAGCGCCGACTGCGACTGCCCCAGGAGCACGGCCGGTACCATGACAAGGGCGCTCACGCCCGCGGCGGTGAATGACACGCCAACGACGCGGCGCAGCGCCTTGGGCGGAAGCGCCGCGGTTCTCAGCAGCACGCCTGCCAGCACCACCAGCGTAAACGCGAAGTTTGAGCTAAGGGACGTCATGAGGATGACCGCGAGGCCGCAGGCGAGCTTCACGGGCGCGGATGGCGAGAGGGACGTCGACTGCCCGTCGTCCATGCGCAGGCGCGAGAGCACGCCGGTAAGCGACAGCAGGCTCTTCTGGACAAAGCCGTCGCGGTCGGCGGCGGGCACGTATGCCTCGGGCTCAACGAGCCAGGAGGGGAGGGAGTCCCCGGCCGGCGCGGCCTCCTCCATCGACGTTCTGTCGCTAGCGCATCCCAAAGTCAACCTTCGATTTCATCCTGGCGGCAATCGCGCGGAACGCTATGACGAGAAGGGCAACGCCTATGACCGCCGAGAGCACGTACCCAACCCAGTCGGGCAGGCCGCCAAGCGAGTAGTCGGGCAAGAGCGACTGCCACTCCCAGCCGTCGGCCATGCCAGCGGGGGTGTAGCCCACGCTCTGGGCCACGTCCTCGGTTGCCCACTCGCCCCAGGCGTCGCCCGTGGCGAGAAGCCCCAGGGGGGTGAGAACGACGAGGGCAACGAGGAGCGCGGCCAGGCTCGCGCGCGCCGCGTGCGCCTGGGATGCGGTGGGCGCGGTCTTGGCGGCCTCGTCGGCAGGGGCCAGCGCGCCTTCGATTCCAAACGAGGGTGCGGTCTTCCTCACGTAGGCGAGGATGCCCACGGTGAAGATGGCCTCGGCGGTGCCGGCAACCGTGAGGTGGCCGGCGAGCATGGCGGGGATGGAGACCCAGAGCGGGTAGGGGCAGTACAGCGCCTGCCCGGCCGCGTTCGAGAAGAGCAGCGGCTGGATGCCAAACTCGATGGCGGCGCACAGCGCGGCGGCGTTGATGCCCACGTACGAGCCAACCCCGGCGGCCACCAGCTCGAGCGCCGGCGCCTGTGCCCGGCCCTCGCGCGCCTGGGGCTTCTCGGCGGAGGACCTGCTCGTAAAGGCACGCATGACCAGCGCGTATATGCCGTACCCCACCATGGGGAGCACGAACGCCATGTTGAAGCAGTTTGCGCCAAGGGCGAGGATGCCCCCGTCCCCAAACAGGACGGCCTGGATGGCAAGGGCAATGGAGATGGCGAGAACCGCCGCCCAGGGGCCAAAGAGTATGGCGACGAGCGTGCCGCACACGGCGTGTCCCGTGGTGCCGCCCGGGATGGGCACGTTGAACATCATGGCGAGGAAGCTGAACGCCGCGGCTACCCCGAGAAGTGGCACCTTCTCGCGAGGGACCGTCTGGCGGACCCTTCGGGCGGCGTGCAGCCACACGGGAACCATCACGGCACCCATGACTCCGCAGGTGGAGGGGCTTAGGTAGTTCTCTGGTATGTGCATCTTCTCGCCCCATCCGTCTTGTGGCTGCTGGTTGGAAGGTTGGTGCGGGCTGCTCGTCCCGGCTTGCGCCGATCGCGGAGCTGCGGTTCGCGTACCAAAGGCTACCTGAAACGGGCGAAACGTGCACGAACCGCGCGTCGAGAGCCACGATGCGCGACGCTGTGATCTCGCGTATTGAGACGCCAAGAGAGTGCCCGAGATGCCTCAGCGGCTGGGATAGAACGGGCACCGCTCGCCCAGGCACTGGGCGTTCTGCTGGTGGAACTCGCAGCGGACGTCGTCCTTCTCGAGGCGAACGCCAAAGCGCTCGCGTATGTAGTCGACGGCGGTTTCCAGCGAGACGTACGCGTCGCGCTTGCAGCAGCGCGGCCCGCCGATGCGCGAGAGGGCCTCGAGCGCGCGGGACGTGTACACCATGTGGCTGCCCCACGAGTCGTCGCTCGTGAGCGGGCCGGTCCCCTCAAGGATCGAGAGCGCTGCGCCAACGGATGCCGTGGCGCCGCACACCCCCCAACGGCCACACATGGCGCCGGGCATCTGCAGGCCGCGCGACATGAGCTCGGCAAGCGCCGAGGGAAGGTCGACCTCCCCGCCGGCGTTGCGGTACGCGGTGAGCACGGCCGCGCCGTCGAGAACGTGGTGTTCGGGTCCGTGCATGCGCACGAAGTCCCTGCGTGCGACATTGCGGAAGACCTCGTAGGGGCTCGCGCTCCTCTCGCCCAGGCAGGCGTCGACAATCCTCTGTCCGCGTTCCTCCAGTGTGAGCTCGCCCATGCGTCCTCCCAGCGTTGCGTTGCAAAACGGCTTCATGGTACCCCTGCGGCAGCGGTGCGCACCACCTGGTGCGAGTGACGGTTCCTAGACACCCTCGCCCGCGCGTGCTATAGTCTCGCCCCATTTTCGTTCTGGCGAGAAGGACGGAGCCTCGACGTGGATGACCAGGAAACCAAGAGCCCGCAGGAGGCCATGCGCCCTAACCCCGCGTGGCGGCGCCGCTACTACACCATCCTAGCGGGTCAGGCAGTCTCGCAGGTGGGAAGCTCGGCGGTGCAGTTTGCGCTGGTCTGGTTCCTTGCGCAGGAAACGGCGTCGCCCGCTGCGATGGGACTTGCGGGCCTCGCGGCGTTCCTACCCGGCGCGATCCTCTCGCCTGTGGCGGGCATCGTGGCGGACCGCCACAACCGAAAGCGCGTCTGCATCGCGGCGGACCTTGCTGCGGGCATCATGGCGACGGTGTTTGCGCTGGCAATGGGCTCGTGGGGCGTCTCGGTCGCCGCAGTGATCGCGCTTCTCGCCGCCCGTGCGGCAGCGACCTCGTTCCAGGCTCCCGCGATGCAGGCGATGGTACCGCAGATCGTGCCCGCCGAGTCCCTTGTTGAGGCCGGCGGCATGGCGCAGGCCATAAGCAGCGCCTCCTATATTCTTGGCCCCGTTGTTGGCGGTGCGCTCTTTGCGGCGTTCCCGCTGGCGCTCATCCTGGTGACGGACCTCGTTGGCGCGGTGGTCGCCGCCGTCACGCTGGGCATTGTCCCCGTGCCCGACCACCGTGCGGAGGGGGAGCGCCCCAGGCTCCACCCCGTCCGCGAGCTGCGCGATGGCCTCTCGGTCTTCTGGGAGGACCGCGTGCTCACGCAGGTCATAGTCTCCCTTCTCGTGTTCATGGTGTTCTTCATGCCGCTCTCGTCCTTCTATCCGCTCATGACCAGCGACTTCTTTGGGCTTGGGGCCTTCGAGGGGAGCCTCGTCGAGATGAGCTGGGCGCTGGGGATGCTGGTGGCGGGCATCGCGGTGGCGAAGGCCAACCTCAAGAACGAGGTTCGCGCGTCGTTCTGGGCGACGGTGGCTCTGGGCGCGACCTGCCTTGCCTCGGGGCTGCTGCCCCGGAGCTTTGGCGGCTGGGTGGCGTTCGTTGTTCTCTGCGGCGCGATGGGGGCAACCGCGACCTGCTACGACGTGCCAATCGTGGCGTACATGCAGAAGAGCATCGCGCCCGAGAAGCTTGGCCGGGCCTTCTCGGCGTTCCAGATCGTCTCGATGATCTCGACGCCCATTGGCCTTGCCGTGGCTTCGCCCGTTGCGGAGGTCCTTGGCGTGAGCGCGTGGTTTGGCATCAGTGGCGTGGCGATTGTGCTGCTCGGCGCCGTGATGCTGGTGCTGGAGAGGCGGGCGCGGCGGTAGGGGGAGACTGGCGCCCTGCTTGGCCCTACTCGCCCTGCGTGAACGCGGCCACGGCGTTTGCGGTGAGCTCCTGCTGCTCCTCGACGCTTATCGTGGCAACTCCGTCGCCGTCCTGCGCGCCGTAGTCGCCAAACTGGGCGTGGTTGCCGCCCTCGATCACAAGCTCCGCGTAGTCGTCCGGCCGCAGGTCGGCATGGGATTGCAGCTTGTCTACCTCGCCGTCCTCGGAGCCGTAGACGCTCAGCATCCTAAAGCCCGGCGCGCGCAGGCTCTTGGTGGGGTACGCGGCGAGAACCACCAGCCCGTCAAGCTCGCTGGTGTGGTCGGCGGCGTAGACGGCGGCCATCGCGCCGCCAAGGGAGTGACCGCCCACGTACCAGTGGCTGTAGTGGTACTCGCCACTGCCTAGGATGGAGTCCGCGGCGTTCATGTCGAGAAACGCAAAGTTGAGCGGCATGCGCACGAGAAACACGTCCGTTCCCTTCTCGGCGATGCTTTCTAACTGGGCTGCGTAGGCCTCGCACTGGACCTTGCCGCCGGGATAGAACACCAGCGCGTTCTCTGTGCCAGGCCCATCAAAGAGGTAACCGTTTGCGGTTGCTGTCACGCGGACGGAGTCGCTGCCTGCGAGCGCAGCCTCCGCACGCGCAGTCGCCCGAGAGTAAGTGCTTGCGTAGGCGAGAAAGGCGACCACTACGATCGCGAGCGCCGCGAGCAGTCCCAGCGCTGCGCGACGGAGCTTGACGTGCGTCTTTGCCTTTGCGTTGTTCTCGTTTGCCATGGGTCTCCTCTGCTTGTTTTGCTGCTCCCATGGTAACGGAGCACGCGCGCTGCGCCCCCCGTCGCGCGTGGAGCCGCCGTGGAATTGTGGGCTGCGGTATAGCGTTTGTCTCGTGCGGATAGAATGGCTCCGGTCACTTCGAGAAGGGGTAAACCATGGCAGAGCAGGAAGTTGGTCCGGTTGGGTCG